>Ga0255752_10000629_pt1 | contig 43391 bp, 33 predicted proteins | sample 011ome_25_FD_179952 | JGI IMG/M metagenome (GOLD analysis project Ga0255752, IMG submission 179952) | Coastal salt marsh microbial communities from the Groves Creek Marsh, Skidaway Island, Georgia - 011512CT metaG (version 2) | ecosystem: Environmental > Aquatic > Marine > Intertidal zone >...
TTGACGGCGCACGTGATTGAAAGCGCAAAGGAAACGGAAACGGGTGGCGATGGCATCACATATGTTAAGGGTACGGACCAACCTTCGGCGACGGGAGGCATAGTGAGCTACGACTCGCTCAGTGAAACTTACGCATTTCTGCCCGATGTTCTTGATGGTATAGATACTGCTTACTTACTTTCGGACGACGAATCTGAAGAATTTTCGTACACTATCACGGGTTGGAGCAGGAACGAAAGTCACCTCGTTTATTACACTGCCCGCGGCGATAAGATTACCGTTGATACCGTCGGTAACCTCGTAACTCACGATGACGCCGGAAACGTTCTTTTGGAGAGGAGAGAAGGAGAAGGAAATGGACGAAGGCTTCTGAGGAGAAGTGGCTCTGGGTTTGTACGCAGATCACCAGCTCTTCTCAAGCGCGGGCAGCAAGACGCACAGGCTATATCATTCCAGATGAGTGTCGGTTTTCAGGGTAACGCATAAAAATTAACGCTTTATTCTATTTCAGTCTAATCTCTTCATGTGGACGCGTTGTGTGCGTTTGTGATGCGTTACATTTCGGTTCTGATACGTTTTTTGGATGTAACTGTTGCGTATCCGACAACTTTCTTCTACCGGTACCGGTGCTTGATGTATATAAATACGTGTATATAATTTTGACAATAATAGTGGCACCGCCGCTGCGACAACGCTCGGGTCAGCGGTCATCGCCTGAGAAGGTGGAGGATTCATGCCGTCTTCCATAATTTACCAATTTAAGAGAAAAACGCGTCAGTAAATATTCAAAAATACACGATTTATAAAATTAAGACAGGGTAGCTACTTCTCGTACTCCTTTTTCGCTTCTTCCATCTTTTTCCAAAAGTAATTATTCTTTCGTTGTTCCAAAAGTTCTTCCATATAAGCAAGTGATGACTTCCCAATACCTTTCACATTCTTCACATCTTCAACGCTTAAAATTGGAGTGCGGATGGCCCTAAGAGCATCCCCGGCGGAGTTGGAAAATCGCAGGTTTTATTTCGTCTGCTTGAACGAACAAAACATACTCTGGCAACTGATCACCGACCACGACGACATATTCCAAACGCACATCGTGTGCAAATTAAACGGCGCGGACTCGGGGCTCTCGTAACTCGATACCTTATACTTCGATCATATCTTACTATTGGTAGACGAGTCAATCGAGCTTCCAAAGCGTGCAAGCGTGCCTATAATAATAATTAGAGGATCTTTTTTTGTGTTTTTTTTGCGATTGAGTTAAAAGAGTATAAGAGTTATAAGAGTTAGTTAAGCCTTTTTAATAATTAAAGCGGTTTGTGCCATCTTTTGTTGTAAAAGTCGTTTTAGTAAAAGTGGCGAACCACCACGAAGTGTTAAGTGCTTTCATCACTTCACGTCGTCGCGTTCCCCAAACGCGATGATGATGCCCGCGAGGCGGACCGAGCTTCTCAGCAGGACGAGCGGCTCGAAACGAAGACGAAAAAGCTGGCTCTCTTTAAGGGCGTCGTCATTGGCGGGATCTTGGAAGAAAGGAGCACTCGTGTTGTTGATTTTCACAGGCACGCGGGTGTTTATGTTTCCGTCAACGGGGTTCGAAGAGCTCTTAGAGTCGACGACGGCAGAAAGGATGACGTGGGAGGATCCTTTCGTGGCGAACATAGAAGATAGGAGCGTGCTGTCTATCTTGCAAGAAGCTGCATTTGCGTTGATACGGAAAGATGGCAAGGGCGAAACGGCAAATATGTACGAGTTTTTAGATGGGAAAGACTTTTGCCACACTCAGAGAAGTTTGAGGGTACACAAACTCGCCCACCACACGAAGCGAGTTGACGACGACGACGTCACATACGACCGCGTGAAGGCCATCAATAACACGGTTAAGAGTGGACGTACTCGTGGCGGGTACTATGTTTCTAAACTTATCTCCGACAAATCTCTTTCAGGAAACCTAACGAGAAGGGTGGATGAACCTTTGCTTTCGGGGGCGAACCGCAAATGGGACAATGCACACACTCTTCGTTATGGTGGCGGTGTGATGCATTCGTCGATTCACTTCGATTTAACAGCAAATCTTATTGTACAGCTGCATGGTAAGCGAGAGATGTTCTTGTTGCACCCGAGTTGCGACATACCTACAGAGGAAAATAAACATAAAAGTGATTTTAGACAACTGTGCGCCCGATTCAACATGTTTGGTTTCAAGCAACGACAGCTGCGAATGAGAGATATGCATTGTAAGAGTCACCGAATGAAGAAGGTTGCACTTGAACCCGGAAGAATCCTCTACATTCCACCGAAATGGTACCATAGTGTCGAATCCAACAGTATGTGGTGGATAAGCTATACATCATTTTTTTATACAAAAGTTGACCCGAATACAGGCTACGTGTACGAATAAAATGTCTGCTAATCACAAATGACTATAGATAGACATCACTATAAGTATGGTACCATGGCACACACACATTCAATCTTCGAAACATATGTATTCCTGCAGTGGTTCTTTTCAAAAAAACATCCGTGTGCAGAGAAAAGACCCCCGGTTCTTTTTTCTTTTTTCATCAAAAAAGTTTTTGTTTTTGTTTCGAGAAGACTGTTGAAAAAACGAAAAAAAGGATCATCTGCGCTCGACCTCATCATCACATCAGCGCTCTCGATTGAAGAACAACAACACACCTTCTTCTCCTCCCCTCTTCTCGTATTTCCTCGACGACGACACATACCTTTTTTGCTGAAAATAACGAACCTTTCTTTGTGTGTGGTGCGCTCTCTCGTCGTGCGAAGCGTTCTTCCTTTGGTGGTGAATTAGACGCGCTTGGTATATACACAGAGTGCGGTGGAGATCTCGTTTGAAAACACTTCGTCGTTACGCGGGGGAGATCACCTTTCTTGTTCTTGTTCTTCTTAAATAAGCGAAACGCGTTCCGACGACGATTCAGACGACGCGAAACGGAGACGTGCTATAATAAGAGAGAGAGAGAAAGATCAGAGAGAGAACGTTTACAACCGCGAGAAGAAGAAGAAGAAGAAGAAGAAAGAAAGAAAGAAGAAAATGGGAAACGGACAATCGCTCCCTGGCGAGGGTGGTGGTCAACAACAAGGCAAAAAAGGCGACCAAAAACAAAAGAAAAAGTGGGTCCCCCCGACGCCTCCGGAACGAGTCGGGAAGAAGAAGAAAAAGCGAGGGACCGTTTCTGGAGCGGCTGGTGGGAAACTACCCCCGATCGCGCCGGCGACGAAATGTAAACTCAGAGCGTTGAAATTAGAACGCGTGAAAGATTGGCTGTTGATGGAGGAAGAATTCGTGGCGAGACAAGAGGCGGAAAAAGCGACGCCGAGAGATGAACGGGACGAAGAGGAGCGATCGAAATTGGACGACTTGAGAGGGATGCCACTCTCGGTCGGTACTTTGGAGGAGATCATAGACGATAATCACGGGATTGTGAGTTCGGCGATGGGGCCGGAGTATTACGTGAACATCTTGTCGTTTGTGGATAAAACGCAGTTAGAGCCCGGGTGCGCGGTGCTGTTGCATCACAAACATTCCGCGGTGGTTGGCGTGTTAGCCGACGACGCCGATCCGATGGTTTCGGTCATGAAGGTTGATAAAGCGCCTCAGGAGAGTTACGCCGACGTCGGAGGATTGGAAGATCAAATCATGGAAATTAAAGAGGCGGTGGAGTTACCGCTGACGCACCCGGAGTTGTACGAGGATATCGGGATTAAACCGCCGAAAGGAGTTATTTTATACGGCGAACCCGGGACGGGGAAGACGTTGTTGGCCAAAGCGGTGGCGAATTCAACGAGCGCGAGTTTCTTAAGAGTGGTTGGATCCGAGTTGATTCAAAAGTATTTAGGCGACGGACCAAAGTTAGTGAGAGAATTGTTTCGAGTGGCGGACGATATGTCTCCGTCGATTGTGTTTTTGGACGAAATCGACGCGGTCGGGACGAAAAGGTACGACTCGCAAAGCGGAGGTGAGAAGGAGATTCAGAGAACCATGTTGGAATTGTTGAATCAGTTGGACGGTTTCGACGACCGAGGCGACGTGAAGGTCATCATGGCGACGAATAGAATCGAAAGTTTAGATCCGGCGTTGTTGCGTCCGGGAAGAATCGACCGGAAAATCGAGTTTCCGTTACCGGACGCGAAAACGAAGCGACACATCTTCGGCATCCACACGTCGCGCATGAATTTGAGCGAAGACGTGCAACTGGAAGAATTTGTCATGGCTAAAGACGACTTATCTGGCGCCGACATCAAAGCGTTGTGCACCGAAGCCGGGTTATTAGCGCTGCGAGAGCGAAGGATGCAAATCACGCACCAAGATTTCAAAACGGCTAAAGACAAAGTGCTGTACAAGAAGAAAGAAAACGTGCCGGACGGGATGTTCTTGTAAAAAAGACAAACGAACGAGGAGGAGGAAGAAGAAGACGGAGCAGAGAGAGCGATAGAGATAACTCAAAAGCGCGCGAAACGAATACTAGACACTATAAATATCTGAAATACAAAACGAATAGCCGTCAAAACTAACTTCACATTTGACACCAAAATGACGCAAACAACGACGTACCACCACTCTCGCGGGGGCCATACTAACCAACACCAGGGTGGTGCTACTATCACCCAATCACCGTCGGACTCGGCGGCGACGGTCGAGTTGAAAACGACGCTCCACGAGCTGCGACAAACCCGCGAAGAAATTTCGGACGAAATCAAATCTCTCGGACCGATTCCTCGTCGTAAGAAACAATCATCGTCCGAACGACAACAAGAACGAGGGGGAGAAGAAGAAGAAGAAGAAGCGATGACGGCACCAAAGAAACGAACGAGAGAAAACAGAGACTCGGGGGGTTCGTTGAAAGAAGATCCGGAGAGAAAACGTTCGAAACGAATGTTTGGGAATTTAGTCTTGGGAACTTTGCAGAGATCGAAAACGGATTTGCTGAAAACGCGAGATCGCGAGACGCAACGGAAAGATTTACTCCGAGAAGCGGAAACGAAAGCGGTGACGAGAAACGAAGAGATTTATAAAGAATTTAAAGAGAAATACTGGGAAAAACGCGAAGCTTTGATTCAGAAGCAAATAGATTTAGATGTCGACATGAAATATAAGCAGAGAGAGTTGTATCGCTCGATGGCGGCGGATTGCGAGCGGGAAATCGCGAACGGGAAGTTACGGACGGAAGCGTTGCCAAGGGTGTTTTGGAAGCCGAAGAAAGAGACGATTCAGACGCAGTCGATGTTGGCGAGACAACCCGGGAAAGTTGAGGAGTGGTTGAAGACGAAGATGATGGAGGTGGACGACGGATTGGAGAGGATCGCGAAGAGGAAACAAACGTTCGAGGAAGGTAAGGAAATGAGGAGAAGAGGAGATGATGAGTTAGAGGACGAGGACGAGGTAGTGGCGGAGGAGCTGAAAGATGCCGACGCGGACGACGTAGCCATGGAAGGGTAATTGTAGAATGCACTGATGTAATAATTAAACCAATCTACTTTTACTACACTTAGGAATGAAGCAACTCGATCAAATCGCGGTGAAACGCTCTCAAAGGTTTTGGTCGTTTTTTAAATCCGAGCGCAAACTCGCCGTGCGTGCCGTGATCGTACACCGAAAGCTCGCTGTCTACACCAATTTTAAGCAAAGTCTTGTGCAAATCTTCCGACTCGCGCTTGGGGACGACAATATCGGTATCCGAGGTGAACAAATACGTCTTTGGAAACGATGACTTGGTCACATCGTCGTCGTCGTTGTCTTCGCCGCCGCTATCGCTACTCCTACTCTTGCTGTTGCTACTGCTACTACTGCTACTACTTCTATCTTCTAAAATATGAAACGGCGACATTTCTTTAAATTTCTCCCTACCACCCATCGCTCTTCCCATCGTGCTCAACATCGCTACGCCCCTTTTATCCTCGTACTCGTAATGCGTCTCGATGTTATACACGCCGCACATACCGACGAACGACTTCAATTTCTCCGATTCCTTTTTTTGCGTTTCTTCCTCATCTAACAACAAAGCCATGGCGCATAAATGACTCCCCGCCGAGTGTCCAACCAAATGCGTTCTGCTCGCATCCGCGCCAAACAACTTCGCGTTCATAATCGCGCACTTCAACGCTTTCAATACTTCCTCCGCTTGCGCCTTGGCCGACTTCTCCGGGTACAAGGAATACGAAATAACCGCCGTGACTATGCCTTCTTCGGCTAATCGATGCGCAAGGGGTGCAAACTGCCACCGTTCGCCAGATGCCCACACGCCGCCGTGGACAAATACCGCCATCGGAACTCTCACATTTTCTGCCTCCTCCTCCCGTTCTTCGTACTCGTCGTCGTCGTCGTAATCATCTTTCTTTCCTCGTCGTATCGATCGCGCGGGCGGTAAATACACGTCAAACTTTTGCCTCTCGTCTTCTCCGTATTTGAAATCTTTCTTTACGCTCACTCTCGTCTCTTTAAATTGCATTCTCCGCTCTCCTCTGTCTCTCGAAATCATCTCCGTCGCTTTTGGCGTCAGTTTGTGCACGAGTTTCGCCCGAACGCCGTACGGAATCATCGAGACTATCCCTCTTGCTTCGTCTATAAAGAGTTTGGCGATTTGCGCGGACCGCTTGAACTTCGAGTTCGGGTGCAACGCTAAATCCGCCGGGATCGCTTTGATTGCCTCCGGGAAGGACATTTGGTATACGTGTTTGTACGCGCGTAAAGTTTGTGGATAAAAAGTTCTTCTCGTCTAATTTCTTCGTCATTCATGTTTTAAAAATCTATCGTTGTTGTGGTTAAAATTTGTAATACGCAGCGCGAATAATGTAATGTTGTTTCCTCTCTCTCACCCTCTCTTTCCTTCTAAAGTCTCTCTCTCTCTCTCTCTCTTTCTGTCTGTGTCTGTGTGTCTGTGTCTGTTTCTTCTAATCGCTCGTTTCTGCTACTTCCTTCGCGTCCTTCGCCGCCTTCTTTTCCATGCGTTCAGCCGTCTTCCGTCGCTCTCTTTCCAAAACTTCCGCTTGTAACTCCTTCGCGGCGTTCATTCTCGACAAGACGGATTTGTACAGACCCAAATCGCCGTTGATTTTCTCCAAAGTCACCCCGCTGGCCTCGGAAATCTTCTTCAAATTTTCCGGCGACGTTTGTTTGCTCATCTCCAACGCTCGGAAAAAACCAATCGCGATGAACTTGTCGTACACTAAACTCTTCGATTCAACTTTAGATTTCATGCTGGCAAACATCGGGTTCGCGATGATCCCATCGATGCTCGTTTGTTCCGTCGCAAACGCGGACAATTTTTCCGCGTCCGCTCTCCACTTCTTCGAGTCCTCACCGAGCGCTTCCATAAACGTGCTGAAAATCTTCTCCTTCGCGTTCGGGTCTTCCGTCGGGTACCCCTCGAACAATTGGTCAAACACCGAGACGAATCCTAAACTTCGCATCTCTTCGTGTTGATATTTCGAGCTCGTCACCGTGAAATGCATCCCGACCAGTAGTTCTTGTAAAACTGTCGCCCAAATCGACGGTAAAGGGTACGGGTAGCCTTTGGTAAATTTCGCCTTGGTATCTGCCACAGTCGCTGGATTCGCTGTCGTTTTTGGTGCAAAAAAAACAGAGAAAAAGAGATAAAGAAGAGTTTTGTCAGCGCTTTGATGAGAGTAAAGTGGACGTAGAAAATGTAAACGCAACAAAAAGAGCTTTACGCGCGCGCGAGACAGAGTGAGAACGAGCGCCTCTCCGCCGCAGTCGCGGATGGAGAGCGACAAAATCGATGTCTCGCAAAAGCTTTGCTCTTTACTCCTGATGATGATTGGAAAAAAGATTACACGTCGGACGTCATCCCGAGAGATGGATCACCACGTCACGATAAAAAAAAAATGGAATCGAAGAGAAAAGAACGTACCCATGGCGACGGCGTGGACGACCCCGCCTCTCGAGATCGTCCTCATCAGAGGTGATTTCTTCTGCCTGAGGGTGGTGGTCGTCACCGACGTGGAAACCGGGGAGGAAAAGCGAAGTTGTTGGTGCGTGGCAAACATTAGTATTCGTGTGTTTCTTTTTTTGTGAGGCGGTGTGGACCACAAAAGAACACAGAGAGGAGCTTTTTTTTTCATGCGTGAGAGCTTTGTCAGGCAGGAACAGAGAGCGAGAAAAGCGAGAAAAGGGAGAGAGACCGTAACGTTTCGGGCGAAAAGACGTCTGTGGGTTGTGTTGTTTTTTGTTCTCTCTGACGTCTGAGTATTCGTAGTATTCTTTAAACGCATCTGTGCAAAGCCTCGAATCTAAACGCGAGCCTAGACGACGACGGTCGCGCACTCTTTTCGAGCAGTCTGCGAGCCATCTACTTCTTCTTTCTGTCTATCAAACTCTAAAACACATCATCTAATAGTAATACGCTCTGTTCGTATATCTGTCCGCTACCACGTCTCGTTTGCGCGAAGCGCGGAGTTGCTCCAAGTACTTTTGATTTTGCTTCTCGACTTTCTCTAAGGACGACGTCAACAGCGCGACGTTCGTTTCGGCGACTTTCGCGCGTTCGAGAATTTTCGCTCTTTCGAATTCGAGAAGTTCTAATCGTTTATCGCGAGTATTCGTGGCTTTCTCGCGAAGCGCGACGCGTTTTTCGCGCAAGGCGAGGTCGAGGTGCTTCGCGGAGTCTTTCTCTCGAGCGTTTTCACTCTTTCGAAGCTCTCGTCTGAGGAATAAAATCTCTTCTCTCTCGTCGCTCGTGTTGCAGTTCAGCGTAAGTTTCGTCGAAGACGAAGCGCTCGTCGGCTTCCTCTCGATCGTCCGAGCGTTGGCGTTTCTCTTCGTCTCGCTCAGCGCCTCGCGCAACTCTGCGATAATAATCTCTCTACTTTTCAGCTCCGCGTCGTACTCGGTCAACACGTCAACGCTCTCCGCATCGATTCCTTTCCGTCCTCGATTGCGTCGATCGCTTTCGCTGTTGTAGTCGTAGTCGTAGTCATTGTTTCCTTTTTGTCTTTGTTGTTGTTGTTGTTGTTCGCAGAGCATCTTAACTGTTCGTTTCAACCTTTCGATTTCAAAGTCCTTCCGTTGCTGTTCTCGCACGCGCGCGAGTTTTACCCGCTCGTTTTCCTCAAGGGTCGATACGTCCATCACGTACGACGTTTTTGCTCGCAATTGTTTGTCCTCTTTGTCGTCTTTTCCGACGAGAAAGCGATGATGTTTTTGACCAAAGTCGTCGTTTACGTCTTCGGGAGAGTCAACTCCCGCAGGAGGGGTGTCCTCCTCCTCTTCCTCCTCTTCCTCCTTCGCGCACATTTCGCGATACAACCGCATAAATTGAGCCTCTAATTCATCTCTGGTGTATTTCTTCGGGGACGACGACGTGGAGGGAGGATGCGTGTTCGTCTGGTCCGCGAGAAAACGCGTCATGGTTTGTGTGGAAAATTTCGAAATTAAAACGAAGAAGAAGAAGAAGAGACGGGAAAGGGCGAAGCGTTAAAGCAACCGACTAAATACATACGTGTGATAACAATATCTCTCCCCCTCTCTGTCTCTCCCTTCTTATATTCTTCTATGCGGAGATCTCTTTCCTCTCTGTCTCTCTTTCCGTTCGCGCGTGGTAAAGCGTTCGCGAGCGTAAAACGCTAAAACAAAGCCAAAAAAGAAGACCTCTCTCTCTCTCTCTCTCTCTCTCTCTCTCTGTCACAAATCCACGCCTTGACTAATCAACCACATGTTAAAGTGCGCGTATCCTACCACCATTCCTAAAAGCGCCCCGACGGCGACTTGCACCGGCGTGTGGCCGAGAGAATCTCGCAAAGGTCTGCTATCCGTCAGCGGGTGATCTCGAGGGAGCTCGACGATGAGCTGATTCAAAACCTCCGCTTGGCGGCCCGCGTGGAGACGAACGCCGGTGGCATCGTACATAACCTGTGAGGATGAGCGATTGATTTTAAAAAAGAAACGACGGAGTACTGTCAGTCACGAGAGACGAACGAAAAACAGAGCAAAGAGAGGGAGATCATCATCCGGCGCTCGGTCTCCCGAGAGAGAGATCCAACGTGGATATCCTCCACCTCCCAAGACACGGACTTCTTTTTCCGACGATATATAAACGCGCACGAAGACCACACGAGAATCACAACGAAACGCTTACCACCAGTGAAAACACCAAACACAACGCAAATATGCTCGAATCTAACGCGTCTTTCAATCCTATCGCCGTGGTCAACCCGACCACTAACGCCGTGTGCGACGAAGGCATGCCTCCACTCCCGACCAGTCGTCCCCAATCGACTTTCCCGTGCGTGTGGTAATGCGTGAACACTTTACAGATTTGCGCGATTGTGAAGGAAAGCATCGCGGCGACTAATGCCGGGGACCCGACTAACGAGGACGCGCCTTTCGCTAAGTTGCCCATTCTTCTTCTTCTCAGTCGTATTACTCTCCGTTCCTCTCTGTTGTTCCTTACACTCGCTCGGTGTGTAGAAAGCGCTTTCGAGCGCTTCTGCGTCCGCTCTCGTCGGGTTTTTTATGGTTTAGGGTTTATGAAATTTTAAGAAACCCTAAACTCTGAAACGCTTCTTTTTTCACTCCGAATTAAAAAAAAAACACATTCACATTTGCGTTTTTGTTTTGACTTTTATTATATATAAAGCGTTTCACGCGCGCATCTATCTTTCGCGCGAAGAAGAAGAAGAAAACGACGAAAACAACGACATGGTGGTTGCGAGTACCGGGAGCGGCGGTGGTGTTCCTTCTTTTGACGCGAAGGAAAACGACGAGGAGCAAAACGAGACGAGAGATGCGGCTTTCGAGATGATGGGGAAAAAAGATGAGGAGGCATCATCTCCTTTCGATTTATCCTCGTACGACCGGTTGGAAATTGAATCGATCGAGAAGACGTTCAATATGGAGTTGAATTCTATCGACCCGAATGCGATCGAAATGGCCGTGAAACGCGCGAAAGAATTAGCGAACGTCTATTTTAAGAGCGGGGAGTACGAGAAGAGCGCGGAGCAGTACACGACGGCGATTGCGGGAGCAAGGAAGGATAAGACGTTGTGGCGTAATCGAGCGGCGGCACGGTTGCAGATCGGGGAGAGATTGGAAGCGATACACGATTCGGTGAAAGCGGTCGAGTTGGACGAGAAGGACGCCAAGTCCTGGTATCGGTTGGGTACGAGTTTGATGGCGAATCATGAGTATTTGAAAGCCGCACAAGCGTTGAACACGGCGGCGAAGTTGATGCCGGGGAGTAAAGATATCGAAGAACGTTTGGCGGCGGCGAGAGAGATGTACGAGGAGGAGAGGAAGAGGAAAGAGAAGGAGGAAAAGACGGTGAGAAGAGATTTAGCGTTGAGATTGAGAAAGGCGAGAAGGGAGGATAGAAATCAAGAGACGATTAACCAGTGGAAGCAAACGTTGGGTGGACCGGATTGGGACGTCGAGGATTACGCGTGGAGGCCGACGTTTTTACCAATCGCGCGGTCGAAGAAAATCGATTACGAGAGGTTCATGGAAGATCCGAGGAAAAGAGGCGTGGTGAATTACGCCATCGGTTTAGCCGAGTTGAGTTCACCGAAAACAGAGATTTGTAAAGGGTTGGTGGATTTCGAGAGGTTTCGCGCGTACGAAAAAGTGATTGGGAGCTGGGCGATATCCGGCGAAGAAGAAACCGCGCAAGAAAAAACAACTGCAATCGTGTTGAGCTCTGGGTGCGGCATTTTACCCGCACTCGTCGCGAACAGCGATGCGATAGAACGCGTCATCGCCATTGAACGTAACCAGTTCTTGTACAGAAACTTGAAGCAAATAGGAAAGGCGAATAAAAAGCTGTTCGAGAAGGTTTCGCTCGTGGATCAAAAGCTCGAGAGTTGCGAGAAAGTTAAAGTCGACGATGAGAAAGAAGACGAGAAAGGCAATGAACCGGAGGTGAAAGAAGTAGTTAAAAGTAGAGACAAAAGTATTGCCGATGATATGAATAGAAATAGCCCGGTCGAGTTGCCACGTCGCGCGAATAAAATCGTGACAGATTTATTCGATTTCACCGCCCTTGGATTAGGTGCGTTATCGGCGATCGATATTTGCGGCCATCGAAAGCTCGTGACGCCAGACGCGACGGTGACACCATCAAAAATCACAATTAAAGCGAGACTAATTGAGTTGCGATTAACGACGGTTTCCGGGTTCGATTTATCGGCGATGAACAACTATCGATGGAGTCCGCAGTGCGCGAAAGTGAACTTGTACGAAGAGCCGCACGAAGTGTTGTCCAAACCGTTCGAGTGTTGCGCCGTGGATTTGAACGAGCGATTACAAAGAGCTTTACGAGAGAGCCCCGAAAAAGGAAGCGACGGTACCATCGATTACGACGACGTGTGGGAATTTGAAGCGCTGGAAAACGTTGAGATTATCAAGGACGGCACGTGGAACGCCGTGGCGTTCTGGTTCGAAGGCGAACTCGATGAGGCGACGGTATTTTCGTCTCTGCCACCCAAAGTCGCCTCGACTTTCGACGACGACGACGATAATATTGAAAAGACCGTGAACGGCGGCGGCAAAAGAGAAGGAATTCGTAGGAAATCCTATTGCGAGTCCTTCAACGTTGGCGTCCAGTACCTCGACGACGTTCAGGTGAAGAAAGGCGATATCACGCAAGTCGCCATCAAACGCGACTCGACGCAAATATACTTCGAATCTTCGCCACCGCAAATGCGCGCACGTCACGCACACATCCCTTCTTGGCACTTCGACATGCTCAACGATTCTGGTCGAAACGACGCGTACGAGAAAGCGATAAAACGCGCCGTCGAGCGCAAGAAGCGCGAGAAAGGCTCTTGCGAGGTGCTCGACGCCGGGGCGGGCAGTGGGATCTTATCCATGTTTGCCGCGCGCGCGGGTGCTGACTACGTGCACGCCTGCGAACAGAACGGTCACATGTGCGACGTCGGAGAAGAAACCGTGTGCATAAACGGATATGGATTGAAAATTATGTTTCACAACAAAGACGTCCGACGTTTGTTTACGAAAGAATCCGAAGGTTTAATCAAGCACGGTTTGAAACCAGACGGGAACTGTCCAGAGATGGATAAGAAGTCAGACGTTCTCGTGTTTGAAGTTTTCGATTCAGGTTTAATCGGCGAAGGCGCCTTCCACATCGTCGGCATGGCGAGGCACCGATTGTTGAAACCAGACGCCACACTCGTCCCTCGCGCGGCGAAAATGTTCGCGGCGCCAATCGAGTACAGGTTTCAAAACTACCAAACGCTCGACGGTAAACACACTATCGATTTAACGAACGCAAACAGGTGGAGATATCGAGACGATTACGAAGGCGTCAATTTGGAGAAGCTTCCGAAAACGGCGTGGAGGGCGCTCGCGAAACCGAAACCGTTTTTCAACTTTGACTTTTACGCGTGGGAAGAAAATATGCAGCCGAAAGAAGAGCCGATGTCTTTCGAAATAACCGAAGAAGGGACGTTCAACGCCATCGCGTTTTGGTTCGACTTAGAACTGGACGAGGAAACTACGCTGACGACGAACCCGTTCGCCGAACACGGCGAGAAAGGCGCCACGTGGCAACAAGCGGTGCAATACGTCGAGGAGTTGACGTTGAAACCGGGCGACTCTTTGAAAGTCGTCGCCGCTCACGACACGTACGGCATCAGCTTTCGAGTGGACGACTCCAAGTTGGAGTTTGACAGAGGTCAACGACGCACAAAGTGTCCACTCTACGATGGCACGTGGCAAGCGCATCACATCGAGTTTAAACGCGTCACCGACTCTTTAGCGCGAACCATCACGCAGTCGCCCGTCGCCTTCAGAGAAACGTGCGAAACCGCCGTCGCGTGCGGCAGCCGCCCGGGAGATTTAAAGTTCGAAGCGTGGGCAGGCGCAGATTTCTGCACCAAGTTTATGGCTTAGTATTCGTTCGTTTTGTTTCGTGTTAATTTTAAAGGCTACTTACAATCTGTGTTATATATAATATAATATTTGCTAATGAACTCTTCTCTCTCTCTCTCATCCGTCTCGCGTCGTCGAGAGGTTTTACGCCAAGGTCATGTTGTACTTCTCCGCAAACCTCTTCGTCTCCGCATCCTTCGCCTCCGGGCTCAATTTGCTCATTCTCGCCTCTTTCCATTTCGGGATGAATAACTTCTTCGGTCCAGTCGGTGCTCTCTTATCCTTTCTCGTCGGTTCTTCGCCCGCGTTCGCCGCTAACCACTCGGCTCTCGCCTCGTCCGCTTGTTGGTACGCCAAAGACATCAAGTCTAACCCGGCGTCTTTCGCCATCTTTTCCAGACCTACTTTGTTTAAAGTTTTAATCGCTTTGGTGGAAATGCGCAAGCGAATGTATCGCTTTTGTTCCGGCCAGTATACGCGTTTGTACTGTAAGAAGCGTTGAAAGGAAGATAAAAAGAGAAGTTTCAAGAGGTGAGCTTTTGAGGTAAATTCCGGCTGAGAAAACCCGAACGAGGGTGGATAAAAAAAAGAAGAATTATGGCATCGTTGCGGAAAACAAACGCGCAACCCAACTGGCGACATAAAACGACTTCTGACGCGTACCTGTAAATTCGCCTGTTGCAATTTCTTGTTGCGAATGTGCGAAAACGACACCGTGTACCCGTTATTCGCTCGTTTCCCGGTGAGCATACATTTTCGCCCCGATTTCCCGTGCAACGCGAACGTGTTCGTGTCGATTGAAGAAGAAGTCGTCGTCGACGCTTTGACCGAGCACGACTTTCTGAACTGGTTGGATAAGTGCTTCGTTTGAGAAACGAGGGACGTTGTCGCCTGTAAGGAGGATTGGATGGACATTTTTACGTTCGCGAGAAGAGGAGTAGTCGTTGTGTTTATCGCGCGCGCGCTGTATGTGTGACGCGTAATACAAAAACCTCAAGAGCAGTCGTTTTTCCTTTTTTTTCATCTGCAGACCAAAAAACGAGAGAATTCGTCCCCGTCTTTTCATCAACGTCACGAGAACAAGAACAAGAACAACAACAACACGCGTTCAGAGAACGAGACGAAAAGAGAGAGAGAATAAGAGCGTGATTGTAACGATTCGCCGCAGTAGTTTGCCCTTTTGCAATACGTAAATAAATACTTTTGAGAGCAGAAGAACAACCGAGAGAGAGAGACAGAGAGAGAGTGTAAAAGTAGATTTTAGGGAGATTAAAGAAAATGGATTCGCAGAAACAAGACGGGATTCAAAAGCTTTTACAGGCGGAACAAGAGGCGAACGCGATCGTGACCGCGGCGAGACAAGGTAGGTTTTCGTTCTTCTCGAACGCGTCTTTTTCAAACACTTTTCTCGCGTCGTTTGATTTTTCCCTCGACTGCTGGATGTTCCTCCAAAAAGGATAAAAACACCACTAACTTCTCTCTCTCTCTTCTTCCCTTTGAACACACAAACAAACAGAAAAAACGGCGAGGATTAAACAAGCCAAAGACGAAGCGGAAGCGGAAATTCAATCGTACAGAAACCAGCGAGAGCAACAGTACCAACACATGCTTGCGCAAGCCACGGGAGGGTCCGACGAGTTGGCGAAAGAGTTGGAAACGAAAGCGAAACGAGCCGAGGCGAATATGCGAGCGACGATAGAAAAGAACGGGGCGAACGTCACGGGGATGTTGGTGAAGCACGTGACGAGCGTGCAATTGTAAGAGGAGATTAGATAGAGAGAAACACGTTTTATATTTTATAGTACTTAAAGTTCTTTTTGGTATAAAAACTGAATGTCGTTTTCGTCTACGCGCAGTCTCTCTCGCGCGCTCGCACTACTCGCGACGCGACATTCGCTTCTCATATTCTTTTTTTCCTCGTATTTTAAAGTTAATCAATACAAAATGATTCGATTCTTCTCCTTCTTCTTCTTCTTTATTGCGACAGGGATAATAAAATATATCAACTCTTTGTCCTCCTCCTAATCACTCTCCTATAACGCCCTTCTATCTCTTTCGCTCTATACACTCACTCGACGCTAACTCCTCCTCCTATTTTTATATATTCTATTCTCACAATCACATAACTCTTCCCTCTCAAATCATTACATTAACCTCCGCTAATTTTTAATTCAACACGTTACACACACACACACACACACGCACACACACACACACACGCACACGGCTATCTCTCATTCACTTCTACAACAGATGATCATTAATTCTTCTTGTTCATTCGCTTCTTTTTCTGTACAAAATTATTTCTTTTATCGCGCAAACTGCGTCGAGGCGCCAGATGCCGTGCTCGCCCCAGAAGCTCCGCTTGCCTCGGTGATATCGTGAATACTCGAACGTCTCTTATCTTTCTTATTCATCGAATTCAAGCGAATAAAATACTTTTGCGCGTGAGAGGCAACTTGCGTGGGCGTTCGCGAAACGACAAAATTTCGAGAAATCGATCTCCAGTCGCCCTTCCCAAATTTGGCCAATCCGAGAAGAAACAAACGGTGTTCTTCTTCCGTCCACGGAATGCCTTTTCTTCTCTCTTGCTCGTGCGTGAGCTGTTGCTTGGAACCACCGGTACTGCCAGCTGTCACGTGCGTTCCCCCGGACGCGGACGATTTCGTCGCACCGCCGCCGTCGGAAGACTTCTTCTTTTGCACGCCGTTGCCGCTGCCGTTCTTCTTGTTCTTCGTCAGCTTACTCGACGGTGATCCGGGCACTTTAAACTGCACGTCGTTATTCAAACTTCCATCCGAGCTACTCGGCTCACTCGACGTGTCACCAAACTGCGCGTCTTGAAACTCTCTCCCCCACCACGGACTGGTCATATCCTCGCAACTCCCTCCGACGTGGTTGTTTGGCACTCTCGCTCGACCGCTCTCAATCGCTCGAATATCATCAACCAACTGATTATATCTCTTCCTGATCCCATCCGGCGTCTTTGTCATTTGCGAAATCTGACCCCAAATGTTAATATGATTCCCAGCTCCGATTCCATTCTGCGGCGACAAATCGTTCATCGCGTGCGCGTTGATGGACAAGGGCACCGAACTCTCGAATTGCGCCAACGAGTGCTCGAACAAGTTATCCTCGTCCGGCGTCCAGTGGTCGAAAAACTCGTTCGATTGTTGCTGGTTCTGTAAGGACGGGAGACCGTGGAGGTTGTCGAACGATGATAACCTGTGTTTTGAGTTGTTTTATGAATGATGAAACAAAAACGAATAAGTGAGTTGTTTGTTTAAACACAAAACAAAGGCCTTCTTTTGCGAGGAGGACACACAAAGAACAAGAAGGAAAAAAATGAAAGAAGGGTGCACACCCTCCCCCCTCGAGAAAACAAGCTTTTGTCCTTTTTTTGGTTAAAAATAAATCTCTCCTTCGAAAACGAAAACAATTCTGGACCAAGCAATTTGCTTTTTTTCTTCTCTTTCGCTTCCAAGTGTCCTTCCGAGAGCGACTGATGCGCGCGCCCAGGAACCAACGAGAGAGCTTTCTTTACTGACTGGGAAGGGAAAAAATCGATTTTGTTCGTACCTGGGGAAGGTGCTCCCTTTCATCTTCGCCGTCGCCATGATTATATATATATTTGGACGGTATAAATGTTACGCTGTGTGTTTGTGTGACTGAGAAGGTACGCGTGAGTTCGCAGAACGAGGAGAGAAGCGCGCGCAAAGCGCGCAAATGTGAGAGAGACGGACACAAATTAAGGGAAGGAAACAAACCTCCTCTCCCCCCTTAAAACTCGCCCAAAACAAACAACTCTCTTGGATTTTTGCATCGACTCGAAAATAACGCGCGTAAAAAATGGCGCGCTAGGCCATCTCGCGATTGGTCGATGTCAAATCGCATCGCATAGAAACATCGATACCATTTTTCTAAACCGAACGATTCATTCCGCGTTTGAGTTCGAGTCGATTTTCGTCCCTCGCGCGCGGGGCGCGATTACCAAAAACAAACGGGACGCAAGAACATCGTTGTGAGTCACACTCCCGTAAAAAACAAAATCCAAAATCCATTCGTATTTACCTTTCTTCTTCTTCTTCTCTGGTGTCGCGAACGTGTTCGCGCGCGATGAACGACACTTTCGAGAACGAGCGGTAGTTTACTCTTCGCGTTTCCTATCGTAAAATTAAAACGATAGCGAATTACGACGACGACTCCCGACAACAACCAACAAACGCGGTTATTCTATATATTGGCGGCAAAACACACGTGAAGTGCGTTTCATAAAGTGCAGAGTTTTTTTCGAGGAGAACTCGTTTCCCCTCTTTCGCGCTTTCTTGGCTCAGAATGCACGAGAGAGGCGAAATCTCTCTTTTCGTTCCACGTGTGAGATTCTTCTCATCATCAGGGCAGAAAATTTTCTTTTTTTGCCCTCGCGAGGAGAAAACCTGTTTTTTTTTGGGAGAGTTTAGGGTTTATGTTGTCGAGCGATTTCTGTTCTTTTGTGGAGAGAGAGTCGTGAGAGCTTGAGAGAGAAATACGCCGTCAACATGAACGAAGAAGAAGAAGAAGAAGAAGAAGAAGAAGAGTTCATCGAGGATTTGGAAGACCTCGGAGGAGGAGGAGGAGGAAAAGGAAAAGGAGGAAATGTCGTCGGCAAGATAACGCGAGAGTTACCGAACCAACCCAAAAACGGGTTTGTTTTCGGTGGCCAGCATCATCGGAACAACACGAGTAACAACGAGGACAACGACAAAGAGAATCATCACTCTGTCCCGGGCACGCAAAGGATACACGTGAAAACGTTCGGGTGCGCGCACAATCACTCGGACTCTGAATTCATGTCCGGACAGTTGCAAGCGTACGGTTATAAATTAACCGACGATCCGAGCGAGGCGAACTTATGGGTGGTGAACACGTGCACGGTGAAAAACCCGAGCCAAGCGGCGATGAATACCGTTCTCGCGAGAGCGAAAACGAACGAGGTGCCCGTGGTGGTGTGCGGATGCGTGCCTCAAGGCGACCAAAAGGCGAAAGAGTTAGCGGAGGTTTCGTTGTTAGGTGTCTCGCAAATCGATCGAATCGTCGAAGCGGTGGAACGCACGCTAAGAGGAGAAAGAGTTTTAATGTTGGAGAAGAAAAGCTTACCGAAGTTGGACTTGCCGAAAGTTCGAAGGAACGAACGCGTGGAGATTATTCCGCTGAGCACGGGATGTTTAGGACAGTGCACGTATTGTAAGACGAAACACGCGCGAGGCGAACTCGGGAGTTACGAGATCGAGGCGATCATAGGAAGAGCGAAATTGGCGATCGAGGAAGGGGTGACGGAAATCTGGTTATCGAGCGAAGATACCGGAGCGTACGGATTAGATATAGGCTCGAACGTCGCGGAGTTGTTTAAAGCGTTGGTCGACGTGTTACCCGCGGATCAATCGGTGATGTTAAGATTAGGAATGACGAATCCGCCGTATATTTTAGCGCACTTACCGGCCATCGCGGAAGCTATGCGACATCCGTCGGTATTCAGTTGGATTCATATTCCGGTACAAAGCGGAAGCTCGAAAGTTTTGGACGATATGAAGAGAGAATACACGAGAGAAGAGTTTGAACAGGTGTGCGATTATTTATTAGAACATGTTCCGGATATTACCATCGCGACGGATATTATATGCGGATTTCCGGGCGAAACCGAATCCGAGTGGCGAGAGACGATGAGTTTGATTGAAAAGTACAAGTTTCCAGAGGTACACATCAGTCAGTTTTACGCGCGGCCAAACACGCCGGCGTTTCGAATGAAACGAGTAAATACGCTCACCGTAAAAAATCGCTCGAGAGAATTAACAAAACTCACCGAATCGTATTTCCCGTGGACAAAACTGGAAGGACAGAAAATGAAGGTGTGGATCACTGACATCGCCGCCGACGGCGTCTCGTTGGTCGGACACACGAAGAGTTACTCGCAAATTTTATTACCGGGAGGAGAAGAAAACGTGGAAAAGTACATGGGCACAAGCGCGCACGTCAAAGTTCTATCGTCCAGTCGATGGAGTTGTAAAGCGGAAATCATAGAAAACGAAAGCGAAGCCGCCGCGGGTATTCAATCCTCGACGAGTTTGCATAAAAAAATAGCCTTAGTCGAAAGCGCCGGCGATACGTCGAATTTGAACAAAAAATACGGCAAGAAGACGCGTCCGAAAAAGAACAACAACAACAACAAGGGTGACATATTAGCAGATGTCACCGAAGACTACGACGACGCGTACGCGTTGCGCGTACAAAGAATAGACAAAGTTTCGAGGTACGCGGAAATCGCGTTTGGAACGACCTTGTGCGTGGCGAGTCTCGGGATTCTGTATTCAAAGTTAGTCGCCCCGCGCGCATAAAATTGATAAACAGAACTAATTAACGCTACTATAGTACAACATTTAGCTACTACTAAAAACTACGCCTACGCTAACCTTTGAACCCAACGCCAACCATATAAATTTCTCGACTGCCTTTCCTCACCGCGTCTGGTCGAAACAGACTCGCGCTCGCAAACGCTTTCTTCGCTTCCATCTTCAACGCCCTCGTCTCTTCGCTCTCAAAGATTTTACACACGAAATGCGCATCCTTCGCGAGCAAATCTTTCGTGGCTAACTCAAACGCGCGCACGGCTAACTCGTGCGACGCACTCGCATCGTTTTGACCGGTCGTTTTGGCCATCATATCCGATGTCAGCAAATTCACATTTTTATCCAACTGTAAAGAATTCATCAACTCATCGCTCTCAAACACGTCGCACTGAAACGTTCGCGTTCGATGTACGTCCACGTACTTCAAACTCTCCAACGATTCGATTTCGTTTAAATCAAACCCGTATATTTCCGCCTTCTTTATTTTCCGGGACAACACTTGCAGCCACGAACCTGGATGACAACCCAAGTCTACGCACTTTACGACTTTTCCTTTCTGCAAAGAAGACAACACTTTCGGGAACTTTAAAAGCAGTTGCTCGAGCTTCACGGCGGCTCGAGAACAGTACTGCGATCGCTTCGCTTCTCTGGAGGCAAAGTCAAGGACAGCCATGCGCGGGTTTTTCGCCATTAAGATACGACGATGATGTGACGCGAGTAGTGAAATAATTAATAGAAGATGTAAAAGATGTAAACAATACGTGGCTGTGTGGCTATATATACGAAGTTTTAAGTACTTTTTACTTCGCCCTTTCCTTGTACTCTCCACCGTTGGCGGTGTTCACGACGACTCTATCGCCGATGTTCACGAACAAAGGCACGGTCACCGTCAAGCCCGTTTCCAACGTCGCGGGTTTATCTCCTCCGGAAGCCGTGTTCCCTTTCAACCCGGGATCGGTCATCGTCACTTCCAACGTCACTTTCTCCGGCGGTTCCACACCGATTACTTTCCCGTCCCACTGCAACACCGAGCACGTCATGCCTTCGGTGATGAACTTCTCAAAATCTCCCGACGGGCATCGGCACTCCTCGAACGTGTCCATGTCCATGAACACGTATTGGTCTTCGTCTTTGTACGTGTATTGCATCTGGAGGTTGGTGATGTCCGGAACCTCAAACGTGGTGCCGTTTCTGAACGTCTCTTCTTTGGTGTTGCCGTTTAAGTAGTTGCGGACTTTCGTGCGGCAGAAAGAGGCGCCTCGACCCGGGTGGACGTGTTGGAACTCTGTCGCGCGAGGAGGAGGAGGAACATTTTTTTGTCAGATAAAGTTTCCCTCGTGGATAAAGAGAGAATGACGACAGGCTTTTTGCCGGCGCGCTTTAACGAAAAAAAGCGAAACAACAAACGTACCGACAACTTTGAACGGCTGCCCGTTCAGCATGATGCTCAACCCGTTTTTGATGTCCGCGGTGGTGGCAGTGCCCGCGCGAACCTGTTTTATGTGTGATGTGATTTGGGGAAAGAGAGGAGAGAGAGATTAGTAAATTCAACGACGCGCAGGAGGAACAAAAGTCGACATTTCCGCCGCGGAAAGAAAAGCGCGCACCTGAAGGACACCTCGAGGGAGAGTAGCGGACGATGCTTTTTTGCGAGAGAGCGTGAGTTTCTGGTGGTGAACGATTTGGGAAGTCGACGCCTGTAACGATGATGAGGAGGAGAACATGTTTCTAATTGTGTGTAGAGTGTGCGTGCACTTTTCTGCTGCTTTTCACAAAAATACTAGTACTACACAGTCTCCAACTTTGACGACGACTTTCCCGCCAAAGTCTTCTTCTTCCCCAAAACGTCGTCGTGTTCTTTTTCGTCGAAGTTGGTGGTACCACTGAGTTTTACGATTGCTTTACCGTCGATGATTTGCCGAGCCGGAGTGATGCTCTTTTTTTTATCTTCCGTTCTTTCCGCTTCTTCGTCCTCCTTCGTTTTTGCGGGTTTCAAGAACGCGCGTTCGCTGACGATGGCGACGCCGCTGTCGACCTCGCCGTCGACGTCCTCGAACGAGGCGCGTCGATACTGCCCACGCGGAGAGTCGGTGGTTGCAGGTGACGGGTGTAATGTCGGCGTTTGCATCGCAGAAGGGTGGAAAGGAACTCGCGGAGGAGTTTGGGCGACGTGACTTTCGCCTCGCGGAGAAGTCGTCACGATTGGCTGCATGGCAGATAATCTTCCTTGCGAATTTTGCGTCGTGGACGAGTAAAAGCCGTAGTAAGACGTCGCTTGTATCGACGTGTTTTCCGTGTCGTCTTTCATCGCGATGCGTTTGGTTTCTTGCCACTTGCGTATGACTTCGGCGGCTTTAAATCGCGCGCGTCGTATTAAATCGTCCGTGCGCTTGTCGGTTAAACCGGTGTGAAAGGTGAACGGAGGCACTCCCGGTGGACGCAAGTAAACGTCAATCTCGCACGCTTTTGCAGCTTCTGCAACTTCGCGTCGCGAGGTGGCCCGGAGTAACGCGCCGAGAAGAGTCGCGTAGTTCGGCGCGGCGTTTGTAGTCGCAGTCGAGACAGATCTTTTCTTATTCTTCTTATTCTTCTTTGTTGATTTTCCTCCTTTCCTTCGCGCGGGGGTCGAACCTCCTCTCGTGTTGCCTCCATCAACATCCGAGGAAGAGGAATCTGATTCTGATTCCGACGAAGACGTCGAATACGCGTTGAACGATTCCGAAGAGGATTTGTTCCCTCGCTTACCACTCTTGATCGACTGCCAAAGCTTTTCTGCCTGCGCGAACGGGCTCACGCGTTCCCAGAGTAAACGCCATCCGCCTAGTCCACCATCTCTTGCCGTCAACGATCTGAACGCGGCGTAGTGTTCATCTTCCACGTCAACAACAATCGTCGACTCCACGCGCGATAATTTACGCAACACGTCCACCGGGACCGGATTTAAGTACGCGCCGTCGACGAGCAAATCTCCGGTAATCTCATCCGCAATAGGCGGTAAGAAACCGAGCACGGACATCGACGCTCGGGCGTACCGCCACACCGTCCCGGATGTGCACGAGACCAACTTACCGGTGGTTAAATTTGTCGCGCAACAGAAGAACGGAATCCATAAGTCTTCAATTTCAATCTTTTCGCCGAACATATCTCTGATGGATTTGTCGATAGTTTCGCCGGTTAAGATGGAGAGGAACGGAGGCGTTAAATCGGTTAGAAGTCGTCGAGGAGAGGCAATCAAAGATGCAAGTTTTCGAACTCGCGCGCTCACGACGGTTGAATTTGCCGTTCGAGCGTAAAGTGCAGCAGTTAACGTGCCTTGCGACGCGCCACCGATGGCATCGACTGGTACGCCTTCATCCTCGAGAGCTTTCAACGCGCCCAAGTGCGCTAATCCGTGACCACCGCCACCGGCCAAGACAACGCCAACGCCACAACCAGCGATATGTCTTGCGATTCGATCGACGTCTGCATCCGAGTAGGAACTCAACCGGCAGTGATGGTGTCGGCGCAAACCTGGTCTGTTGGCGTAAAATCTACGCGTATTTTTCGGCGATTCGCCTTTCGCGTGTAATAAGACCAACTCGATTTGCGCTAAAATCGCGGTATTTTTATTATCAATCTCGACAAAATTCTCGTCGCTCTTTTGCTTCATCGCGTCGCTGCTGTAGCTGTGCTGGCGTCGGTGGTGTATCTTTTTCTTACTGGTAATTTTATGGTAATTTAAAAAATCCTCCTCGGAGGCTGACGGTACCGGAACGATTCGCTTTTTACGACGTTTCCAAAGTAACCTGGCCTCAGCTGGGGATGGATCGACGCCGTTACCGATGAATACATTTCCAGTATTGGTATTGTATTCGTTATTACCGCTCATACCAGTTGACTGCGATTGCATCTCAAGCATGGAAGAGGAAGGCGCGAACGACGCCGCCGCGCCGCCTTCGGCGACAACCAACACTAAATCGGCTTGAGATACGCACACTCTCGACCACCCACTCGACGACGACGATCGATTACTCGCGTTCTGCCCACTTCTATCGCCAACGAACAAAACAAATCGGTGTTCTTCTTCGATTCTTGTCATCCAGCTCGTTAACTTGGACCGATAAAATGCCGTCTCTACGCGACGAAAGCCTTCCGGCACAACCTCTTCCGCGGCTTTTTCGTCCAAAATGAACGCGGACCCTTTGCCTAACCTCTCCAACGCGTTTCTCAACTTTGCGGCAAATTTCGGTAACTTTGTCGTTTGCACGGCGTCTGTCGCGGGAACGATGGCGATGGTCACGATTTCCGGACGATATCGTTCGCCGGTTTTCAAATCGCGCTGGTTGATTTCCAACTTTCGAGCGACGTGTTCTAACAATCTTCCGGCGACTTCGGGATATTTGGCCGATATAATTTGCACGCTCGCCCGAGACATTCGCACTAATTCGCAATCGCGAGTGCATACGGCCGTAGATGTGTGCGCAGTTTGCGACAACATCGCCGCGTCTCCGATAGTTTCGCCTCGACTTCGGTACCGCATGGCGCCTAACGCGACGTTGTAAATAGACACGCGACCGGAGATGACAAGGTACATAGACGTCGCGTCTACGCCCGATCGAAACGCTTGGTCACCGGCAGAAAGCCACTGGCGATTTAAGCCAGCCGCGATGAAAGCGCGAATGGCCCTGTTTAGAGAACACGAGGCCGCTAATTGTAACGCAATGAACGCATCTGGCGCGTGAACGCACAACGTGTGTAATACCGTCGGCGTGATCAACAAAATCTCACAATCCGTGCAACAACGAACGGTTTCGTCAAACTTAGCACCGGTTATTGCGTGCGCCGCGCCAACCAAACGAGGTGCTTTCAATTCCGGACCGATGACGCCGTCGCCTTCGGGCCATGGCACCGCGTCGCGTCGCATCGTCCCGGATAAAAGAATGAAATACGCGTTCGTTTGACTATCGCGTTGGGTGATGAACACCTCGTTCGCCAAGAGTGTTTTTCTACCGCCCGCGTATTTTTCTAATTCTTCCTGGTAATTCACTAACAGTTTGTTCGTTGGATTGGCGTCTTCGGGCGTTTCCGTCGTGTTAATTGATTTCGCACCGTCGTCCAACGAATTAGAAGACTCCGAAACGGTCGACGGGAACGACCCTCCGTTCTCAACATCATCTGAGCTTTGTTCAAAAAACTTCTCGTGTGAAGTCTGCGCGCGCATCATCGGTGGCTTCGGTTTCAACACCAAACAATCCTCTGCTCCGGGACTTAAATACTCCGCGTCGCCTTCGTCTCTTGGCAATTCGAGAAAATCTCTCAAAGTAAATCTCGCGACTCGCCACAATCGAGCGATGGCTTGTTCTAAATAAACCTGAATCGTTCTCGGGTGCTTTCTAATGAACGCGAACAAAACGTCTTGACGAATGCGAACTAGTTTCGCTCCGTTCTTCATCGCCACGCACGAGACGGACCGCCTCGCGGAATCTAAAACGTCCACGTCACCGACAGATTCGCCTTTATTCAAGATGTTCGTCAAATGCGCCGGACCTATGCTAAATGATTTTGGAGGAAGCGGAGAGGCAGCGCGAATGCCGCCCATCGGTGGTGTCTGTGAACGCTCTTTATCCAAAGACGTTCTCGAATGCGACGTCGAGCTGTTTGCTCGACTCATTCGACTGGCTTGTTGATTCCTCCCCATATTCGGCAACCCAGGTGATCCGGCTCTATCGAACGAACGCCGGATATCTTTCACCGAATGATGATGATGATGACTGCTCGACTTGGACGAAGATTTCACCAGCGACGATGCGCTTCCGTCGCCACCGCCGCTGCCGCCACTGCGCGTGTTCGTTGATTGCACGTACACCCCGAGTTGACCTTCAACGACGACATAAATTCCGTCCCGGCTTTCATCGCCTTGCCGAAAGAGCACCTGGTTCGCGCCAATCTCAATCTCTTCGCTCATTCCAAACAGTTCCCTCGACTCTTCGAGCTCTAAACACGCGAAAAACTTCGTCGAGGCGAAAAAGTTTGGATCGGTCGTGTGCGATAAATACTCCCCCGGACCACTCCGACTCTCCCCTCGATCGCCTTCCGATCCCGCTCTTCGATACTCGAACAAACTCGTCTGCGAAGCGTCCGAACTCTCAAAGTGACTGCCGCTCTCTTTCCCTTCTTTCTTCCACTCCTCTTTAATCCTATCCATGGTCGCGCCTCGTTTCACCGCTCTCGGCGTCCCAACCGGCGTTTCGAAGTTTTCGTCCTCGCTGTTGCTTCGAGATGATGCCTTTTTCGTATTATTAGTATTCGCTAACCGCGGTGTCGTCGCTGCTAACCGTTTCGGCGTTTTCGTCTCCCCGCCGCCGAGAGCGTCTTCTCTCGCCAACGCGAAAGACGACTCGTCGTCCTCGGCGGAGGAGTACTCCGAGGAAGAGGACGAACCGTCGTCGGAAGAAAACGAGGAAAACGAAGAATTTTCCGACGACGACTGGTTGCTCTCCTCCTCCTCCGTCTCCTCGTCCACGTTCGTCTTTCTTTTCCTTCGCCTTCTCCGCCTTCTTCTTTGACGTCTTTTCATCCGAGTCAGCTTTTCCTCTGTCTCTCCGTTCGCCAATTCCTTCTTCGCTTCTTCTTCTTCTTCTTGAAGATGGTACTCGATCCAGTATTTCAAAAACGCCGAGCGGGAGAGTAACCCAATCGCGGCGATTGCGAGCGTGACTCTCGTCGCGCGTCTCGTCGTCGTCGACAGTAATGGTCTCATCGTAATCAGATTCGTTTCTCAATCAATCCGCTTCGTAACGACCTCTGTTTCTGCGCTCTCTGTTTCTTTTCTTCTCTGTTCCTTCGTAAAGTCTCGAGCAGGGAAGAGAGAACAAGCAAACGCTCTTTAATTCTACCTTCGAGGAAACGCTTCTTCTTCTTCCTTTAACGAGTGCGGCGCGCAAAGTGTTGTATTCAACGAGCAAGAGAGGAGGCACATTTGTGCCGCCACTTTTCCTCATTTTTCCCTCGAGAAACATTTAACTCTCTTCGTTCGCGGCGCGAAAGAGAGCCTTTGAAAAGAAGCTCATAAACACGCACAAACACAGAAAGAGAGAGATAAAGAGAGAGAGAGTTGTTTTTTCGTGCGTTTTGTGCGAGAAGGAGAGCAACCGGGAGCACCAACAACAAAAACCATTCCTCTCAAAATGCCTCCTCTGCACAAGAAAGTCAAGCTCGGAATATGCGCGATGAACAAAAAATCCAACTCGGCGCAGATGCAATCCATCCTCCAACGCTTATCCGCGTTCAACGAATTCGACATCATCGTCTTCCCAGATGAAGTCATTTTGAACGATCCCATCGAATCGTGGCCAATTGTGGACGCGTTGATCAGTTTTTTCAGCCGTGGGTTCCCGTTGGAGAAAGCACACATGTACGTGAAATTGCGAAAACCGTTCATGGTGAACGACGTGACGAGACAATGGACGCTTTTGGACCGAAGGCTGGTGTACCAAACGTTGATGGAGAATAACATCTCCGTACCGAACCACGTGTTCGTGAACAGGAACGACGTCTCGAAATTACACGACGACGAAGAGTTGATGGAGAAACTGAAGAGAGATCCCGAGGCGATATCCGGCGTGAAATACCCGGAAAACGTAACGAGCGACGACGACGGGTTCGACGAGAAGGAAGACTACGTCGAGTGTAAAGGGAAACGAATATACAAACCGTTCGTGGAGAAACCGGTGGACGCGGAGAATCATAACATCAGCATTTACTATCCACACACGGTCGGCGGTGGACACAAAGAGTTGTTTCGTAAGGTTGGGAATAAAAGTAGCACGTATTATCCTCCGCCGACGGCGCAGAAGAGGAAGAAGGAAGGAGGAAATGGTACGGGGGTTGGAGGAGGTTCTTCCGCGGCAGGGGAAGAGAGCGACGGCGCTTCAAACAACCGGCCAAATGCGGAGTTGAACGACGACGCGAGGAGGTTGGAAGAGGTGGAGAAGATGATGATGAATATGGAAACTATCAGCGAGAACGAGAAAGGAGACGCAAGCGCAGACGCGTCTAAGACATCAAGTCGAGGACAACAAGAAGGAGAAAGAGAAGAAGAAAAAGAAGAAGGCAACGAAGAGTACGTCACGTACTCGCGCGTTCGCAGATCCACCTCGTTCATTTACGAAGATTTTATGTCCACCAACGGCACCGACGTGAAAGTGTACACTTTAGGTCAAGATTACGCGCACGCCGAGGCGCGAAAATCTCCAGTCGTCGACGGCCGCGTTTTGAGAGATGCGAACGGAAAGGAGGTGAGGTACCCGGTTTTGCTTTCGCCCGAGGAGAAAGAAATCGCGAGACGCGTGTGCATTGCATTTGGACAAAACGTCTGCGGCTTTGATTTGTTGCGAGCGAAAGGTAAGAGCTACGTTTGCGACGTAAACGGGTGGAGTTTCGTCAAAGATTCCAAAAAGTTTGTCGAAGATGCCGCGTTGTGTCTCCGCGCGATGATTTTAAAAGCCGTGAGACCCGATCACGTCAACATCAAGAGTGCCGAACAACAGAGAGAATCCATCATTACCGGTCGTTCATCCATCAACGAAGAGGACGAGGATCACGAAGATGGCACTGTACCTTCTCCATCCGGCGGTGGGATTAAGAACAACAACATCAGCAGCAACAATATGAATAACAACAATAACAGTGCTTTAGCGAGTAAACCAGAAGAGTTACGAGCCGTTTTGGCGGTGATTCGCCACGGCGATAGAACGCCGAAGCAGAAAATGAAACTTCGCGTGCACCAGAAGCCATTGTTAGATTTACTCGCGCAATGCACGAAAAATAACACGAGAAAACAAGCGAAACTGAAAACGCCGGAGCGATTGCAAGCGTTGTTGAATATTTGTCGCTCTATTTGGGGGCAAGTGAAGAAAGAGTCCGAAGCGATTCTCGGGGATACGGAGAACGATTTGAACTTAGCCGCCATGCAAGGTAACGCGGAGGATCCAAAAAAAATAGAAGCGAAAGAAAACTTGGACGTTTGGCGACAAGTGATTGCTATTCTAGAAGAAGGTGGGCACTTTTCCGGGATTAATCGGAAAGCACAGTTGAAACCGATTTCGTGGGTCCAAACGATCGACCCGCGAACCGGGCAATCCGTCGAACAAGTCGAATCCGCTTTGCTCATTCTCAAATTCGGTGGTGTTTTGACGCACTTGGGTAAAAACCAAGCCGAAGTGCTTGGAAAAGATTTCCGTCAGCGCATGTATCCTCGTGGGAGTTATTACCCGACCGATTCGGACGGACTCTTGCGTTTACACTCGACCTATCGTCACGATTTAAAAATTTATTCTTCCGATGAAGGTCGCGTGCAGATTACCGCGGCGGCGTTCGCGAAAGGTTTATTGGCGCTCGAAACGCATAAAGGCGAATTGACGCCTATTTTAGCGTCACTCGTGACTAAAGATGCAAAGCTTTTAGATTTCGTGACGCACGAAGTCGAAGCGGAAATTTTACACGCGAAGAACAAGTTGTACAGGATGATGACAAAAGGCGACCCGGGCGATGACGAAGGAAATGCGAATACTGCTGCAAACCACGGGAGCATACCTTCAAACGATACCGCTGTTGACAACGCAAATGTTATTACTCACGTCAATGCGCGATTGAGTCGATCGGGTTCGGACGGAATGTATGAATCAAGTGGAAATACTGCTACCCCTCGAGCGGTTCGGTTCGGCCGAGCCTCCTCGCGAGACGACATCCACGAAGAAAACGAGTACGACGAACTCGTCACGCAAACTCAAGGTTTGTTCAACATCGAACGTTCTGGAAATTCCTGGCTCATCGCTGATCGTATCGCCGCAGTCGAACGAGGTAAGCTTTTGGACTCGCACCATTTCTTGACCTCGGTGGAGGGCGAGTACAGTCACTTGGAAGACGTCGCTCTCGCGAGCGTCCCATCTTCACCTTCCAAAAAACTTCGCCGAGTATTTGAGCTCGTTCACGGCATATCTTCACAGCTCCTCGAAATGGCATCTCGAATGAACGATAAGTTGAAAGCGCGTAACCGTTGGCGTAAGGTGCTCATCGCGCTGGGCAAAAACCGTGGATTGAAAGACAACGCGTTACCGCCGGACACGTGGGTGGACACGTTGACGTACTTTTCAGCCACCGCACCAAGAGGTTCTGCGCCTGCGAGTAACACGCTCGAATTGCCTGGCGGTGGCGAAAGTTTTCTTCTCATGCACACGCGATGGAAAAAACTCGAGGAAGATTTATTCCACGGGCGCAAAGAAACGTTTGATATTTCAAAAGTCCCGGACGTTTACGACGCCGCGAAATACGATTCCATTCACAACGCGCACTTAAAACTCGATGGATTAGAAGAACTATACATTTTAAGTAAAGAACTCGCGGACTGCGTTGTTCCGAACGAATACGGAACGCACCCGATCTCAAAGCTTAGAATTGGTGCCACTATCGCCGGTGGCTTGTTGGGTAAACTTCTCGCTGATATGAGCAACACCAGAGAAGAATCGTACGCGGTCGAGACGAACAAGAAGAAAACGGTCAAACTTTTGGGCAAGAAGTCGCTCTTGAACAACAGAAATTCCCCGGACGAGAACAACAGCACCGATCCAAACGACGAAGACGAGGACGAAGAGGAAGACGCGCCGACGCGTTTGAACATGCGGTACGCGACCGAAAAGAAGGTGCATTCGCCGTATAGACACGTGCGAACGCGATTGTATTTCACGTCCGAGTCGCACTTGCACTCGCTGTTGAACATTTTGAAATACGCGCACTTGGAAGAGGATTTACGAAAGAGAGCAAGTGGCGATAAAAAACGATCGTCACAACACGTGGCGGCGAGTTCGTCGCCTCCAAAAGCTGCGACGATGACAACGCAAAAGACCAATAGTGGTGGAACGTCAAAGACGAACGCGTTTGGCGATCCCCTCTTGAGCCCGCGGAAACCGCCGCGCGCTCCGAATTCCTCCGCCGACGTTTCTTTTGATGCCAGATCCGATTTGGATTCTGATTTCTCGTGCACGAAGAGAAACCCGCTCGTCGTCGAAGGGTTAGACGAAATTCTCGGCGAACGCTCGAAAGAGCTCGATTATTTAACTCACATCGTTTTTCGCATGTACGAGTGTTTCCACGTTCCACCGGACGACCCGCTTCGATTTCGAGTCGAAGTCATGTTATCCACGGGCGTTTGCTTAGACCCTTTCGAGAAGGACGTCTGCGAATCTTTTCGACGGTCGGCTGATGCTTTAGAAAAAGAAGGACCGGTGGAACCGACGCCGGTGTTGGATCGCGTGCAGTTGCAAAACGATTCGGTGTGCGAAGAGGACCAACCGTATTTGACTTTGGACACTTTAGAAAAATATTTGAACGGGTTTCGTCGCGCGAAACCGGAAAAGAAAAACAAGAAGGAAAACGCGGAGCAGCATCCGTTGAACGGCGACATCTTTCCGTGAGTGAGGAAGAAAATAAGTTTTCACTTAAGTCTTTTCAGTTGTAATTACACATAAAGTTCGAGGCTAGGTAGTTATAATAAACGCTAAAAATTAATCTCCGTTTTCCCATACGAGCATTGTGCGCTTGCCGACCATGACATCGACCAATTGCCCAACGCGCTTGAACACGTTCTCTTGCACGTACGGCATGCCGTACTTTTCGCAAATCGCCTTAACTTTCGGTTGCGCTCTTTGATAGCATCGCATGGACATGTCCGGCCACATGTGGTGCTCGATTTGGTAGTTCAACCAGCCGTGCATGAAATCGTTGACGTCGCCCCCGGTGCGAAAGTTCGCAGAGCCGATAACTGCTCGCATGTAAAAGTCGTCCGTTCTCGGTTTCGTCTCGGATTCAAATCTGTAAATGTCGTCACCGACGTGGTTCGTCGCGATCACGATGAACGAGTGCAAGTTGGTGAACAAATCCGCCAATAAAGTCGTCGCCAAAGTGGCCATGGCCATTTGCGCGCCGCCGATGGCGTAACCAACCGCCGGCAAGACGCCAAACTGAAACGTCGCGTACGGCGCGAAGCACTTGGCGGTTTCAATAATCGCGCCAAAGTTCCCCTGGAACGCAGATTGGACCGTCGTCAATACCGTGGACGGCATCGACCCAGTCGTGTACGGTTGGTACGATTCCTCGCCTCTCTTTTCCGCCTCTCTCGCTCTTCTCGCGAACAACTCCTTCATCGTGTTCGGCGCGTAGTAAAACCACTTCCAAATCACGGACAACGCGGCAACTTGCATGTATCTCGCCCACATCGGCATCGGCCCTTCTCTCGTCGTCTTCATGTTTCTCTCGACCAAATCCGGGTCAGCATCCTCCCCCAACTGATAGTGGTGCAAGTGGTTGTGTTCCACGTCCCACGCCTCCGGCATCATCCAATCCATCCAGTCGATGATTCTGTTCCACGGTCCTCTTGCAAACTTCCTTCGGTGAAACCTCCCTTTAATCTCGTTCCCTTCCGTCATGGCCGCGTTATACCCACCGTGGCACACGTGGTGTCCAACCATCGTCCATCTCGCGCAAATCGCCGTGGACATCATAAACGCGCCTAAAACGTTCGCCCCAAACGCTTGCGCCACGCCGAGTTGCGGCAGTAAAAACATAACCCCGAGTCCGCCGTAGTAGCACATGTTCGCCCATCCGAGGATCTTCTTCAGGTGCTTCACGTCCTCTTCGTGGTACTTATCCGAGCGTTGTTCTTTTTCAACCTGTTATTCGTGTTAAAAATGTCATCATCGTCATTGAAGCGAAAAAAAGAGATCAGAGGGCTGCTTGTGAGTACGAGAAAGGATAAAAGGGGAGACATTTGCGCCGAAAAGTCATCCATCCTCTAGAGAGGTTCTGGCGAGCGTCTCGCCCGAGATCTCATCGCGCCAGAGGGAAGGACGTAAAACGTACAAAACCACGCTCTCTTCTTCCCCTTAAAAGCGATGAAACGATGCCGCGATCGAGGACAAAGCGGAGGACAAAGCTTTCAAAACGAACACAATCCACATCCTTATCACCACCGGGGGAAAAGGACGTCGTTTGAATTCAAGGGACGAGAAACGTACCTCTCTGATCTCCTTCGCCCACCCGGCGAGGTCAAAATTCTCCCGCCATTTCCCGGTTTCGTTGTACGTCATCGTTTGCATCCGTTCGTTGACTTCGGGAGACGGCATCGCGATCGCGGGGAGTCGGAACGAATTCTTCGTCCTTCGTTCCATCGACGTCACGTGAGACCGCATCCCATCGCGACGGGTGACGGTGGAAGCGGCAGCGGCGCGATGATTTTTTCTCGACGTCGCGGGGGACGATCTCGCCCCAGTCGTCGTCGCTCCGACGAGTGACGCAGAGGTGCGTTGAATGGCAATCATTTGAGTATATAAATAAACGGAATACAGAGAAGGGGAAGTGGAAGAAGTGCGTAAAAAGTGTGAAGCGCTGAAACGCCGCCCGAGAAGAAAGAAAGTTTTTGCTGCGCGTGCGCGTTTGTGGACCGCTCGTACCGACGAATCTTTTTCAGTGCAAATGGGGTGCTCTTTTTGAACGTCTCGGAGTGTGCAAATGTGTGCTCTTCGCACCAAAGGAGGGGTACTCGAGCACGAGCAAGGAGTACAAAAATGTGATGGACCTCAAAAAAACAAAAAAAAATCAAAACGCATTTGGAGTCCAACACACAAACTGGTACAAAAGAGTGTCTGTCGGTTACGCGAAGTTCCAGGTACCGGAGCATTTACATCGACTGGCAGAGAAGCTACGACGAGTAAAGGTGATGTGCGAGAGAAATGTGCGCGCGCGTGTGTGTGTGTGTCTGTGTGTACTACTACGCTGTGTGAATAAAATAGTGCACTTAAACGGGTTCGCCTAAAAACTCCAAGACTTCTTTCAACGCTTCGATGAACTTATCCACGTCTTCTTTGGTGTTGTAAATGTACAAACTCGCTCGAGCGCTACCGAGGACGTCTAAGTGTCGGTGCAACGGTTGCGTGCAGTGGTGACCGCTTCGACAGCCGACGCCGTGGAGTTGGTCGAGTAAGGTGCAAACGTCCGAGCAGTTGACGCCGTCGACGTTGAAGGCGGCTAAGGAGGCGCGTTCGAAGTTTTTGCCAGTTTGAGGGTTTACTTTCAGTGGGTTTGGACCGTATATGCGGACGTTGGGGATGTTTTTGAGGAGTTCGGAGTAGAGGTACGCACCGAGTTCGAGTTCAAACTCGTGGACGCGGTCCATGCCTATTTTGGAGAGGTAGTCGCACGCGGCGCCTAAAGCGACGGCTTCCGCAATCGCCGGAGTGCCGGCTTCAAATCTACCCGGCGGTGGTGCGTACGTAGACTTTTCCAAGTAGACGTCTTGGATCATTTCGCCGCCGCCCATCCACGGCGGCATCTCGGACAACACGTCGTACTTGCCCCATAAAAACCCAATACCGGTTGGACCGCACATCTTATGACCGCTGGCGACGATGAAATCTGCCCCTAACGTTTGCACGTCTACCGGCATGTGCGGAACGCTTTGACACGCGTCTAAAACTACCGTCGCGTTGACGCTCTTTGCCGTTTTCACGATCCTTTCCACGTCGCTCGTAAAACCGAGCACGTTCGAAACGTGCGGCAACGACACCAGCTTCGTCCTCGCGTTCACCGTTCTTTCCAACTCCTCCAAGTCCAAACATTCGTTCTCATCCAATCCGATAAATCTCAACACCGCGCCTTTCCTTTCCGCCAACAACTGCCACGGCACGATGTTCGAGTGATGTTCCGCCACGGATAAAACGATTTCATCCCCTTCCTTAATGTTTGTCTCCCCCCACGTGTTTGCGATTAAATTCAAACTCTCGCTCGCGTTTCGGGTAAACACAATCTCTCTGTCCGTTTTCGCGTTGATAAACTTTCCAACTTTCGCGCGGCTTTGTTCGTACGCATCCGTCGCCTTTGCGGATAAGTAGTGCACGCCTCGGTGGACGTTCGCGTTTGCGGTCGCGTAAAACTGCGCGTGCGCGTTGAGAACTGCGAGAGGTTTTTGAGACGTCGCCGCGGAGTCTACGTAGACGATTGGCATTCCGAAATCGTTTTCCGACCGGAGGATTGGAAAATCGTTTCTCACTTCTTCGCTCAAGGATGATGAAGACGACTTGGTTTTTGCTGCGGTGTTTGTCTTTTCCGACGAGATGCTTCTTTTAAAAGAATTGCGTCTGCCGTTGTGTCTGCCGGAGGTGGACAAAGAGCCTCCCCGCCTGAAGGAGGAGAGACACGTTGCGTGCGCGTTCGCACGAGTCGCCGCCAAAGAAGCCATGATTCTCCGAAAAAAAGTGACGTCTACCGCATCGAAAGGAAACCGAAAACAAGCAAAAATATTCACATCCAAAGCTACGCGCTACTACTTATCTAAAGTCTCTCTCGGAACGTACGCCCAACCTTCCGGCAACGTGCTGTTCGCCCGAATTGCTTCTTCGTCACTCATGAGCGCGGTAGCTGGAGCTCGACTTCCATTTCTGGACGCGCGGACGGAGCCGCGTTTACCTCGACTCGCGCCTCGAGCGTACGCGGTGGATCGCGCTTTTTTGGGAGTCCCGCCGTTTGATCCCGGGTGGGATAAGTCCGGGTTTGACGTCGGGGGGAGTTTGTTTGGGAGGATACCGTCGAGGAAAGATGCGTCGCTGCTGTAGCTGCTCTGGTGTTGGAGTAATCCGGCGGAGTTGGAGGTGGTTCCGACGCCGAGACCGAGAGCGTTGGCGGTAACAACACCGCCGCCGCCTTGATTGTGAGCAGATTCGCATTCGAGACGCATGGATCTCTGCATAGCTCTCAACGCGCTAAGCATGGAAACTTTCCCGCGTTTCCCATCCGCAGACGCGCGAACGGTTTGAACCATGATCTCATTTTCGTTATCCGTGAGCGACAACTTGGCAACTTGGACGCCTTTGCTTTCGTCTTTTTCTCTTTGGATGGGCGAGTGCCGGTCGCAATACGCCCTCGGTTGTCTTTTGGAAGAAGTGCTGCCGTCGGAGAAACGGGCGTGCCAACCAGCAGCTCTCGCGCAGCACAAGTGGAACCGCGCGCGACAACTACCAAACGCGCACGTCGCAGCGCATCCGCCTCTTCGCGAATAACAAAGCGTGCACGAATTTGACAGGATAGGCGTATCGATTTGCGGCGGTTGCGCGACAGCGACAGTTTGAGCGGCGGCTCTATTGGTCGGCGTTCCGGAGAAGTGAATAGTTCCACCAAAAACGGTTGGATTAATCTCTACGGAATCGGCGAACGGGTTCGTCGTCGCGCCTCGGACTAATTCCGCGCACGACACGTGGACCCACGCCGTCGTTGTCGAATTCTGTTGATTGGCTCTCTGCGAAACTGGAAGCGTGAGGGATGCTTTCTTCATGGCGCCAAGTTTCGCGGGACACAAAATACACGAAACGCTTTTCCCCTGTGCTCGTAATTTCTCGTCGGCGGAAGTTAACAAAGGCGAATGTGCCGTGCGTTTTTGCGCATCCGGCCAAGATCCGTAGCCGCTCCCGTGATTGTGCGCACACACGTCGCAGACGAAAGATTTGTGCTTTTCGTTCTTCTCGGATAAAACACCGTAACACTCGTCGTGCACCGTAACGTCGCATCCGAGACACCGGTAGATTGTTTTATCCTTGACTACTTTCGCGGGACAACACGAGTTCGCGCAGACGTTGCACACGTCCAAAACAGTTCGACTCGTAGAGGCGTGTAAAGGATCGAGAAGTTGGAACAAATTTCTCGCGTCGACGGTTCCGATAGCAATACCTTTGTTATTTTGATGATCGGCGTTCTTATCTAACGATCGCTCCGTAAACGAAGACTGTTTCGACTCCAACGCGTTCGCTTTCGGACTCGTTCCGAAGAAGCCGGCAACTTTACCTCTCAATCCTAACACTTGTAACGCGGCGTTGGCCAAAGCGACGCCGCGCCGCGGGCGAGAAACGTTCGCCGATTCATCCGGCATTTCAGGAATCACGAGTTGATCCGGATTCACGTCCGGATTACCGGTCGCTGCCGCAACCTGTTCCCCGAGATGGCGGCGAAACGCTTGGCGTTTGGACTCTTCCGCTGCTGCGGCGGCTTTTTCAAACGCTTGCTGTTGATCTCTCGCGCGCTTCTCCCTCTTTTCCTTCCTCCGTGCTTCGCGGATGGTGTTGACGAACGCATTCGCTTCGCTGATGCCAACGTATCTGTTCTCAAACCACGTCGCCTCTTCTTCAATCTTGCCGGTAATTTCTTGGAAGAATTTCGTCAAGTTTGATCGATTGGCGTTGATTTGATACAGAAGCTCGTATTGGCACGTGAGCAATTCGTTCTCGACGTCATCGCACGGAGCGCACGAAACCAACTCTGGGTTGTTTGAAAAATACTTTTGTAAACGCTTCAACTCGTCCTTCGCATCTTTCGCCGTCGGATCGTCCTCTTCGTCGCTTTTGCTTTTATCTTCATCATCACCTCCGTATCTTTGCATCGGAACGACGGCTAAAGACGGAAACTTGACTTTACCGTTGGTATCGGGCGAGAATGGTGATTTGAGGGTTTTGTTGACTTTCGGCGTCGTCGTCTCTTCGTGACTCCTTCCTTTTCGCGCCGGCGTTTTCTCGTTCTTCCGCTTCTTCGTTTTCGAGGCGGACTTTTTCTCTTTCATTTCTTCCGCGCATTCCGCTGCGACATCCTCGAGCGCCTCTTCTGCCTTCCGCTTCTTCTCCATAATTTCATCTTTGATGCGTTCGCGCAACTTTTCACACCGAAACTGCGCCTCATCCGTCCCACAAGTTGCCTTGGCGTGATCCGAGCCTTTTTCGCACAAAGCGCACGCTTTCGCTCTCTTCGACGCGCTCTTATTTCCTTTAGCTCCTCTTCTTCCCGCCGGTATCTTTCGTTGTCTCGAGGGCGTCTCTTCTTCCTTTTCTATGGTTGCGGTAAACTCGGGCGTTGTGAATGCCGTTTGCATGAGTTGCAGAGTGTGCGGGTGCGCGGCTTCGCCCAGAGCTATGCGCTCCACCGCGTCGTGATCGCCGGATGCGCCAAACGTCGCCCGAATGCGATTCTCGAGTTGTACCTTCTTTGCGAGTATTTCTTCTTTCGTTTCCATGAAAGAAGATCCACTCATCCCACGCGCATTCGCTTTCTCCGCTTCCTCCAACTTTATTTGCGCTTCTTGTTGTTGCAGAAGCAACAGTTGTTCTTGTTGCTGTTTTTCTTCTTCTTGTTGCTTCAATTGTTTCGCTTTCGTCGTCCACGCGCTCTTCTTGCCTTTCTTCGCAGCCGCGCCTTTGCGTTTCTTCGTTACGGTCGCGCCCATCAACTTCGCATTAGCTCCGTACCCAACACCCGCGTTGTTCGTATCCTTCACCACGACCACATCTTTATCAAATTTCCTCCCGTGGTTCTCGATGGCTTGTTTTCGTCTTTCGACAATTTTTACCACAATCTCCGATAACCATATCCGCGCACGCATGACGATTAAATCGTCCTCGGTCAGCTCCTTCTCCTCTTCTTGCGCGGCTAACGCTAACTTTGTCCTCGAGCTACTCCTCGAGGCGACTTTCTTTGCGGGCGCTTTCATCCATCTATCGCGCGCTTGTTTGTCGCCGTTGAAAATATCTTCCAAAAACGACGCGGCGATGTCCTCGTCCTCTTTATCTTCATCGTCATCTTCGTCGTCTTCTTCGTCGTCGCTTTCTTTCCGCAACAAACTTCCTATTTCTCTCGACATGGCTAAAAACGCAAAACACAACTCTCGAATTTCGTCGCTTTGCAAACAGTCAAACGACTGCGTCGCTCTCGTCGCTTCTTCCCCTAGCGGTTTGAACGCGTCAAAAGGCGACTGTAAAAGCAGTAAAGGCGCCGCACCCAGCGCCGGCGCTTGCTGGTGTTGGAGTGGGAGTTGTTGGCCACTCGTCGTCGCCGCGGCTCCTGCCGCCGCTCTCCTCAACCGTTCCTCTTCGCTCACCCCCTCCTCGTTGTTGTTGCCGTTGTCGTAGTCAAAAATCATCATCCCGTTCCTATTCCCAATTGGCGGTATCTTCAACGCCTGGTCGTCTCTCCAGTTCTTCGTCGGCAACACTCTCGCCACATCGTTCGCTCCGACCCTCCGAAACACTTCCTCCGCCCACCTCCACCACGAGGACGTCTTCGTTTTCGTCAGCATCGTCGGCGCGCCTCCTTTGTGTTGCTTCAAAGCGCTCTTCTTCTTCCCTCCTCCTCCTTGAAAACTTTTCCCGCCGCCCGCCGCGCCGGCCAAGTTGCCAAAGCTCCCGAAACTCTTCTTTTTACTCTTAAAACTACCCCCGCTCTTCTTCTTAGCTGGAAAAGAAGACGAAGGTTGACTACTTCTCGCCGAGGCTTTCTTCTCCATCTCGTCGACGCCGTGCGCTTCCGCGAGCGTGTACGGCGCGCGTTGCAACGCCAACGTCGCCGCTCCTCCTTCTCCGCGATGATGATAAAAATTCCTCCCATTACTCTCCTTCTCTCGACCATGTCTACTGCGATGATGATGATGAGAAGCATCGTCGTCATCCTTCAAATCTCCTCCATCGTCATCTCGTTTACGTTTTTGTTGTTGTTCTCGTTGTTGCATCATCATCATCATCATCATCCCGAACCCATTGTTGTATTCCGAAAGCAGTTGTTGCGCGTGATGCCCTCTCGGTAACCAAGAAACATTTTCTGCTTCCAGAACGTCCTCGTGGAGGCGGAAGAGCTCTTCTTCCAGCGCGTCCAAGCGGAATTCGATCGGAACGTCGCGTTTCTCCTCCATGTTTGGTGCTCTCTAAAACCTAAACCCTAAACTACAGAAAGCCGCTCTAAATTCTCTCTCTTTCTTCTTTACGGAGGACAACAAATACCACCCAACCACCTCTCTCTTCAAAAAAGTCGTTCCTCCCACGTCGTCGTCGTCGTCGTCTCTCTGACGACAAAACGCAACAAAAAAGGAGAAATTTTCAAAGAGAAGAAAGGGGTGGTGGTGAGACAACAACGCGCTCCCTCAAACGTAGTTTAGTGATGATGTTTATGGGAGGAGGAAAAATTTGATCTCTGCTTTTTATGTTTAGGGTCTTAAACCCTAACAGAGACAGGTTTCTTTTCTCTCTCTCTTTTTTCTTCATTTTTCTTCCTTTTGTTTGTCACAAAAACACACTTACGTTTGTTTGTTCTCTTCTTTGAGAAGACGCGCGAAATATAATAATGAGACGACGCGATGATACTGCAGAACGATAAGAATAGGAGGGTGGTTTTTATCCTGGGCTCGACCGGTGTCGGGAAGACGAAGGTCGCGGAAGATATCGCGGTGAAGATTTTAATGGAATCTTCATTTTCGGAGACGACGAACTCGGAGACAAAGAAGGTAAAGAAGAAGAAGTCTGATGATGACGATGACGATGATATCGATGACCAGATGGTGACGATCGTGAACATGGACGCGTTGCAAGTGCACGAGGAACTGCCGATCGCGACCGCGCGAGTTTTGGTAGAGGAAAAGGAGGAGAAGAAGAAGACGAGAGGGGAGGTGGTGCACGAGTTGTTCGGGGTCGTTGGGATCGAGGAGGAGGAGGAGACGAGGACGAAGAAGAAGACAAAGACAAAGAAAAAAGACGTGCGGTGGTTTCGTGCATCATTTTTAGAAATCGTGGAGAAGATTTGGACGAAGAGGCATGGAAAGAGGAGCGTCGTCGTATGCGTCGGCGGTACGCCGTATTACGCGAAAGCGGCCATGTTGAAGACTTTTTTACCTGAACGCGAGGCGTCGATGCCGGATACATCGGACGATGACGACGACGACGACGACGACGTGGATATACTTTCCTTGGAAGAGAGACGAGCGATGCACGAGAGATTGCGCGAATTGGATCCAAAAGCAGCCGCGCGTCTGCATCCGAAAGACGCGAGACGCGTGAGAAGGTATTTGCAAATAGCCGAAGAGGCAAACGGCGAAGAAAGTTTGTTGCCTTCAACGATATTTCAACGCAAAAAAGACAAAGCAAACGACGACGAACGAAAACAGCAAAACGAGCAACAACTGATGTTTCCACCTACCGTGACGAGAGTGATACACGTGGTCGCGGAGAACGAGGCGTTGGAAAAGACGCTCGAGACGCGCTTGGAGCGAATGCGCCACGACGGCGTCGAGAAGGAGATTAAAACGTTCATAGAAACCTACCCGACCGCCGCGAAATCAAACACAGGTGTGGCGCAAGCCATTGGCGTTCGAGAGTTTCTGGACGAAACAGATGACGACACAGAAACACGATTCGAGAAAATGTGCGCGCGAACGAAACGTTTAGCCAGACGCCAACGCAGACAGTTTGCAAACATGGTAGAATCGAGCGAGTTTCGTTCCGCGCCGACGATCGAAATAGACGCGACGAAAATGCACGAGATGCTGGCGGCATCACCGCCCTCGTCCTCGAAGGCGAACGCGTTTTGGGAAGACGAAGTCGTCTCCCGAGCGGTACGATTCATTACGGAGGAGTTTGTCGACGACGTAAACGCACCATCGACGAAAAAGAGCACTCGCCGCGATGTTATTGTTGATCTCGAGGAAAACAACGACGCGTGGATTGAACGCGCGTGCGAAGCGTGCGGCGATCGAATTTTCCGCGGCGATCGCGATTGGTTGGCGCACACGTCCTCGAAAAGACACAAAAATCGCGTTCGAAACTTGAAAAAGAGTCGAAAGGGAGAGCGTGGGAGTTTACATCCGAACAAAATAGCAGCAATATAACCGCGCCGCCGTGCGGCGGCGAGTAGTAAAAGATGACTGAACAAGTTTTTATTAGAACGTCTTAGATGATGATGTAATCACAAAATTGGTTACGTGTACACTTTATGCTTTTGCGAGAAGTAAGATTTTTTATTTGCCCCCAATGTAAGGCACCAACGTCGGCGTTTCTCTCTTATACTTTTGATACGCCTCTTCGTTACCCCACCTCTCGTCCGCGCTCTTCTCTAACAACGGAATCCCGCTCAACTGCGTGATTAAAAACGTCACCAGCAACGGCGACAGGACGCACCCGATGATTTCGCCGGCGCCGTATTTCGCCACGCCGGACAACCCCACCATACTCAACCCGGTCCATAAAGTAATCTCGCCGAAATAGTTCGGGTGTCTCGAAACGCTCCACAAACCGCTATCGATGTATCTTCCCTTATTCCTCTCGTCCGCTTTGAACGCTCTTTTTTGTTGATCGGCGACCGTTTCCATGGTCAATCCGACGGCAAAAATGGCAAACCCGATCCAATCTAAAGCTCTCAACGGTCCTTGCGTCACCGCGTTCGCGTTGATCAAAATCACCGGCATCGCCGTCACCAGCACCCAAATCCCTTGTATGAACCAATAAATCCCAAACGTCGCCGGGTCTTCTTTAATCCCGTCGAACCTTTTATCCCCTCCGTCTTTATGCACCCGCGTGACGAGAAACGCGCCCAAGCGCATCGCCCACGCCAACAACGCCGTCGTCGCCAACGCCGCGCGAGGTTCCCCGTTCGTGCACGCAAACGTGGAAACCGCGACCGCGGCAAACGCCCCGGACCCGCACAAATCGTAATACTTTTCCGTTTTCATCGCGCTCGATATCGCCCAACCGACGAGTTGGATGCCAAAATCAACAATCGAAGCCGCGCCGACTATCCACGCCACGGACACCATGTTTGTTGTTGTTGATGAGAACACAGACAAAGACGATGACGCCGCCTCCGAAAACGACGCCAACTGAGGACCAACGGGAGGAAGCGACGCGAAAAACAACCCTTCCGTACCTCTCGCTGGTGTTGGTCTTCTCGTTCTCCGATGCGGCGACAAAGAGGACAGACTTAAACTCGGGGAAAATCTGTTGTCGTTCAAAGACGGATGACGATGACGACGATGACGACTTGGAATAAAACGCGTTCCTTCCGTTCTCAAAAGTCCTCCTCGAGCACAAAAGCTGGCAAAAGCAGCGCGCGCAGTTTTCGAAGGAGAGGATAAAGACGAGGAAATGAAAGAGGACGCGAGCAGCGAACGAAGACACCGCGAGCTGCTTCCTCTCAGCATCCACCGGAAGAGAAGGACAACAACAGCAGAATTTTGAGTTGTTCGAGTGATTTTCGTTGGTTCGTTCTGAGGAGAAATTTTTTTTTTTTTGAGAAGCTTTTCTTCATTTCCTGCGAAACGTCTC
>Ga0255752_10000631_pt1 | contig 43356 bp, 27 predicted proteins | sample 011ome_25_FD_179952 | JGI IMG/M metagenome (GOLD analysis project Ga0255752, IMG submission 179952) | Coastal salt marsh microbial communities from the Groves Creek Marsh, Skidaway Island, Georgia - 011512CT metaG (version 2) | ecosystem: Environmental > Aquatic > Marine > Intertidal zone >...
CGCCTGCAAGGACAACATAGTTTGTTGTTACCATGGTTTCGACTGCAACACGTGTGGTTTCGTCGCCAGCACTTAGTCCAGCATCAACCAATGCGTCTGATATCTGATCTGCTATTTTGTCAGGATGACCTTGGCTTACTGACTCTGATGTAAATATGTAACTCATTTGTATATAAAAGGATCCCTCTTCCGTAGTTCTTTAAGTTTCTTACGATATCGTATTTCTAATTTAATTTTATTAATAAGATTTTTTATCCATACTAACATTATATACACCTTTTGTTTGTTTGTCAAATAAATTATTTGCTATGAGATGGCATTTTAGTTTCAATAAACCAAACATGTTTTTTCAACTTCGGATGATATTTTTTCACACGTATTTTTTTACCTTCACGTATCATGCTGACAGTCTTATGTGCAACATAGTGATAACTTGCATTTTCACGTTTCTCACCTTCTGGTATCATCCATGCTTTTGAATCTTTATTCTTTTTAGCTGCCATTTATAACTCCTATAATAGTGGTACTTGTAATCTTTTGCTATCCTGCCATGTGTAATCATACTCAGCATAACTATCTGAGGTCTTTATACTGTACACATCTAGATGTTTTGTAAGTTTTTCTAGTATCTTTTCAAAATGTTCTGTACCAAAACTTCCTTGCAAGTTTACCTGTCCAATCTTTGGGTGTCCAATTGTTAGACTAGGATCATCTGGATCAAAGTTGTTTGCTGTCAGCCAAGTGCGAAACTCTCTTAATTTTTCTTGCATAAATGGTTGGTTGTGTGTGTTATTACCCCATTCAATATCAAAGTCACCTGCTGCTTCAGTTTGTGGTTTAAGTGTAGTGGTAGTAAGTTCGTCAATTCTGCTATCACCGCCTTCATCACTGAATACTTCCCAGTGGTGTTTACCTACGGCTTTGTTAACACCTACATATACTCCGCCTTGGTTTCTTGCAATAGTGTCTACTCCAAATAGGTTGTAGTCTTCTTCATCTAGTACAAAACGAGGAGCATGCAACCAACACATAACATTGCTAGGACGCACCCATTCTGGTGTGCTTTGGTGTCTTCCTAAACTGATAATAAAACATTCTGCTTCGTGGCACAACAGATTTAACTGACGAATATACCAACGTGTTTCAGCATCTGCACCGGTATAGTGCTTGCTCATTGCACCACTAACACCTTGTGTTTCTTCAAAATACAAATGCAATTGATTAAACTTATCGTGATTTACACTAACAATATCTTCTCCAGCTCTATTACTGTGGAAAACTTTGGTCATGTTTGAAGCAGTAAAATAATCCTTAATAAAATAATCAATATTGCTTCCATTGATTCCAGCAATAGTTCTGTTTATCTCTGTTGCTAAAAAATCTAAATTTCTATCACTTTCAGGAAAACCAAAAAAACAATAGTTTTTTTCCAAATGCAACTTACTATCTAATATACCATTAAAGGCAGTCAACCATTTGCGACTCAGACTATTATCATATACATCAAAATACACAGGCAATAAACCATCTGGCCCACGCAGTTGAATTTCAACTCTATCAAGCATCGATACTCTCCCACCAGTCTAGTATTTCTTTATCTTTGCTTAGTATATGTTTCATTGTAAAACTATCATTTCTTATACGTTCTAATGTGTGTATACGCTTTTTGCCTTTACGCATACCGTCTGCGTATTGTTCTGGCCACTGTTCTGACATCGTTGGCCGATTTTTCAGTTGTACTAACATATCTGTTAACGACTGACTTAGTTCATTATTAGTTAGCTCGTCTATTACACGTTCTAGTATTTTTCTTGGCAGTGCCAATGGTGACATTATTATATCAGGTGTAAAAGTAAAAATCACTTTTGCAAGTATATCAACATCTAGTTCTTTACCTAATTGATTGATATTACAAATTTCAAATAATCCAGGAAGTGTAAGTGTAAAGTCTAACCGCATTTGACGTCGATTGGTTGCAATTTTCGTACCTTGTTTGAAGTTTTCTACAAACTGATCATATTTCAATCCAGTTCTTATGTATTCACCAATAGGACCTGTGCCATCAATACTAGCACATATTTGCCAATCACGTATGTTTGCTAGTATGTCCGTATATAGATTCTGCCCTTTGTAGTTTACTCGGCTTAGATTGGTGTTGTAACGTGCATACAACCTAGGCCCATCACCAAGTTCTACAATACGTTTCATGTAACGCCAGTGTTGTTCATACATAAGTGGCTCACCACCTACCCAATATATTTCTTCTACTCTGTGTTGTTCTACTGCTTCTGAAAATTCTTTTTCTATCTGTGTGTCTTGAAACTGAGAGATCTCTTTACGTACTTCTGGACGCATCCAATTGTTTTTTGGATTGTTGAGATCAGTCATGTTGTGTTGTTTTTGTTCTGTTTCCCATGCACTGCTCAACATATCGCCACATGTTCTACATTTAAAGTTACATAGGTTTGAAAATCGATAATCCCAACTCACTGGCTTCATGCTTGTCCAACCAGTATCATCTGTTGTTTCCCATATTTGATTGTATTTGTGCTGAAACAATCTTTGAAAGTATGTTCTATATACATCGGTGTTTAAAAGTTTGTTGTTACATACGTCACATTCACTTAGTTCTTCACCAGCCATCATCCTGCGTCTTACACTACGCATGTGTTCGCTGTTCCAGTGTTCATCTAGTGTGATAGGATTGTAAGTTCCTGTTCCTGAGGCTGTATCTATGTACTGCTCAAAGCTCTGTGCTGGTTCACGACTAGCACAACAAAGTCTGCGTTCTGTTTGTGGCGAAAGATAAGTGTGTGTCCAAGGAGCCATACACAGTGTTTTAGGTGGGTTTTTTGGTTCGTCCATCTTAAAATGAATTCACAATATTGGTATACCAATAAAACTTATCAGCATACTTTTCAAGCTCTTGTTTAAATTCTGCTTTTTCTGCAGATGTTGCAAACTCCAATCCTAATTCGCCATATACAGTGTGTACATGTACTTGCTTTAAAACATTAAAGTTGGGTAGAGAAGCAAACCAATTGATTGTTTCTTCTAAGTCAAATACATTGTGTTTTCCAATGGTATATGCACAACTTATATTGATACCTTCTAATAAATTTACTCTTTGGATTACATCTGACACTTTGTCCCATTTCAAAGGAGTACGTGTTTCTTCAAAGCGTTTTCCAATACCATCAATGCTAAAATGAATATCAACAGATTTTGCTTGATACCATAAGTCAAGAGTTTGTTGGTCAGGATAGATGCTTCCATTTGTATTGTAACTTATTTCAACTGTGTTTAAATCTTTTATTTTTTTTAACACTGTTAGGTGTTCGTTGGTAAGCAACGGTTCACCTCCGTTGAAATATATTCTTTTTATATTATCTAAATTGGTTTTGGATAGGTGGTCGTATTTTAATTCGTCACCTGAAATTATTTTAACACCAGCTTCGGCAGCCCATAAACTTGAATATTCCCAACTGCAAATTATACATTTTGCATTGCAAAGTGGTAATACATTGTAGTCTATACTATAGCACTCATTTAGTTTTTCTTCGCTTTGTTCTAGAGAGATTGGTAAATTTTTTGCTAAAAATCTTCCTAATGCAATTTTACGTGGACTTTGTCCTCCTTGGTCTTCAATTACCCAGCAAGTAGTGCAGGCTTTGGATCTTTTATTTTTTCTAACATCGTTTCTTATACCTTCTAGATATTGATGATTCATTAGATCCTGTTGTCCTCTAAATTGTTCAGACTTTTCAGCTAAACAACATGGTGCAACCAGTTGCTCTTCACCAGTGAACCTGCGAACATACAACCCGTGAAACACCAATGGACAATAACTTGATTTCATCACTTCTCTTAAATCAGTCATAATAATTATCCGTAATTTTCTTTACCATCCAAAACTAAACTGATCTTGTTTTGTTAAGATTTTATTTCTAAACAGGTCAGCTCCTTTACTGACATTTTCATGCCATTCACGTCCTTGATCTTCACCGTCTGCATCACTGTCTGAGATATACTTGTAACAATCAAAAGGAATATTAAATTTATAACAAACTTTTGCTAGTGCGTATGCTTCCATTTCACATATTTGATAGTTTATATGTGGCACGCTAAAACTGTCTCCTGTTCCGCATACAAACAGACTGTCGTGTTTGGTTTGACATACAATCATTTGTTCTTCGTCTCCAGGGCTTACATAAAGAGGCAGTCCAAGTGGTGTACAATCCATATCACGTTCAATTACTGCACTAACACCTACTAGTTTACCTTTTAGCTCAGCACTACCACCTGCACTTCCATAGTTTATTACTTTGTGAACAGGAGAATTATAGCATAGTTCACGTGTTAGAGCAATACTTGCATTTATTTTGCCTACTCCTGTAATCAGTTTTTTATAACCACTTGGCAACGTCCCAGGTAGTTCTTCTTCAAGTGCTATCACAACTAATATCATGTTCTTGGTCCTTCATAATCTATTGCATCAGCCAGTTCTGAATGATGTGTTCGCAAATCTTGTTGTCTACGCCAATCAACATCAGTAATTTTCATGCGTAAAATATTTCCATCTAGACTTGCTCCACTTTGCATAAAATCAACAATCTTTACAAACTCTTTCATGTGAAAATCAGACACATTTGCACTCAATAGTTTTTTAGATACTAGTTCTTTTGCACGTTCTGGTAGTGTGCCAACACTATGATAATATGCTTCATGTAGCATATTCCAATACACATAGTCAAAACTGCGTTGGTCAATCCAGTTTGCAAGTTCTTCCAAATACAGTACATTAAACACATTCACAGTTGAGCAAACCTGTAGTTGTATGTTTGTATTTCTATTACGCATCGACTCAAAACGATCCATGTTTGTATTTACTTCGTCCCATACTGCGTTAGCACGTTGGTATTCAAACCTTTCTTCTACATCATCTATACTAAAAGCTATTTCTACTAATTTAAAATTTTTCCATATCTCTTCTGCATGTTCTGGAAACTGTGTTCCATTTGTATTATAGTGTATTTCTACGTCTTGTGCAATACCTTTATCAACCATTCTTTGTAATAGATCAAAATGTTCTTTGATCATAAACGGTTCACCACCTGTAAACTCCAGGTAACGCACTTGTTCCATGAGTTCATCAATATCTTGCCAAAATCTTTGATTTTGTCTTGGCCATGCTCCATCTTTTAGCATCTGATAATGAAAACTATCTTTACCTTCAAAACGTACTTCTTCAGTAGCAAACGTACTTGAACTCCATGAACCACATATTCGACATTTTAAATTACAAATATTTCCTAGTTTAAAATCTATAAACACCAACGGCTTTGCGTCAGCAGTCCAGTTAGTGTCTTCTACAATATGTTTCAGACGGTTAAGGGTATGCATGCGTTTTGATGTGCGTCCACTGCGTTCTTCATTCCAACACTTGCGACAGGTTTGTGGCTTTTTACCATCTAAGAACTCTTGTCTTAGTTTTTGCATGTATTCACTAGTGTGTACTTCATTGAGATTTGTACGAAGCAAACTGTACTTGTTTCCTTCTGTGTCTTTTATTTCATCTTCTGCTAGACAACAAGGACGTACTGTACCAATTGGTGATGTTTCTAAACTTACCCACGGCAAAACACAAAATTTATCGTGTGGTAATTTCATTTTAATGCACCCAGCTCTGGTATAGTGTCCAGTATGTTTTCATCACGTATACCATCTAATTTGTCGTTCTTCTCCCAAAACTTTCTAATTAAATGGATATTGTCTGTACTATCCATGTACTGTATTGCACTTTCAAAACCCACTGTTGCTCTGTTTAACCTATCTAAAGGTTGTAACCATTCTATATGCTTTTTATACTTTGCTTTAATTTTTTCTTTGTATTCTTTTGGTGCTATATCTATTCTATAATGATCTGGATCTTGCAGTATGTTTATGTTTAAATCTTGAGGTTTTAGTAAACCTTTATCTACCCAATCTTTATGAAAATCAGGTATGTGCCAGACATTCATAATGCTTAGTGTAGGACTTATATAAAAATCAACATCAGGACATATCTCCATCATTTGACGCCTGTTTTTTTCAACTGTATCCCACTTGGTTCCTTTACGTATGTATTCTGCACGTGGTCCCATTGCATCTAAACTTGCACCAACTGCAACACTGTCAAACTTTTTCCAGATGTCAAACACTAGTCTGTTTTTAAGTTTTACGTGTGAGAAGTTTGTATTATAGATTAAACGCACATCAAACCTACCTCTGCGTTCAAGCTCGTCGAGTATTACATAATGTTCGTCCATCATCAAAGGTTCACCACCAGCAAAGTAAATCTGCTCAACATGGTCAAGGTGCTCCATTAATTGTTCCATCATATCTGTTTCAAATCTACCTGCATAGTTTAACACACTATTGTTTTTTGCCCACTCTGGCCCTGCAAGTGCAACTTGATCTTTATACCAACTGCTTGAGAATATATGTCCGCAACTTCTACAACTTAGGTTGCATAAATTTGAAAAACGTATATCCCAATAGGTCATTGCAAAGTCTTCGTATTCACCATTCTCTGCGGTATCTTTAATTCTTTCAATGTGGTGTCCATGATGCTTGTTAGCACTTTGTCTACCTGAAAAGAAGCCTGACTTCTCCTGTTCATAACAACGTCCACATGCTGAATTTTCTGTTTCAGAGAGCATGTCTTTACGCAGTTTTTTTTGCTCAGGACTATTCCATATTTCTTTTAGTGTGTTTGTTTTGCAGTTTCCAATTTGTCCTACGCCCATTTCAGCATGACAACAAGGATATGCTTCGCCGGTTGGATATGCATGCAAATGAATCCACGGATACATACAAAATGTTTTGCTTTCACTCAGTAGTTGGCGTTCTCTTGGACTTAGATCACTAAGTTTTACTTTTATAGGGTCTGCACTATTATAATTATAACTCATTGTACCAGTCTCTCATACTAGGAAATGTTTTAATAAAATCTTTCTCTCGACGTGTATCATACTGTTTGTAAAACTGTTTGAAATCGTTATGTAGTTTAGGCATATCAAATGCATCACTGTGTGGAGTCTTTACTAAATCAAGATAATCGATAAGTCTTTGTGTTTGGTTAAGTTCATGCTCGTGGAGTAATTCATTATGCTGATTTTTATCAAACCATTTTTGTAAACGGTCTTTGTGATAGGTCCTTATGTCATCTGGTAAAACCAAGGGTGATTGAAAACTTGGAAAACGTAATATGTTCAGTGTGAAACTAGGAAAATCTCTGCCATAGCATGCTTTAAATTTTAATAGGTAACTTAAAAACTCAGGAAGTGTTTCTAAACAAAGTGCATTAATTGTACACATATTATGCAACCCACGTATTTTTCCACTGCCAGCAAGTAGATGCATATTTTGTGCCCATGTACTCCAGTCTAAACCATCTCTGATATATTCTGCATGGTTAACTAAACTTTCATTTGAGGTATAGATATCCAATGGAGCACTATCAGCCCTATCAAGAAGTTTAAGAATATCTTTACTATCCAGTCCAAGATTACTGTTTATAGCAATCCTTGTTTTACTTGCACCTTTGTTGTCTTTAAACCAATCCAAAAGTTTCCACAAGTGTCCGCTCATCATTGGTTCACCACCAGTGATACGCAATTCATCTAGTGTTTTATATAAATCAGTTTCCCACCATTTAAAAAATGCTTCAATATATGGGTTTGTTTCTGTATATTTGTACAATTGCGAATTTTCGTGTTCGTGAGTAAAATGATTACGTCCGTCACTGATTAAATTTTCATATGCACCGTTATTTTTTATATCTTTTACCCAGGTTGTACTAAATGCAGGATTACAATAACTGCACGCAAACTGACAGGTTCGATCAAATGCTATTTCAAGTGTTTTCAGATTGACATCTTGTTCTGATGATAATGAATGTGCTTGTTTAAGTTCATCGTCACTGTAGATAACGCTTTTATAAACTCTATCACTGATATTATTCCTGTTTACATCTTCTATCTTCCAGCAATATTCGCAACCAGCTGGGCGTTTGCCTTGTTGCATCATCTCTCGTTCTGCTTTTTTCTTAGGAGTATTATGCAATGCTTTGGGATTTGTTATAACATCTTCAACACTAACCTTGTGTGGCAGTGGGTGGTGGCAACTTGTGGTCATACCCGACCCTAACCAAATGGTTGCGTTGTACCATTTAGCACCACACATACTCGAACTCAATGGATCAAGCACACGTTGTTTATATTCTAAATCTGTTTCGTTTTGTTTTTTGGGCATATGTATATGTATCGCTTATGTGTTGTTAGCAAGATATTTACATTCATCCCACCATGTTTTCATTTCAGGAAAAGTTTTTAAAAAGTCTGTACCTCTTCGTCTATCGTGTTCATTGAAAAATCGATAGAAGTCTGCTTTGTTGCGTTTTATATACTCAGGGTCTAGTTTTTGTCCATTACGCATCCAAGCAATGTCTCTGTCTAGTCTGGCAACTTCATAGTCTTTAAATCCCTTAAAGCGTGTTGCTTCTGTTTCCAATTTGCTATTCATCCATGACTTTATTACTTCTAATTCATGTACATAACTCTCTGGTAGTATCTGCATGCTCTGCCAGGTCGGTGTACGTAATACAGGTGTATCAAACCAAACACGTTGATAGGTTTTACTATAAATTTGACGCAAGCCAAGTATGCCTGTAAACAATTTTTGTAATGTTGTGAGACTGAGATTGTTCATTGTAATAATAAATGTTATGCTATTGCGTTCTGGTATGTCGTTTAGAAATTGATTAACTCTGTCCCAGAGTAGTTCAAAGTTCAATCCATGACGCATGTATTCAGCAGGTTCAAACATTCCATCAAGACTTACATACTGCATAAAGTGTTCTAGTTTGTAAGGTTTTTCGCATAGCATGGTAACATAGCCTTTATAACGTTGCCAAAGTTTTTCTTCAACACTAAAATTTGATGTAGTGGCTAAATGCAATTTATGACTTGGATTTTGTAATACATGGTCAAATACCCTATAGGTATTGCGATCCATCATTGGCTCTCCACCGGTCATTCTAAAGTGTTCAAGTTCAGGATAAAGTGTGGGCCACCACTGCCAAAAAGCTTCAACATATGGATTATGTTCCCGTGCTGGTATTGGTCTCCTTTCACCTACAAAATGTGATGGGTCATTATGAGGTGTACTTGTTGGCCATGCACCTTCACGTTCTGTTTCTGCCATCCATGAGCTACTGTATTGCGGAGAACAATAGCTACAACTAAGATTACAAGCACTATTAAAGTCTACTTCTACATAACTTGGTGTTATGTCTTGATCCCAAGGAGCATTTTGAATTGTTTCAAAGTCCTTGATTGCCCAAGGCTCACCTGAACGGTAGTGCCTATCACTGAGTTTGCCATTATCTTCCATGGCCCAACAATAACTACACTCTGACGGGCGAGTTCCTTCTAACATAAGTTTACGTTGTTGTTTTTTATGTTCAGTGTTGTGTAATGCACTGGGATTAGTTTTAATAGCTTCTGCATCTGCTCTATGTAATGGAGGATGGTAACAACTGTTGTTCATTCCGGTTGTTAGATGCAAACTTAGTTGTTTCCATTTTGCCAAGCAAAAACTAGGTGAAACTGTATCCAACTTTTGTTGTGCTATCTCGGCATCAGACAGAAACTTTGATTTAAAGTCCTTGTCTACTTCGTCACCTTTGTTATTCATAAATCTTATCCAAATCTTGGTATGTTAAATTCATAAACACTTCGTAGTTATGATCTAGAATGTCCTGCATATTATACAACATGCAACCAATTTCATCAAGTGGATTATTTGCCAAAGTATCAATCACAGTTTTAATCTCACCAATGCTATAAGGAGTTGGATCTTCCTGATAACCTTCGTCCCAGTGATCGCTAAACGTTTTAAACCCTAACTTTTTTAAGTTAGTTAATAGGTTTTGTGGACCATGAATAATAAATGGTGTTTTAGTTGCTACTGCTCGCCAAAATTTTTCTGTCACAAAGAAATTATTTCCTTGATACCAAGTTTCGCAAATAATATCAATAGCAAAATTTGAATACCAGTTACACGGTGTCATTACATTTTCTGGATGTAATATTGGATAAGTTTCTATTTCTTCTTTGAGTAATGGAGAGGATTTTAGTAGCATAGCTGCTTCATCAAACTCGGTTGAGTTTGGACCATATTCGTATACAAGACGATCAAGTTCTAAATGTGTTTTGTGATAGTCGCTAGAATGATCGTAGTGGAATGTTTGAAATGTTTTATTTCTGTGATTAGCATAGAGAAAACTAGATAGAACAAGTCTGGGCAGTGTAGTACGACTTACTAAACTGCCAAAATGATAGCATATGTTTTTTGTCTTAGGAATCTGTTCAGCTATCTTTTGAAAGAGCTCTAGCTCAAACATTGCTTTTGGTTTGTACTGTATATTTACTTTAGAATAGGTTTCCAAAGGATTGCCAGTAATTATCGTAATAGCTTTTAGGTCTTGACCAGTCTGCTCAAGGTAATCAAAGAATGTTGGGAGTTCTGTTTCTTCTAACGCTGGCGATTCGTTATTCAAATCAATTATTACAGATCCATTGCGTTCAAGCTCGTTAACTATCTCCGCCGCTCTTAGCATTGGATCCCATACACGAACATCATTTATTAATAATATCATTTTACTTTTACTGTTGTTAAGTGATTGATGACGCCTGTACCGCTGCTTGGGCACTGGCCGCAAATTCGCGATGGCTTTCCAAAGTTGTCAATAAACGCATTTATATCTTTTTCTGTACTATCAGTGCCAATTCCAACGTGCAAGTAGTCTTGCCATTCGTTTAACGGTCTGCTAAATCGTTCTAAGGTTTCTCCTAACAACCCAGAAGTTGAACATTTGTATATGCGACCTTTGTGCAATAATGGACAAGTTTGCTGGCAACAATTCTCAAATGCTTCTACTGGATTAGAATGGTAAGGCAACATACTTTGGTAAGTTCCGCGATATGTTTTTATAAATTGTTGCGGACGATTAACTTGGAATCGAATTTGGTTATCTCCTCGCCAGCGTGTAATTCCAAATTCGTTAACAGTTTCAAAATTATGATTAGCAAGTGTTTTATGTATAAACTCATCTGCGTGATTAGTATGAGCCGTTATTTTAAACACAACATTTCCAACTTCAATCATCTCATTGATGATATCAGGATACTTGCGTAATAATAGTCCGTTAGTAGTAAAACGTATTTGACTTGTAGGCATAAGTTCTCTAACTCCATATACCCATCGACGCCATTGCGGATTAATCAATGGCTCTCCGCCCATAATTCCAAAATCAGGAATATCAATGCGTTCAAGCCATTTTTCTAGTTGTTGTTTACCATCTTCCCAAGCAACATATCCTTTATGATCTAGATCGCTATAATTAGTACAACCAGCACAACTAAGATTACATACTTGTGTAATCATAGTTTCTAAGAATGGCAGTATTGGTTTAGTCATCAACTAGCCAATCTAAATATGGCCCATTACGCTCTGGAAAATAATCTTGGCATTCTCCCTTGCGGCGTATATCATTTGTCAAGCAGTGCATTCCTGCGTCCCAGAAATTACGACATCTAAAGTCAAACGCATGTACATTGTATCCTTGTTTTGCTAAGAATTCAAAAGTATCTTCGTCCTCACCAACCGAAAATATAGTCTTATTGTCAAGTACTAATAAGTTAACATCAAAAACAGTTTCTTCCCAATCGCCAACCCACTCTTGAGCCTTTTCTTCGACATGACGAGCAAACTCATTATTAGCGCCAATGCGGTCATCTTTAATATTCCAGCGATGGAACCCGTGCGGAATTGCAAGATTGACTTCTTTCTCGCGGTTGCTGTGTGTAATGTGATGAACTTTCCAGTTTGGAAATGTTTTATTATAGGTTTCTTTATACTCTGTTGTTAAAATTAAACTTTCATTTACCGGACAAAAAACTGAATCCGAGTGGCCATCAATCATTGACACATGCACACGATAGTCTTTGGCTAATTCAACCAACGGTTCAGATACCATTCCCCAAACATGCTCGTGGTAAATGTAATCTATATAGATGTCCTTGCCTACACGAACCATACATGGTGGAGCAACACAAGCCCAGGGCGTTCCTTCTCCAAACTCCTGGATATCTTCGCCTGCGGCATAATACTTGTCTAGAGCACCTTGCCAAGGATTTTTTTTAAAATTGTTACGCAAATGATACATTGTATTGCCAATAACAATTGTTTCATCCCGCGGTGCTACAACTGGCTTATATAGATTACCATTATCATTGATACAATCATCTATAGATCCATACTCTGGTCTCTCTACAGTAATGCCGTGTTCTTCAAGAGCCTTGTGTATCTTATTAAGATCTTCGTTTGTCCATTCTGTAATAGTTTGAAATGCATCACGAACCGGACCGTCTAGGTGCTCATAAAACTCCGACGGATATGTGCCGCCAAGCCAAACTTCTTCTAATGGGTCAAACCCATTGTGACTATTAATTAATTTAGACATTACCATCCTTCTTGTGTCCTAATAACATCAATCTCACGGGTCATAATACTTTGGTTGTGCCAGTTACTGCGATAATGATGTTTAAAAAATTTACTTTGTATAGGGGTATATATATTCATTGGCAACCCTAATTGTCTTGCAAGTTCTTCCATTTTTAGTGTTACAAGTTCACCCGGAGCAAGGTGCTTTACATCGTTCCACATATTTTCGAGTATAGAAAAGTCTTGGACTTGTTTGTAATCCCAATCACTGAGCATGGTTTTCCATGTGCCTAACCTTGATCCTGCAATTGCCCACAATCCGTGTTCTGTATCTGAACCTACGTTGTGCCATATTGTTAAATGGTCCAAGTTCCTATTGTGTACACGTTCTTTAAATTCGCTTGCACTTGGCTTTGTGCCTCTATCAAGACACATCTTTACACCTTCTCTAAATCCTGCACGGAAAGCATGTTTTGCACTTTCGCCTGGATAGGTTGTACTATAACAATTGTACATTGGCCAATACAGTTCATCAAAACAAAATTCTACATCAGTATCATCTGCTCCTTCACTTGCTTCGTGTGTACGCATGTTGTTTACAAATGTTTTAGTCCAACTACTGATACCGCCATTGCCATACATCAATCCGTTGATGTCGTTTCTTGCACGCCATCTATACACTGCCTGTTCGTACTGTTCTGTTTTGTATTCTATTGTTTCGTTAAAAAAATTTTCTTCAGGCAGATTGTCACCATCAATCAATATAAAACGTTCTGTATCACTTGCTTCAGCGGCGGCTTTGTGTGCCGCATCAGAACCTTTTACTCCATCAACACGTTTTGCCCAGGGTACCATATTGCGTATCTTAATCCAAAACTCTTCCTTTTGAGGTTCATCATAGCTTAGATATATACAATCAAGGTCGGCTACATCAACAGTTTTTGTCATTTTCTATATTTCCCATCAAATGGTTCTAAGTTGTTGCCACCTATTATCACACATGCTACCTGTCTATCACCAAAGTCCTGAAAAGAAAAGATACTAAATGTTTTTCTATCTTTAGAAACATACATAAGAAAGTCAGCTTCCTGAAAATCAGCTAAATTGATTGGTTTGAAACTAAAAGTTCCACTTGCAAATTCTTCTTCTTTGTAGTAGTTTACAATTTCGCTTATATAATTAACACCATCTTCTCTGCATGGAACAGTAATATTAAGAAGAAGTTGTGTCGCTGGACGTGGTTTAGGCGAAGGCACAGTCTTATCTGCACTTGCGGTGCTAATAAAAAGTATCAAAAACAATATTGATAACATTTTTCTCATAATTTATCTCCTTCTACCTAATCTAGGTAGTAAGTCTTGAGCTTCCATTTGGCTGGACCGTCTTGATCTACAATCATAACATTATCTTGCCTGGTACTAACACCATCTTTGCTTGGCACTAGTTTTGACCAGTTGGTTGAATCAATGAGTCTTTCAATCATGCCGTTACGTATTAGTAGATCATAGCGTCCTTCGGTATACTGTTTATGTGTTACAATAATAAAACTTCCTTCTGGATGATTTTCCATAGAATAAAAAAGAGGTTCTCCAGTAATTTCATTATAGTACAATCTATACTCATAGTCAACCTTTTTTATTGGAGCATTAAAAAACTTTTCGAAGACTGCAAATGTTTCTTTATCCATAACATTTACCAAATGATTGTGCCAGATGTTTTTGATGATAGTGTACAAGGCCTGTTTGATTGTGTCCGTTTATACGTAGTACGCCATCAACTATTTCCCAAACCAGTTCTTTGCTCCAGTCTTCAGCACTGGTTCCATTGATTGAAGGTTTCATATGAACAATCTGGGGGCCAATTCCTGGTGTTATAAATTTTTCAGCACACAGTGCATACACTAGATCAGTATTTGGTAGTTCATCTTGTGCTCCTTGAATAATAGTCTTCACAGTTTCCCATTCCGTAAAAATCTGTTTTACATTTTTAAAGAAAACTTGTGCTTCTTTACTCATTCTCCAGTAGGTTATTGCATTATAAACATCTGGCAGGTTGTTTTTGTCAAATATTTTTCTGTACCTCCTGCTTTTTGCAACTTCTCCGTGAAAGTTTTTGCATCCAGTTGATATCCAAACTTTTTTATTACGGAATAGTGTCCACCAATGATCGATTGATCCACTTAGTACCATATCAGACTCAAGTTTTATAGTTTCATGGAAAGGTGATGCATGAAATACCTGCCAATCTGTGGTCCATCCTCCGGTATTACCATACGGAAATCCTACTACATAATCAAATAGGTTATTTTGATAATCTTCGTTATCGGTTAACAAACATATTTTACTATGAGGATGCCAATACTTTATACTTTTTGCTAATGTCACTGCACAGCTGAGATAGTCTACATCCTTGTGGTTGCCAGCCACTATTAAATATCCTTTGTCAGCTTTATATTTCATAAATCCTCTCCAGATAACTTTTACACATGATATGTAGATCGTGATTTTTTACACTTATTTTTTTGTTTTTATTTTTAACTGAATAATTGATCCACCAGGTATCATTGATATTATCTACTTTAAGTTCAGTATCAACATTTAGTAAAGGCCAGGGAATTTCGCATTGTTTTGGTTCAAGGTTTCCATTAACAAGAAGCAGAGCTATACTCAAGGCATAGTCATTGCGAAATTGATTGCATCTGAAGCCAAAAAGATCACTGTAATGTTTGTAATTTTCTTCGACCATTTTCCATACCTCAAATACATCCTGTGTAAATTTTTCAGTTTTGTCAAATATAACAACAGTAGCCCACCACATGTTGGTGTTTTTTGTTCCAAATTTATCGAGTCTTGGTTCAGCTTGATGTATACTTCTTACTTGTTTGTGGCATAATAATGGTTGTGAGCTTGCGAGTAGAGGTAATAGAGTTGAGCCGTTAACCATATAATCACTATCAATCAACAGTGTTCTTTTATATGGAGAAAGTTCCATAGCCAGGTGTCTACCAAAATTAAACCAAGTTGTATTTTTATCTCTGTCAATAAAAAAACGTCTATTAGTATCTTGGCCTTTTGCTACAATTATCTGTTGGTCAAAAATGTCTGTATCAACTGACTTATCAGTTATAAGTGTAACTGGTATATCGAGGTACTTTTTAATACGGCTTGCACACACTATTGCTAGTTTTGAATATGGTATCTCACTATCAAATGCAAAAACTATAGCACCAACAGTCATCTGTTTTTTGAAATTTCTTGGTATTCTGCTTGCCAAGCATTCATTTGTTCCTGCCAGCGTTGTTTTGCTAAGGAGCATAGTTCATTGCTATCAACACTAACTGGCGTATTGTATATATCTTCAATTACTACAGTACCTTCGCACGAATTGCATAACACAATCAGTTCTGGTGATGCACGCCACATACCACCATTGTGTGCAAAAATCATCTTGGCTTGATAGGTTTCACGCAGAATAGTTCTTGCTTGTTGATGGTCGAATCGAGTTTTAATGTTTTGAGAAAGTTGATCAGTTTGCATACACGTAATTAGTATGCAAACTCTTGTATGGTTAATTTTTTATGTCAATGACCACGATGCACTGTTTTGTGAAACTGTTCCCCAACTGTTAGACAGATATGTTGTTGATGGTTGACGTATCACTGTTGTCATTGTGAGTGTGCCATCAACCTGATCTGTTCCAGGAGTGCTATCGTTATCAGAAAGTGTAACTGCAAATGAAATAGTATTGGATGATCTGGATGCATCTACCTGAATAAAGTTACTGGTATAAAGATAAGAGTTATTCAACTGCTTAAAAATTGTAACTGAACTGCCAAGATCTTCAGCACCTGTACCTGTTGCTAATGTCACAGGTGTGTTTCCACCACCACCAATTTTTGTTGTGCCTGTGTATGCAACACCAGCAATATTTTTACTCGCACCTATACCTGTTAGTACAATTGTACCAGCAACACTAAGCATATTTGTCCATGATGTGTTTTGGTCTGTAGAACTACCACCACTACGTGCCCAACTCATTCTTATCATTCCACCAGCATTAAAGAAGTAACGATATTGATTGGCACTTGCAAATGTTATGGTTTTTGTAGTTGTAGCACTTGTGCTCCATGCACTTGTTGTGGTTGTGGTTGCACTACTATCTGAACCAGAAGCCGCTGCATTATGTCTGGTACTACCTGTTACGGCACTTACATTGGAACTTAGTGCCGTAAATGCAGAAATTGTACCGCCTGCACTTGGATTAGTAATTGCAGTAATGCTTGACCCTTGATGATCCGCCGCACTGCTTATTGGATTGAGTAAACTTGCCCATTGTGTTGCTGATATGGTTGAGCCAGCACTAACAGCACTAATTGCCGTCTGCCCGTATCCAGCATCTCCGCTACCAGTACTCCACATTGTATTTACACTATCTTTAAATCCGTTGTAGTCATCGTCTAAGATAGTGTTTCCGAAAGAGTATGTCATTTCTTTTTATTTCCTTTTAATCTCAAGTGCGTTATAATCATATTTATAATTCTTAAGCTATTTTAACAATAGCTTCTACAGACCCGTTACCTTCGTCTGTTTTACTTTCTAATGCACGTCCAATAACATTAAAAGCTGTTGTCTCATCTAAAGTTGCTGCTCTAGCATATCCGTTTCCAGCACTTACTAGTCTGTCGCCTTTAGCGACAAATCCCATAACATTTACAGGAACTCTTCCTGTCATTGCTATTGGTGGATGTGTAGCGTTTGTACCTGCTCCACCATTCATTAAATAAGCTGCCTTTGTTGAAACAACTCCAAATACACTATTGCTTAATTCTTCTTTACAAATTGTAACTTCATTTATTCCACCTAGTTCAACAACTGTTCCTGCTGAGTATTCTGCATCTGCATGAAAGCGTTCTGCCATATCAGCATATTGTGCTGATGTTGCAAGAGCAAATACTGTATTAAAACTAGCACCGCTTGCACCAATGTTTCCTACACCGTCAGTTCCACTGTTCACAATAGCAGTTACACCATCTGCTGAGTTAACTGATACTGTTCCACTAAATGCGGCTGATACACCTGATGTAATTGCACCAGAATTGATACTGATAGTACCGTCTGTTAATGTGCCACCTGATACTGCACCACTGAATGTTGCGGCAACACCTCCTGTGATTGATCCATTATCAATGGTCATTGCACCGTCGGTTATGCTTCCTGCAGTAACCAAGTTTCCACCAGTAATGTTACCAGTTGCAGTAACACTTGCACTGCTAAAAGTTCCACTGGTAATTAAGTTACCACCAGTAATATTACCAGTTGCAGTTACTTGTCCTGCAGTTACTATATTTCCACCTGTTACGTTGCCTGTTGCTACTGCACTTGTGTTGATATTTACAACTGACGTAGCACCATCAATTGTCATTGCAGTAGTTACTACACCACCATCATTAACACGGAAAATTAAATCACCGTCTTGGGTGTCGTTGTCAATTCTTACATCTGTCCCGCTTACACTGATATGACCGTCACTGTCGCCACCGACGTACAAACCTGTATCTGATAAAACACTTATACTGGTGTCGTTGCTTGTGGCTGCATCTGATCTCATAAATGATGTTGAGTTTAATGAGTCAAGTGTATCTGCATTTGTTGCAGTTCCGTTGAATACTGCATTTGACACTGTTGTACTCATGTTCAAACCTGGACCAATGGTTGCAAATCCGCTTATAGCTGCTGCTGGAGTAAAGGTAGCATCTTTTGAGAATATTGAAACTATTACATTGTTCACGTACATCTGTACTATAACATGGTCGGTTGCAAGAGTATCAGCAATTGTTGCTACTATTGCACCTGATGTTCCTTGTCCACTTGTGCTTGCAGGACCAACTGTTATAAAACTTGATCCATCATAGACTTTTAATTGGCCGTTTGTTGAATCAAACCATAAATCACCTGCTACATTTGAAGTTGGTTGACTTGCTGAGCTTATTGCTCCAGAAATTGATTTAAATAGTGTTCCGTTGTATACTTTAATTACGTTATTTGTTTTATCATACCAAAGCTGACCTGTTAATGGTGCACCAGGTGCACTGGTGTTGGCCGCATTTTCAAGAAGTCTAATAAAGTTCTCGTCTAAGAACTCTCCATAGCCAGCATAGTTTTTTCCAACTAGCGTTTGACTTGAATCTGTATTGATTGTACCGTCTGCAACTACTGCAAATATTGTACCATCTGTCAGGTTAATGGTATATGCCATTTTGTTTTACTCCGTTTACTACAAGTGTATTTATTATTTTTACAATATACCTGTATTTATGTTGAACTAAGATTGGTTAATGTCTGTATACGAACAGTATAATCAATCTGTATTTGTCTGTTTAAACTTTTCTGTACTGGATGAAAAATCACATGTGTTATCAGTCTTAAGTCGGTTGCACTTCCATTCCAAGTTTTTAAACCCAATTCGTCAAAAACATAATCACCATTGAAATCTGTTGAATTATCAAAAGCCTGTTGTCCTGAAGGCTCTCCATAATCTAATAAACAACTTACAAGTATGTCAGAATATACTTTTCCAGTTGTGTGCGTTACTGTGAGTTTGTTTCTTGTTGTATCTGTATTGCTTGCACTATTGTCATCAACAACTTTTGAATATGTTGGATTGTAAAGATTGGCATTTTGACCAGTTGTATTTGGAGGCAAGTAAGTAATTACTCCAGTGGTATCAACACTACTGCCGCCATTTCCAAATGCCATGCTGTAAATTTGGCCAACTGCTTTATTTGCAAGACTGTTTGCTAATGCTTCACTGATATTTTCATAATGAATAGCATTGCGTTTATCAACAATAACTTCGCCACTGTTGGGATCAAAAATTTTGATATGACCACTAATAGCAATTTGTCCATTTTCATTTGGACGAACATCCTCAACTGGTTCTGTCACTGATTCCTCATTTGCATTTTCTTGTTCCATGCTGTATTTACCTTAATAAATTACCTAGTCTTTCAAAAATAGAGCGGCTGGTGTTGTTTGATCTTGTAATGCAACTCCATTGCTGGCAGTATTCGTGCCTTGAGCATACATTACATTTGCAGTAACTTGGCTAAAATAAACCTCAACTCCACTTGCTGGAGCAGTTACAAGCGTCACTTCTGTGCTCGTTGGGTTAACTTCTGTGACTGTATAATCAGTTTCTGGTACTAATAGTGTACCACCTACTGTGACTGTGATTGCATCTGTAATTTCTGTACTGTCGATAAGTGTCGGAATTACAATAGATGTTTCAAAAACCTTTGTTGAACCATCACCAACATTTGTTTTGTCGGTAGTTGTTACTTCTTGATAACGACTAGGAAGTTGTTGTCCAGCACCAACATCACTAACAGTTGCACCAATACTGTGTTGGTATACTCCTGTGCCGGCGGTGCCTCGTCTAAGTCCGCTTACACTATTGTTTCCTGTATTTCTAGATCTGTAAGTTATTCTTTCTCCACCTACGATAAGTTGTCCAAAAATTCCTTGTGTAAGATTAGGCTCACTGAGTTTTGTTACATCATTGACAAAAATAATATCATCTGTTATTGCAACTGATTGACTTAATTCAGTGGTGTTAGTTGAGTTGAATCTTAGAAGTTTTTGGTTACCAAGCATATCCTGAAAAATACGGAAGTTAAGACTGTTGGGAACAACACTGTTAGTAAACATTGTTACCGCCAAAACATCTGCCGCATTTAAAATACTTAAATTAAGTGAAAGAGTGCTTAGGTTATCACTTCCAGTTGATACTGTAAAATCTATACTTGGTTGTAAATATTGTCCATTTAGAGTTACCAACATTCTTTGTGGCTCAGTAACCAGTCTTCCTAGTGCAAAATTGTTTGTTTCAATTGTAGACCCAATTGTTTCGTCAAAAGTGCTTGCATCATAAGCATCCTCATCATAGGCAACACCGGTTGTTACTCCTTCAGTTGTAGGCCCAACGTAAACCTTGGTCATTATATTCTGTTGTGAAGTATCATTGTACGTAGTAACATCAAAAAGTGCATCAAAAGCAGCACTCACTCGTAAATTAATATCACTTGTGTTAACTATTGTGTAGTCAGATTCAGTAGTTGTATAAATTTCTATTCGAGAACCTGCAGGTGGTAAACTTTGACTATTGAATTCGATATATCTATCACTGCTTCCATCCCAGGTGCTGAGTGTCCAATTAACAGACACATTTTGTTTTACATTGTCAACATATACCAATAAATCAGCAGTGCTGATCAATGCCTGATTTGTTTTTGCAGTGGTACTCAAGTAATATGGTCCAAGACTGGAACCATCTCCGGTATACTCAATTCCTTCTGGTGGACGCAATCTAAAGCCATCTCTATCAACAACCATGTTTGCAACGTTTGTTCCTTGTAAACTTGCACTCAATGGATACTGTGTGCTACTACCATCATAGTTAAAATAATCATTTACCTCTGTGCTCCAACTATATTGAATTGGAGTTGTTGCCCCAAGAGCAACAATTGTTACCCATTGTGTGTCAGTAGGTTGACTTCCAAAAGTAACTTCAGTTGCAAAACTTCCACTTGCGGCAAAGGTGTAATCAGTATTTTCGATGCCATTTATAAAAACAACCATTTGGTTAATTTCTGTAAATGCAACTGGTATTATCTGTCTACTATTTGTGATCAAACTTCCAACAAAACTTTCCTTGTAAAGTTGTGAACCTCCACCTAGTCCATATACTTCAACTCTGATAGTATCACCTGCACTTGCATTTGCAGTTGCACTCACACTTACAGTCTTAGCAACCCAATTGATAGAGGTTGCTGATGGTGGAAGTACCTGTCTAGTTGATAGATTGATTACATTTACACTTATAGGATGTTGAATTAGATTAAGAAAACTAATTGTAACTCCGGTCGCAGTAAAGGTACCACTACGACTTTTTATTTCAAATCCATGTCCATTGTTACTCCAGTCACTGCCGGGACGAGTAAAAACTTTTAAATCTAATGTATCAAATTCGCTTCCAGGAACCAGTTCTTCAGGAGCATGTGAACTATAGGTGTCGATAAATCCCCCACCTTCTACGTTTATGTCAGTTGCTCTTGTTCCTAAATAGGTATCAGAAAATGAACTTTCATATATGACATCTAGTATTCCTTCATCGTATGTTGCTGACCCAGACGCACCAAAACTGATATTATCAAAAGGATTGATATCATAGTTACCAATATCAAATCCGCTATTTTGATCAAAGTCTGGAGCATCAACTTGTACACCAGGATAGTCAATACCAGTCATGACCTGTGCTAACTCACGTCCAGGTTCGTTTGGCCCTGGATTGTACAATCCAATTGTTCTGTCTGCCGCATCAAGTGTGTCGGGGTCAACCACAGTATAATTGTCTGGATCAAATTCATCTGTTGAAGTAAAGTTTGTGTTTACACTATAAACTTTAGGTTCAGCAACATTGACTACACCTACAGTTGGAACCGGGTAACGCACTAATTGTCCTGTGGTGAATGCAGTATTTGCAGTCCAATCAATGACTGTACTTGAATATGTAATTCTGTTATAAGCAATAGTGGTTGTAAAATCACGTACCTGTTGTGGTGCTAAAACTGTTATTGCGGTTGCTCCAGTACCGTTACCACCTGATATAGTAATAGTTGGAGTGGTAGTATAACCACTACCTGGAGTAATCACATTGATAGCAGTCACCACTCCAGCGGTGTTTACAGTTGCAGTCATGGTTGCCTGTGTGGTAGCATCACCTGTTACAATTACCTGTGGTGCGACTGTGTAACCAGAACCGCCGGTTACAACTGTGGCACCTGTAACTATTAATAGATAGTTTTGATACCATTGACTCCATGGAAAAGTTGTCCACAAAGCAGACGTGCTTGGTACTGCACTTAAAGATTGTGGATTTTCACTATCATCTAGTATAGGAGATACAAACTGTTGTAGAGCACTATCGTAATACGCAGGCAGGTCAAAGTCAGTGACACTTCCGTTATAGGTATCTTCACCTTCGTATCTTAAATTGAATTCTCTTATCTGAACATGATATGGTTTTACTTCTTTGATATAATCTTCAACAAAGTCTTGATTATCTCTTCTAAAAATTGGATACTCTATCAAGTCACGTATTTTGTGATTTACATCAATTAAACTGGTCTTGAATAACCAGTTTGGAGCTGCTTGCTCGCTCATAATAAATTCAAAAGTAAGAATTAAAAGTTCGTTGCGTCTTAATAATAAATCGCTTACAAATATTTGAGTATTCAGAGCTTGAAGTATTTGTCTTGTTTCAGTGATTGGCTCTTCACCAGCAATGGGATTTTCAATTGTATAATCCCAAATTGTGCTGTCAATTGCTATTGTTCCATCTTCTAAATAAACTCTTGTCCATTCACCTGATGTTGTGCTATACTGATATACTTCTGTTTTTCCATTGCTATTCGCAGTTACAGTTGCCCATTCACCATTTTGTACATTACTTAGAGCAAGTAATTCACTGTAAACCTGTACTTCATATGCAGGAGCATTAGCACTTGAATAAAAGGAGCCATCGGCATTAAGTCCAAACCAATCTACGTAACTCCAGTAGAGATTTGTTTTATAGCTTTGTACACGAGTAAGTAAAAGAGTTCTATCTGCTTGAACTGTGTAAATTGACCACAACCCTTCGTTGTTAACATCACTTGCTACTAGATATCTATATCCAATTGCTACCTGTGCTAGATCTTGGTAGGTTAGCTCGGCATAGGTTAGTACTCGCTTATCCCATAATCCACTTGCCGCAGTTGGTTCAGGCTCGTCACTGTTTAATAGTGTAAAACTCTTGCTTTCTGAAATAGTATACAACTTCATGATAGCATTTGCTCTCGTCATATAATTTTTTAATGCAAGAAATCTATCAATGAACATGCTTTGTCTTGGTCTAAAACTTACGCCATATCTATCAGCAATACTAAGCGTGGGATCTGGAACAAGATTCCCCACAGTGTCTGCTCCACAAAAGCTATCTAGCATTTTTCTATATAACTGCCCGCCGAGAAAGCTGTTTTCGTCTCCATCAGTGACGATATCATATTCGCTGTGTACATTATCATCATTGGCAATTTTATCAAATTCTACGTGCAATATTGTATCAGTAGAACTTATTAAGTTTCTACAGTTATAAAGTGTAATTTCATTTGTAGCAATTGCCGCCGCATAGGCTATGCCACTTGCACGTGGGTTAACAATATACTGTTCAATACCAGTTGAGCTGAGTGTTTTGTTTGGACTTATTGCTGTGAGTCCTTTAACCCAGTAAAAATATTTTGTAACAAAGGTTCCAGCACTATCCAAGTAGGTTATAGTAGTATAACTGCTTGTGGTATAAACAGTTCCAGGACCTGTATAGCTTGCAGGCGGCACTGTGTTTTCAGTCCATTGATATATATCTACACTTGAACCGTCAAACAACTGTCCCCAACGTCTTGCTTTAAATTGTATATCATCTTGATGGTAATCGATGAATCTGACTGTGCTTAGATCCCACCAAATTTCTCCAAGGTGTTCTTCTCTCCACATACTTCCAAAATTGTTCACCGTACCTGTGTTATAAGATGCCGGATCAACACCACCAGTGTAATCTATATTAGCACGTGCTGCTCCAAGTATCTTGCCTTGTAGTGGATCTATAAAATCTAAATAAGATGTAATGCTATTAGAAATTTTATTGTATGTAAACACACTGTTTAACAAGGCAGAATTGACAACTGGCGTTTCGGTATATCTTGCTTTCCAACTTAGTTCATTATCTGCATTCAATAATTCAATTACTCTGCCATAATCACCTGTGCTATCTCCAAGGTCATCATTTGGTGCTCCAACAAGTAGAACACCGTCCACATAATTAACACTGCTTCCAAATCTGTCAAGGCTAGTAATACTAGTATCATAAATTTGTTGTCCGTAAACAAACTTGCCTGGATTGGTTGTACTCGGAGATGCAGAATTTAAATAATCGTAGGTATAAGCAACACCAGATTCTGGTAATGGGTCTGCAAGATTTGTTGAGCCTGCATCAAATATTGTTGTTGATGTATCAAAAGTGGTTGGTAAAAATGCAGTTGCACCTGGAGCACCAACTACCAGTGTAAGTGCGTCATCGCTTATATTGATACTTGTGCCAAAATGTCCATATGCTTGTACAACAGGCGGAATAATGGTTTGAGCATACACCCAAGGTTTCAGTCCTAAATCACTAAATGCAGTTCCTGTACCCGGTGCAACTTCTAATTTAATAAATTGTTCTGCGGCTTCGATGTCTATTAATGTTATTTGTAACGCACCGTCTACACTGGCAGCAGAAATATTTGGAATATCTGCATTTGTAATATCAGTAACTAAACTAGCAACAGTTGTTCCTGTAAGAGTAACATAATAATTGTTAATTCTAATACTGTCTGCGGCACTAAGCACAGGATTAGACACAGTACCGGTAATAGTTCCAAACAGTCTGCTTTGATTTATCCAACGCTCTACACTACCTTGTTCAACAGCGACTGCACTATCATGTGGCATACTGATGTATGCACTGCAATTGGTTGAACACATATCAACTGCTCTACCAAAATAATAGTTTTCACCGTTTAAAGCACTATTGAAACTTTGTAATGTACTAAAGGTATTTGTTTCAATTTCAATTATATCACCAACTTGAAGTGTGACTGGATTAAGTGTTGTTCCGATAGTTATTACACTTCCAGCAACACTAAATTGTGGATTGTTTGCATTTCCAGTTGGAATTAAGAATGTTCCGTTAAGTTTCACTGTAACTGGAGCAGTAGGAACAATGCTGGTTGTGTAAGAAACTGTAGCGGCGTTGGTAACTTGAAACCTTTCTACACTTCTATCAACAATATAACTTTCGCCAGCAAAAGTATTTGTTCCAATAGTTGCATCTGGAGTACCAATTATAATTTGTCTGCCATCTGTGGTTGTTGATACACTGTAACCATACTGATCAGTAGCCCCAAGACCACTTGCAGTGAAACTATTAACAAAATCCCAATAGGTTTTTGCATTAATAGTAAGTGAACCGGTACTTATAGCTGATCCTAATACAATATCTGTCCCTACAACCGAATAATCAAAGAACGGACGCAATAGTTTACCGTCATTGATCACAGTCATTGAATATATGTCACTAGCAGTGAACAATGTACTAAAACTAAAGTTAGTTGTTGAAACTGTTGGATTGTATGTTACACTCTGTGTACGAGTAATAACAATAACATCATTTTCATTTGGTATTGAAACAAAATTGACTATTTGTATTCCGGCAGTCTCAGAAACAGTAAAGTCTGAAACCACAGTTTTGGATAGCCCGTTGACAGTAACAGTAATCTGTGTTTGAGCAATTGAAACATTTGAATCTAACTGTATAGTTGGCGAAATATTAAATGAAGAAGTTGCTCCATCTCCTGTAAATGTTAAACTTTGATCTTGGACATCTACTTTGTTGTAGGCGTAAATCTTGTTATCAGCAGGAGCACTAATGTACATCCAACGTTCGTCAGCACTGATTGCTACACTATAACCAAACTTATCAGCATCGTTTGTAAGAGTATTGAAATTTTGGTAAAGCGAATAAGTTTCATTTGTTGTATCTCTTAGAATAGCAGTTGCGTAACCTTTATCAGAATCTGATTCAGGTGCACCAACAATTGCCCATTGATTGTTACCTACATCTGAACTAAAGCCAAAACCTGAGAATGACAAAGATGCATCTGGTGTTAGTACGCTTTGTTGTACATAGGTAGCACCATTGATTGTTGAACCGTCTTCTAACTTGTTGTATGCATAAATTGCACCAACGCCACTTGCATATCCTGTTGCTCCAACAATTAATCCTTGGTTGTTTAATCCTTGTGCTAAAGAGGTTCCAAATAAATCATTTAATACTGGAACTGTTGCTTGTATTTCGCCTGATGTTCCAAATGGATTCTGTTTTTGTAATACTGTCCAATTGTCATTGCCGTTATTGTCTACCCACACTTGATTGTTTGTGGTTAAACTGGTGCTAAAACTTAAACTTGCAATATCACTAGGTTGAGCAACTCTTACGCTTTCAAGTGTAAAAGCTCTACCATCACCATTTGTAATTGTTGTAATATCACCCGGCAAGCTGAGATTCACTGTGAGTGTTTTAACTCCAGGAACTGTTTGTACTATGTAAGCACCATCAACATCTGTATTGAAAAATTTGATTATCAATCTTTGTCCAACAATTAAACCATGCGGAACATCAAATGTAAAAGTACAAGTTGTGTTTAGATTGTCCACCACTGTGGTAAGCGTAGAATTTACAAGATTTACTCTGTAAATATTCCAGTCGTAGCTGTTTGCTTTTGCTACCCAAATATTTGTTCCAACAACTATATTGTCAAGATTGTTAATAACATTGGTTAGATCATCGAAGTCAAAAACTTTGATATCAACATCATCATAGTTTACATAACCTGCACTTGGCAAGCCGACATCTTCAGCAATCCCGTCAACAGTTGGTAAAATATTTGTAGTTGAGATTTTGTAGCTTTGCTTGTAAATATCAGCAATTAAAACAGTTTGATCAGCAGTTGAAACAGACAATGGTTCAACCACTGCAATAGTACTTGGATTACTTAGAAGTTTACTTTCATCTAGTTCAAGTTCAAAGTAACTTCTATTAGCATTGGCTCCATAGATTGCTCTTTGAATTGCCCAGTTTTCATAGATATCGTATTCAGCAACTTCTTTTCCAAGATACGCATTTGTAAATATTTCGGCTGCTCGAATTGTGCCTTTTGTGCCAAGAAAACTAGCATACAAACCAACTTGTGAAATATCATCAAGATTGAGGTTTTGCATATACTGTCTTGGACGGAATCCAATAAGTCCTAATCCCAAAAGCGTGGAATCTCCTTCTAGATTTGCAGTGTGAATATTATAATTGTCTTGTAATTCATCTGCTTTTGTTGCTAGGTTAGGAAGTAAACCAGTTTGTATTCTATCGTAGTCACTTTTTATCCAGTTTGAAAATACAAAGGTCTCACTTGGTGGTAAAAGCGTAGTAGCACTCCAGTAAGCGTTTTTATATTCTACAATCTGTCCTTTGGTGTAAGGAACATTTGGTTCCCATGGTTTGATATTATCTTGATTTAGGATAAAACCCTGTGCATCTAATGTGCCATTCCATTCAAATACTGTGTAACCATTTATAAGCAAACGGTTTTGTCTTGCACCAGTAACTGGTTGATAAATCAAATCATTAAAAATACTTGTGTTATCGAACACAATTATGTGTTCATATGATGTAAATCTTGCCTGGAGGTAACTGAAAGTATTGTTGTTTAATCCTACAAGTTTAAGTTCATTTCCTAAGCGTTCAACTGCATAATCTTGCACCAACATTGTTCTAAAATTTTGATTCAATATTACATCATTTACATTTTCACTTGTTAGACTTTCAACAACAGTAAAATCTTTTTCTAGCTTTAGAACGTTTGCTGCTGGATTTAAATTGATTACACTTCCTACTGTCCAACTTTGTCCAACCCAATAGATAAACTCCTGAGCCATTTGTGTCCAATTTACAATTACTTCATTCTCAGTAGAATCAAATGTCATTCCTTGACGAGTGAGCAGTTCACCGTAACTAACCAAGAAATCTACCACTGCACTTGAACTGGTAAACTCATAACCATAAGGAACCTGTACTACCTGATCTGTGAATGTTTCTGGTACTCTAAAAGTGTTACCGTTTACAGTAAATGTACTAAAATTTCCAGCAACCGTGCTTCTAAGAATATTGAAGTATGGTTTGTTAGTAGAATAACCAGCCACTGTCCACCCTGTATTGGTTCTTTGCACTATAACACTTGAAAACTGTATTTCACTAAGACTTGGATTTTTGTACAAAAATAGTTGGTAACTTTCATCAGGTAATAGCAAACTACTGTTTAGACTATTTGGTGAGGATTTCTCAGAAAATATTTTCAAGTAGCTCTTGTCGCTGAAGGCAGCCATTCTATAACACAAACGTATATCAAGATTTTCTAACTTTGTTTTTACTAGAGTTGTACTATCAACTCCTGTCAATCTATTATAATCAACTACAAAATTTATAAAACTGTGTTTTGCAGTTCCATTGCCATAAACTTCAACAGTCGAAGCGTCTATGCGATATCTATCATTGTAAAGATATTGATTGAAATCAGTGTTGTATTTGTATAAGTCCACATCAGCATATAAACTAAAATACTTTGCTGGCATGGTTAAAGCCAGCAATCTCTGTATTGCAAAAGGATAATAGCTGCTTCTTCTCCAAGCAGTTTGCGTAGGACCATAATCGCCAGCTACCCATGATTTTTTAAAACTATTAACATCGTAGCTTCCAACAATGCTTTGCATTGGATCAACTAGATTACCTTGAGAATCAGTTGGTAAACAATCTAATAACTGCGGACGAACAAATTGTGTTTTTATTACATCACCAGTTGGATAGGTGATTTTGCCGTCTGCCATGTCTTGCCATAAAACAGTGTTTCCACTGGTATACGGAGCAGGACCATAGCGTGTTTCCCACCATGTTGGCTTTTCACTTAAACCAACCATTTCCCATGGTCGTGTGTCAGGACTATCTGTATCGTAGAGATTAAAATAGATTCCACGCCAAAAGCCAATCAATGGTTTACCGTCAAGTCTGTTGGCACTTTGACTATAGTTCCAGGTAAAACCGTTATCTGCATCATAGGTTTGTACTTTGTATGGAACTCTGTTGGCACCAGCCCAGGTTAGAAAACTTACATTCAGTATATTATTGATCTCAGTTAATGTATAATCAGTGGTTCTAAACTGTCCTGGAATAACATCAAATGACTGAATTGCAGGATTGTATTTTTCTTCAGCAGTAAGTTTGATATTGTTATAGCATCTTTTTTCAAATTCTAAAAGTACACTGTTTCTGTAATCACCTTCAGGAAAAGCAACAGTGATACTACCATCATGTCCTTGAATTACATTTGTAGGAGTGACGTAGGTATTATCTAAAAACTCTTTTGGCATGTATACCTGATATAAACCTAGCATACTAGGAGTTGCAGGTATGTAACTTCCATAGGTTGCTTTGTACTCACGTATGATTATCTTATCACCGATCGATAGTGTTATGGAACTATCGATAGTAATTCTTGGACCATCTGTAGCAACAGTATATTCATGACCGTCACCTATTAATTGTGTCTCAACTCCTGTTGTAACAGGAATATAATAAACCAACAAACCTTGATAATTTGCCGTAGTAAAGTTATAATTGTATAGTGTGTCAAAAACATTAGTTGTGATTGGTGTTATAGTATATGTTGTAGTTTCTAAAACTGTTCCGCTTGGGATTGCATCAGTCCAATAAAATGGAGAAGAGGATGTTTTTCCTGCATTAATTGCAAGCAACGTTTCATCTAAAATTTGAGCCGCAGTTTTGTTTTCCCAATCATTGTTGGCAACATAATCAAGAATTTTATTTTTTGTTTTATTATACTCTGAGGAGTTAAATTCAAGAGCTCTAAAATAATCAACACTTCTTTCATTGATAAAAGGAGTAGTAAGTGTTAAAGGTGCACTTTGTTGTAATATTAAATCACCGTACGGCACCACATTGCCAAGATCTCGAACATTGTTTGCTCCGTGTATTTTTCCTGCAAAGTTTTCTAAATTTTGACATATGGTTTCATAGTGTGTTCTTAGAGTTCCTAATGTAAAACTATTGCTGTTTTCATTAAGTGCATTGGATTCTAGATTGTCTGGAATGGTATAAAATGCTACACTACTTGCACTATTGCTTAAAACTTGTGCTTCAATTATGCTTCCAATCGGAGGAACAGTTGCTGGCTGACCAACTACATTTGCATTGAAAGTAATTTCAGTTACACCAGCACTATTTGTTGTATAGGAATAGGTGCTAGAGAGCACAAACTGTCCTTCAACATATAATTTTACTGGTATTTGACTTAGATCATCAATTACTTCTATATCTAGTACCAATGGACCACCATCAAAATCAAAACTAAAACTTTGACGTTGAACAGTGGTTGTAAAACTTGTTTGCCACCCAAGAAATTTAGTAAAACTATCAATTGTATTGTACTGTCTAATAGTACCTTTGCTTATATTTTCAGTAATGCTGGTTGTTCCAGAAACATAGACAAAAGTATCTGCGTAGAGATTGTTGTCAAATACAATATCTCCTACATTGTTGATAGTAAGATACTTTAGAGGTTGTTCAATTATACTATCTGTTGCTCCTGTTCCAATTGCATAACTAAAAAGTTTTGTTCCAACAAACGTAGATGAAGGATACACATTGGTATCACTGAAGCTGTATCCACTTGCATCAAATACGTCAAATAATGGTGCTTGGTTTGTACTGGTCTTTTGTTGAGCAGATACCCAAGTTGTTCCATTATACCAATATGATTTGCCTTGAAGAGTTACACCAGAGCGTATAACCACTGTGGTATTTGTTGCAATGTCTGGTTCAGTTAAACTTGCTGGTTGTAAGTCAATCACTGGACCTGCACCCACATCAACAAATGCAACTGTATAAATTTTATTTCTTACTTCTGGGTCAAGATCTGCATTAAAGATAATTCTTGAACCCTCTATTAGAGTATATCCGTCAACTATATAACCAGCAGTACCATTGATGTTGCTGAAAGCATCAGTCTCAGTCAAGTCTATAATATCAACTGGCAGTGTAGCCAATGTACCAAAATTAAAAAGTTTTAAACTTTTTCTAAATTCAATAATTGGACGTTTTGCTCTTGCGTTGTTATCAAGTGTTAATACTGTATTGTTATACTGGGCAGTCGCAGTTAAAACATCAATATGAAACCATCTATTTGATCTACTCCATGCATTGATATCAATACTGGCTCTGTTAATAGTCATGTAATCTTGTTCAAGAGGAGCATCAGCAGTTGCATCAAAACCGCCTTCGTCGAACGAAGTGCTATCAAATGGTACTGTAGCTGATTTGGTGTAGGTTTCAGGAGTAACTAAATCAGTAACTTTTACAAATTCAATTGCAGTACCAACACCTTCTATATAGTATTCTACGTTTGCATAACTTGCAGGAACAACATTTCCAATAAAGTTTACTTTTAGACCATTTGTAAAAACCACACCATTAGGTGATGTATAATTAGGTTTTCCAAGTATGTCTGCAATATTCAAATCAGAAGCATTTATTTGATCAACCACTCTGATCACACCAAAATTGGTTTCATCACTTCCATCCTGATAATAGAGTATATCAAGATTAGCGGTAATCAATGGTTGACGTGCAAATATACCTTCAGCGGTTTTGTACATCGTACTGCCAGAATACTCTGTACCGTATTCTATTCTTGTTTTGCTAAGATTTGCAATGCTTTGAACCTTTGTAAGTTCCATAAACGGACGAAGAGGATCATCATAGTTGTAATTTATACGCCATTGTACATACCGCTCGGCGTCAGTAGCAATAGCTCCAGAATCACTAAATGCAGTGGTATCAAACCCTTCACTAGAAAATGGTTCTTCGTCTTCCCATCCTTGATCTGTGGTTGTATTAAAAATCAAGGTACGATCTTGTAAATCAGTTATACCATCAATACCCCCGTGCTCTTCTAAGAACACATCAACATATCTATTGTTAATTTGATTAAACTGAAGTGTATCTTCAACTAGGTCAGTAGAACCTATGTCAGCAAGATTAAAGAAAAAATTCTGTGCAGTCTTGGCTGGAACATTAAAAGTTACTGTACCAACATCATCTCCATTGTTAAGCACACCAAGCACTTCACGTGAACTTTGATTGGTCTGTTGTGGTAACACTCCACTGGTTCCCGGAACGCTCTGTATCCAAAAATTACGTCCACTTGCATTTACATCAAAGGTATAGTTTCCTTCTCTTACAAGAGTGATTGTAGGAAGAGTGCCACTAACACCACTAAATTTATATCCACCATCTGAATAGGTTACATCATAGTTGTCAGAAGTTGGAATAGTACTTGCAAAAACATCTACACTATTTGGACCTGCTGGTATCCAATAGTATTGTCCAAAATTTATAAACTTATCGTAATCAATCATTGGATCAAAACTATAATGCTCACTATCAAACAATCTATCGTGTCGAATTGTGTTTGCACCTTGCATGTTTAAACTGTCAATAATACCAGGATAGGTAATTGCATTTTCCACAGTGCTGGTATCAGGTTTAAGTTGTACTATACCTGGTTCTAATTGATAATCAGTACGGGTTTGAGATGGCTCAAGAACATAGTTGTCACTCGCTGTCACACCAGGGCCAATTTTACGTCCTATATAACCTTCAGTTGGTTTAAGTTTAGGGTTTTGTGTAAGTTGGTCAAGAGTACTTCTTAGAAGTTGCTTGTTTGCTGGGGTTTGAAAGATTTCAGGTAGGAAATCTTCTGAGCGAATTCGCTTTGCCATATTTTAAACTACTCCACTATTTGGTGCAGTTCGAAGTTGACTGCTGGTCAATGCATCGATTACTTCAACATCATTCACTGTTGCGGCATTTACAAAAATTTCATTTGCTTGGGATCTTATTTCGTATAGATCTCCAAAAGATTTCAAAGGATTAGTTGGTACAAGAACAACTGTACTGATAATTGAACCTAGTTGATCATGCAAATAAGCACTCAATTCAGAAAAGAAAAATGTATCACCAAAATCCCAATTTTCAATTGTAAAATACTGATTGACGGCGTTTATTACCTGACTTTTAATTTCACTAACGCTAACTGTACTTGTAGAATTCTTTACACATTTTATTGTTGCTCTAAGTTCAACTGGTGCCTTTATTCCAAATAATGGTTTGAATGTAACACTATTTAAAATAACATTATCACTAATCATTTTGTATTGATCAAGTGTATTGTATGAAGTACTTAATTCGTCAATGGTTGGTTGTGCTGGCTCTGGTACTGAACCAGTGGTGTCTCTAATGTAATTTTGATAGGCATTGTAATATGATTGAGTCAAAAGAAAAATGTCAATAATGTTGGTTGTACCAGGATCGATACGTCGGCTTAGTGGTGCATTATGTCGATACTGAAAATACAGATCTTGTCTACCAACAAAGGTTTGATATCCACTGACTTCATCAATTGTTCTTACACCATCATATGCTACAGTAAGTTTATAAAATTTTTCATCTGTATATGCATAAAAAACTTGTCCGTTTGGATATTCACTTTTTACTAATTCAATTGCATCTTCAGTTGCTAAAGAACCAATTATAACACCACTTGCTAATGGCGTATATCTTTCAAGATTGTCAAAATCAATAGTTTGTTGCAAATATATTCTTTTTGTATTAGGATTTGTATCAGGAGCAACCAGTGTTTCAAAATAATCTGGATTGTCAGGAATTCCGTCGTTGTCTGAATCTCTATAACTGATTCTTACTCTAAAATCATCGATGAAACCGTCTGCTTCAACAGGTTGTCCAATAATGTCTAGTATTTCATCGCTGTTAAGTGTCGAACTGGAATCAGGTTGATTGTTTGTTTTTAATACATTAATAAAATCATTGATTACCTTGCCTGTTTTTGGATCGTAGACTTTTTGTGTACCATCATAGAAAAATCTTGTTTCTAATACACTTGCCCAAAAACGGTCTAAGCTTCTTGAACTTACAGTGTAAGTCACACCATCAGTTTGGAAATCTACAAGCCAGCTATTGTCTAAACCTGTGCCCGAAGTATCCTGTGCATTTGCTAAACTAAAAGTAGTGCTACTGTTGAGATTTGTTGAAGTTATCACATACCATGTCTGTGTGAGGTTATCGTAGCCTAAACCAAAATTTCTGTACAGTTCGATGTTTTCTCTCATGGTTGTTTCGATTGCAGTAGGCAAATCAGTAATAAAATTCACAATAACCTGTGTTGGTACTGCATTTGTCGGAATAAAATTGTTGAGAGTAACTGGACCAGTGCCATCAGCGTTGTTTCCGACACCAAAATTTGTTCCGTCCAGTTCAAGAGCGGTAACAGTGGCCCATAACACCATCTTATCTCCAGGTAGTGTTGGAGATCCAACTGCCAGTCTGTTTGTTGAAGTAAAATACTGTCCTGCAGGGGGTACAAATTTGATTAATCCACCTTGTGCAATATATTTTTTATTGTCACTTGCTTGAGGACCAACTGGTGCTGGTGCTCCACTTGACACAAATTTAAAATAACCAGTGGTTTCGTTATTGCTTGTAGTACTTTGATTCCATTCTAAATTTAATGTTGTTAAACTTGGACGATTGAAATTCTCATAATAGAATTCTTGCATGCCTCTACTAGCAAGCACAGGTTCAACTTGATTAACAATAACATTTGTGATGTCATTTTGATCAGCAAAGGTAAATGTAAAACTAGGGACTTCTGTGTTTTCATATATCATACCATCTGAAGCAAAAACATTTGTACTTGAATACTTTCCAGTGATATCAACTAGATCCAAGTATCTACTAGTACCAATTGAGCTTCTGTTGACAGCCTTAGACTTGATTATAGTTGAATAAAGAGTATATGGAAAATTATTGTAGTCTTCTCCATTGACCATTCTATCTTGAGTGTAGTATCTTGCCGGAGCTCTTTGTTTGATATCGTTAATATTTTCTCTGCTGGCGGCATTGCTCACTGGTACAGTTAACGCACAGGTAAAGGTAAGCGTTTCGTTTCTGCCTGTTTTGCTTACATAACCTATGTTAAAAGTTACATTTTGCATTTCGTCAGGATTGATAATATAGTTTAGGCCATTTGAACTTCTCACATAAGTTCTAAAGGTTCCAACTGGTATACTGCTAAACACACCATCGCCAAAGTTTAGGTTTATTTGATCGTTTGTTCGCGATGTTATACTAAAATATCTACGTTGCTCAGGAGTAAGTTCTTCAACTGCTCCAGTGTAAATGTTTTCAACCTTTTCCCATTCTGCAATTATTGAATTTTGTGCATTTAGTTGATATAACCAAACATCTTCGTTGTTGATGCCTTCTATGTTAACATTTACAATTCTGTTACTGATTCTTTCTCCAAGATTGAATTGTTGATCCTGAAGTGATCCTTGCTTGAAATAAAAAAAGTAACCGGTGTTTGCACTTGCATAGCCTTGTTTGTCATTTCTATACAACAAATTTAGTGGACCACTTGGTGCAGGAGCAGGTTCATATAGATAGGTCTGATTTAACGATGTAGCATTGACTGCTTCAAATGTCATGTTAGTACCATTCACAGTCTGACTGAATGGAACAACAGGCAAGAAACCTGCAATCAAGTTAAGTGTATATTCTTCTGTATCAATACCTAATAGTGTTTGGCTGTTTCCTGGTTTTCCAAAACGTTGGCTTCCGCTAAGAGCTGCATTCACAACAACTGTAAATTGCTCTAGCCAATTTGGATTTGTGGTATCATTCCAATTGATTGTAATGTTTGATAGATTTACACCTGTAAAATCTATTACACCTTCGGTGGTGCTGATGCTTTGTACTTTTAGGAAACCTTGTGCCGCAGTGTTACGCTTTGGTGTATAACTAACTAGTTCTGCTAGTCTAGTGACACTGTCTCTTCTTTCAGCAGTGTCGATAAAGTTTTCGCGAGTATTAAGATCATTTCTAAAACTTCCTGCTTGACCCATGAAAGCCATAACATCAAGTATAGCAATAAATTCGCTAGACTCTATGTAATCATTGAAACTTTCAGGATAGTATAGTCTTATATAATCAATAAAAGTTTTACGCAGTGTTTCAAAATCATAACTTTGAAAGTCAGCTTCACGATAGGTTTGATAGATTCTCTTCCAATCTTCTACACCAAATATACTTGTTTGTCTTGTAGTTTTAGCCATGTGTGTTTCCTTACATGGTATTTATGAAAAGAATTAACTACGTAGTTTATCTATACATCTGCGTAGGCAGCTCTCATGGTTTCGCTATTGAAAAATATATTGAGAAGTTCACCTTGTTGTCCACTAACAGTATCAACTTCAAGTTCTATTAGTATTCCGTTCTCTTGTGGATAAACATTGATGTCCGAGACACTGATTCTTGGATCTTGAGCAACTATACGTTGTAGTTCTTTGTTTATTGCTTTTGAAGTTGGAGCGCCTTGAGGTTCAAAGATCAAACTCCATATAGTCGAACCAACATTAGGACGTCCAGGCATTTCACCTTGCCTAATTGTAAGTGCGTTCAATAGGTCACGTTTGATTAAATCAAAGTCTGTGACTGTGTAACTTTTGTACCTTCCAATAGTACTATATCCGATAAATGTTGGCATACTGTATTTACCTACGTATTTGTGGTATTATTTTGTGCGTCAAATTCCGCCTCAAATGCCGCAGTTTCTGCATCCACTCCGTTGACTTTCTTGTTTGTAACAACACTTGCTACCGCAGTATCAAGGCTACTTCTTACTGTGGTGCCAACTACACCACCACTGCCGGTTGAAAATCCTTGTACTTCATTGCTGAGTTTTTGTTGTGCTAACTGTATTGAATATTGACCGCCTCGTACAACTTTATTCATGTCAGAACTGGTAATTTTTGTACTGTTACTTCCGGCAAATGTTTCTCCAAGTGTTGCAGATCCATCTTGCCATTTTTTTACTGCGTCTGCTCCAAATTTACTTGCACCACTGACCAAACCGCCTAGTGCAGATTCATCTTCTAGTCCGGTTACTATTCCTGCATTCTGCAACTCGCCTAATCCTTTGTTGAATAAATCTGTTTTGGTTACATCTTGTAATGTTTCGTTATTTAAAAAATCACTAAGTCCATTAACTCCTTGTGAACCAGTCCACACACTTGCACTACTTAAAACAGTGTTTAGATCAGCAGTAGCATCCTTGAGAAAGAACTCTGCAGTTCCTGGTTTCAACAATCCTCCTTTTTCTAATTCAGTTGCACTAAAACCAAATTTTCCAACACCGTTAGCATTGGATATTTCATTGAAATCCTGAGGGACCAGTTTGCTAGATTGTGCTACCATACTGGTTACTTTTTCAGGTGGTATTTTACCAACGTTTGTTTTTGCCTGCGATTGTTTTTCATAATCTGCTTCTGTAACACTATCAATTTCTGTTGATTCTGCTTTGGTTACTGCGTCTTGAGTTTTTGGATCCAAAGGAACTTGCTCAGCAGGTGATTCTAAACTGGTACTAGTATTGACACCAGTGCCTCTTTCTGCATAAGGCTCATGTGTAGGAGCTCTTGTAACTATAGTTTCAATTGCATTTGGTTCCGGTATCCAACCTTGTTGAGGAGAAAATTTTGTATCTGCTAATCTTAACTTAGGTATCTCAACAGTTTTACTCACTGGTGGAGCTGATCCACTATTCAGTTTTATACATCCTGCTTCAAGTGTGAGTCCAGTGCCTGCACCCCATCCACCGGTTCGACTGTTTAGATTTAAACTGCCATCACTTTTGATTCCCACTGAGCTTTTACTATAGGCCAAAATACTGTTTGTGCCAGTGAGGCTTAAACTGCCTGTTTCGAGACTCATTGCACGTTTTGCAAAAATATTAACACTTCCGAGTTCACTGGCTATGTTTATATTTCTATCAGCATGCATGTTTAGTTCACCAGCACTTCTAATATTTAGACTGTTTGATGCATATAGATCAATGGTGCCTTCTTTTCCTAGTTCTATCCAGGTCTGTCCGTTTGCATGCATGATATGAATAGTTTGTTTGTCAGCAGTATCATTCATCATTATTTGATGACCTGCACTGGTGCGTATTCTTGTTAGGTTATCTTCGCCGGCTAGATCTCCGTCGTCCATTACCAAACTGTGTCCACCTTTACGTGCAATTATGGTGGTTTCATTTGCTTGAAGTGTACTGCTTGCTACCTTGGCTGCTATTTGAGCATCAGTTAGTCCACCTTGATATACTGGTCTTCCAGCAGTGCTTATTCCAAAAACAGTACTTGGTGATTCACGTTGACTGTTGGAACCTATTGGTCCAATAAGAGGATCCGCTATCACACCTTGCGACAACATCTGCCCTGCCAAAACACTGTGTACCGGTTTGGCTTGATCAAAAAATCTTGTATTTTCAGTTATTGCTTCGTTTGAATTGTTTATTTCTACCACTGGCAGTTTTGGTTTATTTGCAAACAATGGTGAATTACTATCGTCAACATATTTTTTACTTGATCCAATTGCTGGAACCATATGATTTAGTCCAGGAGATATTGGCATACCAAGATAATATCCTTCGTTTGGATCTCCATTTACAAAAAAACAAATAACTTTGGTTCCAAGATCAGGTGGAGTGCCAAAGAATCCATATGCATGATTATTACCGGTAAAACTACCTGGACCAGTTGGTTGTTGAGCACTTTGTTGAGTATAACCATAGTATGGTGAAATATAACTTACAGTACGCCATAGATCTTTATTATTTTTATCGTCGCCAGAAATATATTCTATGTAAACCTGTAATCTTCCTGCTCTAGTAGGGTCAATATTATTAACAACTTCACCGAGAAATGGACCTGATTCAGCCGGAGTACCGCCTTTGGATATCTTGTATGCTCCAGGTGTTCCTCTACTTCTTTGATAATTCTCTGCCATCTATTTCCTTTTATTTAAAAAGTGAACTCTTGTTTACACCGCCTCCTGAGCTGCCTACAACTTTTGCACCTCTTGCTTTGGCATTCTCTGCTCTAGCTCTTGCTTCTCTACGTCTTTTAGCAAATAAACTTTCTTGCAACGGACTTGTTTTGGTTCCAGCATCGTCACTTACAGTATTACTTCCCGGTTTGGGTTGAACAGGAGGCTGAACAACTGTACCAGAACGTGGCTGCCAATCTGATTCTCCTGGTGTAACGTCTGCATCATCTGAATAATTAACAGTTGCATCAGGCAACTTAGCAATCTTATTAGTAGTAGCATTATTTACTGTTGCACTCGAGTAGGGTTGAGTATTTGTTTTACTTCCATTAACAGTAGCAGCTTTAAAATTTCCAGCTCTTGGGTCTTGACCAGCATTTGGTTGAAATTGTCTACTACTACGTGCTCCAGGCGGAACAACTTTTTTACTTGCTCGAACTGCATCATCAACAACTATATCGCCACCGTCTGGATCGTCATCGACAAAGTTTTGTTCAATTTGTTTTTGTTTTGGACTGTTTACTGCGTTGTCAAACATCCTTGCTACACCTTGAATTGATTGTGTAAATTTTCCGTCAACAAACTTGTTTGTAACATTGGTAGCACAATAAACCAAACTTTCAGCGGCTAGGTTTTTCTCACCTGTGATTTTGCTATCAGAGTTTTCTGCATTTACAGGTGTCTCTCCAGTGGCCATGTTGTAGTCCACTGGTCGATTGAAACGTATTTCAAATAGTACCTCGCTGGCGTTGCCATTTACACTGCCATCAGGCTCAAATGCTTCGAGGTTACCAGCACTATAAAACAATTCACTTTGCATTATAAAGTCTGGGTCACCTACAATCGTAAGATCTGCTTTGCTTACATCTGCTGGAGAATACAATCTTGCAGCCAATTGAGCAGCTGGTCTACCAGCATCGCCTGCGGCACCTTGTGTACTTGAATCTGGCGAACTTTGAAAAAATCTTTTTTCGGCAAATCTTGCATCGTTTCCAACTGCTACATCTTCATCTGCAATCAATCCGTCTTTGCCCATTATAGTGACATAGTTTGATTTTACCTCTATGTCAAAATCTATAACTTCTGTGTTCAATCCGGTGAACCAATAGTTGTATATCTTGTGAGCTCCTCTATACATTGCAGGAGGAAAATAAGGTGATCGGGGGGTATTGATTTGATATCTTGAGATTCTGTAGGTTATTTGATATGCGTAATCGTTGCGTATCTTGCAATACTGTTTTGGAGCAGCTAATTGAGTAATTCTGTACCATTGCACAGTTTTAACAGGTGGATTACGAATTTCTTTGTTGGTAATTTCGTCAAATGCAATGGTTTGTTGGGCAGTAACATAGGTAGAATTTTTTAACACTTGATCAATCAACTGGATAATCTGTGTTCCAGCACTGATACTATACTCTTTGGTTTGTTTGTCTACTGCCACTTTATCCATATTCTTTTGTTGATTTGGCTCGCTTGATTTTTGCATCGTAGTTTTTGTAGGATCTGTTCTACCTTGCTTATCCATTTTTGCATCAATCAATCCAGGTACATCTTCAATTTCGATTATATATTCGTCGGGTATCATACCATTCTTTTTGGCCAGTTCACGTTGATGCTGATTAAGTGCATCACACAATCCTGATGTTACAGTTCTATCTTGAAGTCCAAGTTTACCTGCACGTTGTTGTTCGACGGTAGTTGTAACATCTTCCTCTACAGTTTCAGTCCCAGCTGGATTACCAAGAGGACCAGTTACTGGTTTCGTTACTTTCACTCTATTAACTATAGGAACCAATGGTTTTAGTTCACTGCTACCATTTAATAACTTCTTGACACTTGATGCACTAAGTTGAAAGTTAAAAGGTATGCTGCCTCGTGCGGTTGAATAGCCAACAATATTCTGTGGAGTTGCACAATTACAACTGTAGACCACTGCTTTGTTGTTAATCTTATAATTAATATCGTTGAACTGAAACGGAATAAACTTTTCAACTAACGCTTGTGGATCACTGGTGCTTTCTAGTTCAGATATTTCACTACCAGTTGCTGATGGTAGTTCTTTTTTGGTGACCAAGTTTCCAAACTCATCATAACCATAAAAGCGTATCACCATCAAGTAGGTTTGTGCATTAATATTTACTCCAGGCTCCTGCACATGATCAGTTACTGCTTTTTTTAATCTTTCAAGGAACGTAATACCCTGTGGTTCAAGAATATCAAAATTCAATTTAGTAACATTGTGCGGAGCTCCAACCCCTTGACTACCTAAAACTGTTTCAAATTCTACATTTTCTATGTAAAAGTCTACGTCAAAATACTTGTTTCTTTCCTCTGCTTTGGCTCCACCGCTTTGCAATATCAGTTGTCTACTTGGTAATGTTTTTTTATCTGTTCCTAAAAATTGAACATACTCTGATCTATTCATCATGTAGATTGATATACTGTATGTTTGACTAGCAAGTCCTAGTAGAGGGTTTGGTGATGCTTTGATTGGTTTTAAAAATTCTTGTGCAACACTGGTGCGTCCTTCAACTCCGTCTGCGTTGATGGCATTTCCAACACTGTTTCGATTGGTATTAAATGCATCATCGCCAGGAGCCACTTCTACTTTTCCGCCAGCTCCGCCGCCACCAGTACCGCTTCCAGTATTAAGATCATTTCCACTAAGTGGTGTGACTGCACCACCAGTTGATTTTGATATTGCTGATGTTTGTGTTTGTCCAATTTTCTTTACTGGCGATCCTGCACCTACTGTGGATGTTGCACCACTCCCTTTAAGATCAGCCAATTGATCCTGAAAATCAGTACCCAACTGTGCGATACGTGCATTAGTTGGTTTGTTCAGACTTTCTAGTTCAGGAATAATATCCTCTAGATTATTAGTAGCGTTGGTTCCAAGCAATTGATTGTCGCCGAATACCGGTGTGGTATATCGAGCAGTTTCTACTGAACCAATTTGTTCTGCTTTGATTATTTCTCCACTGCTGTTTTTGGTAATATTTTGACTGACTGCGGTGACTTGTGTGTTTTTAAAAGCCGTTGTACGCACTCCATTCATTGTGGTTTGCATTGTGGTTACTTCAACTTGATTTTTTGTAATCAAGGTAGTAAGTCTTGCCTGCCCAGGATCGTTGTTTAGTCCTGCGTTTTGTTTCTGTAGATTGTCAAGCGTGCTGGATTGATTAAAAAGTTTTTGACTGGTTTTGGTCCAGCCATTTTCTATTTCATTCCAAGTTCTTCCAGAACCAACTGAATCCTCAAGTGCTTGTACTTCAGGCTTGGTCTGATTTATTTGTAGTTGCACTGCTTGTCTAGCAACTCCTAGTTGTGCAGAAGTCGTCATATTAGATACCTAAAACAGTTTCTAGAGTACTCTTTTGAGGAAGATAAATGGTTGTGCCAGTAACAAAATCAAACAGTGGATCTGGCAATTGATTTGGGTTACGCATTGCAAATACCCACCATAGATTGCTATCGCCATACAGGTCATATGCCAATAAATCAGGTCTGAGATTGTAGGTTTCATTGATGGTCATTGATAGATCATCAATTAACTTTGGTATTGGCCTTTCTATCATCAAGCCAAGATATTGATTGTTAATTACCGGTGTGTCAAAATACGGACTGGTACTTTCGTATGATGTCGCCATTACCACATTCCTTTCTTAATAAGATTGCCGTTTGCATACTCTTTAAGGCTAAACTGCTGACTAACTTGTTTTCTGCTTACGATTGGGTTGAGCACTATTGTAATATCCATTTTAGTTGGTACATAGGTTGCTCCTTTTGATCCAAGATTTCCTGGTGCAGGTTTGTAAGGTTCTGCGGCAGCTTCAAGAGGTTGACTTTGTCCATTGTAGGCATTTGTTATTGCAGTTTTCAATCTAGTTAAACTTGAAAAATTTCCATTTGTTACACTGGTTGCCAATGGTTTTTTGTACTGTAACTGTCCATCACGTTTAATCTGTTTGCTTCTTGCACGTATGTAGTTAACATCGTTAGGTAGGTTGTAGTTAAATTCGCTTATCACGCAGGGCGATTCATTGAACTGATATTCTCCTAGTCCACTTAGATACAATAATGGCGGAG
>Ga0255752_10000632_pt1 | contig 43351 bp, 52 predicted proteins | sample 011ome_25_FD_179952 | JGI IMG/M metagenome (GOLD analysis project Ga0255752, IMG submission 179952) | Coastal salt marsh microbial communities from the Groves Creek Marsh, Skidaway Island, Georgia - 011512CT metaG (version 2) | ecosystem: Environmental > Aquatic > Marine > Intertidal zone >...
TATAAGCATCATTAGGTGCGCTATGGGCTACAGCCGCTCTAGTAGCTTCATGCCCTGATAGGAACACATGGTTCTCAAATACGTCTACAAGCGCAGGAGCATTAAGTGCCTGATCTCCACCAGCCGTGTTGTTAGCTGCGTCATATCCTCCAGCGTGTGAAGACTTTATTTCTTTCCAATTAGCACCATTAAATACGATGGCAGGATTTACTCCATCAACAAATATAATGTGGTTACCTGTACCAAAGTTAAATACGGCATGACGTAACTTGCTTACCGTAAGCCCGTTGAGGGTCATTGGTCTGGTAACGGAATGATCTAGAGTAAACTTACGCCAGCCAATGTAGGCGGTGTAGTAATAGAAGCTATAATCTGTGCCACCAGCATCTTGCCGTGCTGCAATGATCTTAGTGGAATTAGTTACATCGTCTTTAAAAATAGCTAGGCCAAGTACTTTACCCTGACCTGTTGTCTGACCTGCTACGGTTACCTCTCCGTAGTCACTATCATAATCATCGTACCCCTCAATACGACGATAGCCCCCGAAGAGGCCTGGTTCGTAGTTAACTAATCGTGTTGCTGCGCCAGGACTGTTGTCCGAAAGATCTAAGTGATTTTCGTTAGAGTTCAGGCCACCGCCACAGATTACTTTTAGGGATTGTATCTGGTCAGGCATCTAGAATTTTATCCTAGTATCTCTGATAGAGACATTGTTATTTATGTAGAGGGTTTGGAGATCCTTGATGCCTTTCTCAAACGATATAAAGGCAGCTTGGGCAGACTCCATGTTATCTTTAAACATATACATGTGATAAAGCGCACCATCGATTAAAACGGTGTCGTAGCTTTCGGGTATGCGGGTGACATCAGTTGCATTCGTGATGTCAGAATAATTCATAAAATAGCGAAACTTTAGGGTATACGCTTTGTTGGGTGAAGGGCTAACCCCATAGCCGTTACCATGAGCAGGGAATATATACTCAGGCATATCTCTGCCTGTAACTCCCGCTGTATAGTCGGCATCACGATGATCAGAGTACCATTCATCCTGTTCGATGAATTTAAGAGTTTTATACCCCGCACCTAGATTGTCGTTTGCTTGGATTTGAAAGCTGTTCCAATCAGCTACTTTAAAATACTGAGGCCAAGTATATTCTGTTTGCCCTACAATTAAAGTATCAGTTTCTTCCGCAGCATTAAAAGGCCAACCAAACTCTGCCTGATTGATCTTAGCTACCGCTGCTTTAACGGCGTCTTTAACAAGTGCCTGAACGCCACGGGCTGAACTAAAGTCAGCTTCCGCAATCTCCACCTCATTTAAGCGGCGAAGGGTTTGGTTACAAAGATCGATATAAGTAGTGGGCATAATTTAACCTTAATAAAGTGAGGGGCAAGTACTTGACCTGCCCCCCAAGTAAAGCTATGCTAGGTTATAGTTCGCAGTGAACAAGGCTTCGGGCCTTAATACCTTGCGCCCATATAATTGCATGCCCCGGACCACATCACTAAAGGTATCTGGAGAACGGAATGTCTCCACCTTGGCGATCTGATCAGCTACTGCTACAGCACTATCGTGACCTGCTACCATCACTCCGAAGTTTGTTTCGGAACCCGCAGAAGCGGTAGTGTCGAGGTTGCCAACGTAAGGCAAATTGTTTGACACATAGATAGTGAAGTTACGGATCTTAGCTGGAAGCTTGCCGTTACGGATTTCATCCGAACCACCGAAATCAGCATTAATCAATTTGGAATCTTCGTCCATAAGGATTTCTGCTAGAATTGGTGAGATACACGCCCATCTCCCATCCGTAGCTACGTTGGCCTCATCCATCTTACGATTGATGCGGTTCAAAATAGCTAACGGTGAAGTAATAGCACCTGCTCCACCACCAGCGGCGATTGGAATAGATGTTACTTCGCTAGCTACACCCAAGTCAGAACCACCAAAATCAGTGATATCCAGCTTGTTTGCAGCAAGCAATTCGTCCGTACCAGCATTCACATTTGCAACAGAACCAGAGGTGGTTGTGTTCCGTACCCATGCACCTGGAGTTTTCCAACCAGACATGTAGCCCAAAACTTCCGCATCAAACGCATCACGAAGATCATAACCAGCACGATCAGATGCTAAGTCCATGAAATTTATATGCGAATGCGCCTGTTCTATATCTGCCAATGTGAACTGGAAGTAGTTCGCTTTATCTACAACCATAGTGAAATCGGTATCTGTGAGATCCTGTGTTGCCAGCGTAGTACCACGCTCAAGAGCGTTGATAGTGATCGTGGGTTCACGGATAATTTTCACTGAATCTCCGTGCGAAGCGATCTCGCCGCTGTAATCAGTGTTAGTTACAGCTTCGACCACAGAACTTTTGCGGAAAGCAAGCTGTGCTTTTTTGCTGTAAATGATAGGCGAGAAGCCGCCTGAGTTTAAGTTAGTATAGCCAGAGGCCTGTGGAAATGCCATGTTGTTCTCCTTTTGGAATGGCAGGGCAAAACGCCCGAACAAACCCGAAGAGGACAATTTGGTGGCAGTGATATATGAGGGTGCGAGTGCCTGATTAGTTGCAGCTAACAAGCAGACGGGCCTCACCACACTGGTGGACTAAACGTCAGAATTCTTGGGAAATAGGCAGAACTAGAGGTAGACCTTTCGGTGGCTCCATTCTGTGATTTGAGAGATCAACTCTCAGAGGATATGTCTACTTACAAACGTATCTTCAAAGAGTTGTGGGTAGCAGTTATTGTCCTGCTACTCACGTTTATTATAACACTTAACTATTTACTTTGCAAGCTATCTAGCAGCGCCTGTTCGATCATAGGTAAAACTACCATTCCGAACTGCTTCCTTAATAGCTTCTTCGTTTTTAGAAAACTCTGAGTCAGTCATAGCTTCGATCTGACTTTCAGAAAACGTACCACGTTGCTGCGTACTAGGTGCGGAACTAGAGGTACGTCCTACTGCCTGTGCAGCCGACTTGCTCTTAGTCTTACGCTTGCCAGTATCAGCCTTATATAAGTCAATGGCACGGGCTGCTTCATTTGCATTGGTGTTGTTCTTGTATAGGGCATCCTGAATATACTTTGGCTGCATAGAAACCCATTCGTGAAAAGAAGGGTCTTGCCTAATCTGATTAAAGTCAGGATGAAGCTGTACAAGCTGTTGCTCTGCTTCTTTTCGGGTGAGTTTAGTTTCAAGCTGGCGTAATCCAGCCATCCGCTTTTCACCTTCAGCCAGTGCCTCTCCAGCACGTTTCCTAGCAATCGTGTCCACGATCTTTGCAACATCTGGGTACTTCTTAGACCACTGGTCAATCTCTTCATCCGTCTTAGGGAATCGAATCTGACCCTTTGCCGCTTTTTCAAGCTGCGCCTTCATCTGTGCAACTTCTTGATCTTTCTGTTGCAGGAGTTGATGAGAGTGCCGACGAAGATCACCATACCGTTTTTTATAGGTAGCATCTTCAGCATCAGTTGGCTCTGGGCCACCTGCCTGTGGTTGTTGCTGTTGTGCTAATTCTTCCGAATATGTAAGACCGTTATCGTCTTCTTCTACACGTCTATATTTTGCCATTTTTGCCTCATTGGGGGCCGCTCTTTGGCGGGTAGCCCGTTAGGACATGATCACCATTTTCTGTTTTTTGATCATGCCTGGTAGTTTGGATGTAGTGGGGTAGACCTCCTCGACTTCCTCATCATCATCCATCATGTCATCCACCTCAACGGCGGCGACTTCGATATCGACATCCTCTTCAGGAATATCGTCTTCTGCCTCAGTAACCTCTTCAGGTTCTTCAGCTTCCTCTTCACCTGCGTATTGAATAAGACCCATATCAAACATGCCCATGAGGCCCATTTCAGCCTCTGCTTGCATATCCATGATATGTTTAAGACCATGCCATTTGACCACGTTAGCGGGCAGAACGTATTCACCTTCGCTAATCATCGCCTCAATATCATCCCGTACATTCTCTGCACTGGAACCAATTGGAATAGGGTTACCTGATACGGGGTCTGACATCATGCCGCCGCAGGAACCATCACAGTCACCGCCGCAGTCGCATGGCATACCACCGTGATACATCTGCATCTTTTCATCATTCTCTGGATCATCCACGTTAGCTTTCTGAATAGCCTCTCCACGGGCTTCTTCGTAATCACTAAGCTTACCGTCTTTATCCAAGTCGGCTTTTTTCTGATCTAGTTGAAATCTATTATTAGCCATATCTAAGCCTTCCTGTGTGGTGATGCCTTTTTGAGAGGCGGCAAGACCACCCAATGCAAAAGTAGGGGAGTTTTCATCTTTTTGATTTATTCTAAATGCGGGGTCATCGGGGGATGCTTTTTTAACATTTTTAGCAAGCACAAGCGGCCCAACCTGTACTACCTCTGTAGCAGCAACCACGGGTTCACCTGTAACTTTGTCGTAAAAGTAAGAATGCCTAAATGGGTTCATCCCTACCTGTGTCCACTCAGGATCATCCATAAGAGAAACAGCACGGTTATATACTTCTTGTGGATCTTGGTTTTCCCAATTTCCAAATATACGGGCTATTGTTGTTTTACCTTTTCCTGAAGCGATATTAGCTGCCGCTTTAGGAACTGAATTAAAGGTAACATCCTTTAATACAGCGGTCTGAGCATACCCAACGGATTCCCCACTTAGCTTTCCACCAGCACCATCGTGAACAGAAACTACCCAAGTGTCGTATTGCTCATAGGCGGGAATATCCAAACGGGAAGCTACGTAAGTACCGTCCTCAATTCCCTTATTTACCCCTACAATACCTTTTCTAACTTTATCGGAATTAAGTGCAGAAGCTATATCCTCTACTGTGGGCATCGTGGGAACTTCTTCTAGTAAAGAAATTGGCTGAAAGCCTTCTACTAACTCACGATACTCCGCAGAAGTAATCTCTTTTTCCATCAGACCTTTTGCAGCCTGTTGAACTTGCGGAACTCTAGTTTGTTTCTGATTTACTTTATTTACTTTGCGCCATTCTTCACGGGCTTCTTCCGTTAAACCTATGTCATCTATGGCATTAGTAGGTGCATCCTTAACAAGGGCACTCATATCCGAAGTTTTACCTACTGAAATAGAAGAGGATGAATTGTCTATTCGTTCCCATGTAACAAGAGCCGTATCTGGAGATCCATATACGTTTTTTGTATTTCCAAAGTCTGTTTGTACTACCACGTCAGATTTAAACTGGTACGGCTTTCCTTCAAAAACATCTACAATGGCACTTGTAGGTATTTCCCCTTTTAACCCTATTTCGGTATCGCCAGTAACGTAATCTATTTTATTAGGTTTTTTTATAGCCACTACATACGCAGGGCGATCAGGCGTAGCCTTAAATCCTTCTGGCGTGTAATTATTTGCGTATGATTCCGCTTGACTAGGGCGAGTAGAAAAAAAAGTTAAACCTTCTTGCTCATCCCCAATATTATAATCCCCTTTAGACTTAATATATCCTTGCTCAAGTGCGCCTCTATACTCTTCTGCACTCATTCCACGATATAAAACGTTGTCACTCTGTTCTACTATATCCTCAATATATAAAACACCTTTAGTAGGGATAACGGTATTTCTATATTCACCGTCATATTCAACCCTTGCTCTACTAGGATCTATAAAAACTGAACTTCTTTCAGGTGCTTCAGGGTAAGTTGGTACTTCTTCAAGTTCTTGCTCTGGGCCTACTTTTATATCCGTTTCACCTGTCTTTGGATCAGGTCTTTCGGCAATACGATATGTTTCCTCACGGGCTTCCATGTTTGGATATTTTTCACGCATAAGCCCAACAGTTTCATCTGAGGCTTCCCCGTATCCCTTGGCTTTTAAACCCTTTCTTATAAGGCTTTGTGCTGCGTCACCTACGAAAGGAACCGCTCCTAATACCTCTGCCCCCATAAGACCTGCAATCTTTAATTTGCTAGGGTCTTCTTTATCTAATTCATCAGATATATCGGCAGCAGTATAAGTAGTTCCTGTAATCGGTGCGTTCTCAGCAATTACTTCAGCCGCCTTAACACTTAAAGGTTTGTTCTTACGATAAGATCCTGTGAGGGGATTAAACTTATCCCAGAAAGATTCTTCTTCTTCCACTATTCTGCACCCTTAATCATTTCATCCCGTAACGTCTTAAATCGACGTAGTTCAGCAATAGCGCCCTGTATCTCTAAGACACGCTGGTGATCCTTAGTGTTTTCTAATTGCTGGTGGTAAGCTGCTATCCGTACAGAGACATACTCATGTAAGAGATCCATGTAGGTGGGCGTATTCACCAACAGGAGCATTGATTTACAGAACTGCTTATCCATTACTGTACAGGCCCCTGTGGTGCTGCGTTAGGCGGTGCTGCTTGCTGTCCACCATTCGCTCCACCACCTTCGCCTGTGAAGCCTTCTGCTCCTGGCTCTGGGGCTGCTCCTGGGGCTATATTACCGCCGCCTGTACCTGTTGGGTCTTCTGGGTTAGGTGGGCCACCTTCTGCGGGTGCTGGTGGGCCTTCAGGCTGTGGCATCATCGCTTGGATCTCTGCCATCATCTTAGCCTGTATAATGGCCTCACGTTGATCATTCAGGATCTTGTCTTCGTCCAAGTCCATAGACGCTGCCAACTCACGCAAGACGTAATCGTATTTAACAAATGGAGCCATCTGTTGGTTCTGCGTCATTTGCATAAACTGTAACAAACGCTGACTGCGGATCTCATTACGCATTAGGCTTTCCGTACCTTTTGCGATAACTTCCAAATCTCCAACAAATTCCTTACTAAAATTAAATTGCATGTTAAAACTGAATAACGCCTTACCTAACGGAGAAAGTAAGTAATCATCGATGTTTCGCACCACTGCTTTGATGTTAGCCTGTGCTGCACCCATCAGCATACTCATTCCAGACGCTGTACGGCCTACACCCATAACGCCCGTAGTACCGTGAGAGTATGACGGGATACCTGTAGCCTCATCAGCAAGCTGACGTGACTTGTCGAACATCATCATTAGTTCTTGGCTGACGTTGGGGAATTTTGTTCCAAAAATCGCCTGTCCTGGGGCACCCGCTTGGCGTCTAAACACCTTGCCAGGGTACACGCTTAGATCCTGCCCAGGAACCAAGTTTGTCTCATCGATTTCAATCAGAAGGTTACCTGATAACGCACCGTTATCTATCGCCATCCTGTAAAAACCGTTCATTAACAGTTGGGTATCTTCCATATTTTCTGCAACACCAATTCCAAAGAATGAGTATGGATTCAACTCATACGGTACTGCGTGATAGGGAATACGGCTTGGTGTAAACGGATTTAGCACTAAACGCAGGATTTGACCGTTACAGACCCATATATTGACCTGTATTTCGTCCTGATCCTCATATTCTTCTGGAATATCTAAATCAGCCTCTTCAGCCAGTTCAGCGTCAATAATACCCCAATATTCTAATACTTCGTAGCGATCTACCTGATCTGAACTAGCATTATCCTCTAATGCGTCTTCCCAATACTCTCTGGTGTAGCTGGGGCCGTAATCAATGGCTAATTCAATGCTTTCTTCACGAAAATGTGGGCGCTTCTTTAATCCACGCATCTGTGAACGGTTTAGACGATGGCGTTGTACCGTATATTCAGCTTCTGCCATGTTTCTGGCATCAGGATCAGGAAAGAAATCCCAAATACTAACAAATTCTACTTTTGGGATAGTTTCAAAGAGAGGATCGTACTCACCTTCCTCTGTCCACCGTGGATATTCCTTATCGTAGGCAAACGGGCCTTTAAGTAGGCCGTGACCAAGCAATGCACACTCAAATGCCATAGAACGTAGGTGCTTAGACGCCTGAGATTCCTCAAGCTGGTCATGCATACGCTTTTCCATCTTCTGAGCAGCAACTTTAGCAGGTTCAAACGTAATAGAACCAGGATTTGTACCTGCACCCGCCTCAAGTTCGTCTTCGATAGGCTTTAGCTTGTCTGTATATACGCCTAACTCTTTAGCAATCTCTGGGCGCACAATATTACGGGGCACGGTATAGTCTACGCCCGTTTTTTCCTTAACTTTTTCCGTTGTCAGGGAATTAGGATCATAATGTACCGCATCTGCTACGTTATTTGGAAATTTACGCTGCTCAATACCTAGTGGATACTTACCACCAGCAAAAAGTACGTCCACAACTTGTGCATATGCAGCCAGCACCTTAGTTTTTGTGATCTTAATGAACGCCTGAGACTTTTCTGTGTCTGTAAACTGTACATCAGCCCCGTATATACCACGATAATTTCGATATGCCGTTAACCAACGGTCTTCGTCGGTGCGTCGATGTTCTTTAGACCGACGAAACTGCCCGTCGATGAACGAAACAACTCCAGAATACTCTGTATTCTCTTGTTCTACGTCACCATCTTCTTCCAAAGCCACCACACGATCAGTTTCGGTAGCCTCTTCAGGGTTAGAATCTTCTGGTCTGTCCATTAAAGCCATATTTTAATATCCAAATGCTGAATCTGCGGGTCGGTAGGGGGTTTGCGGTACGCCTCTACCCATGTCGAAAGGTGAAAACGCCCTTGGTCTGCTCATTAAACCGTACCGAACACTGTCGTAGGCGTGATCTTGTGCATATCTGGGGTCAATATCATCAGAACCTTTGGGGTCAGACGGTATAGACGGGAGATCTGCAATGATTTGTCGGCAAGTATTAAAGAAAACTAATCCTGGTTGCTCTGTAACGTCATCCACTTTTAGCCGTTGATGAAATTGGTTCTTGCCAGCTACCCTTGCTCCTGCGGATCTATCACTAGGACGCCATCTGCATCCCATGTTAATCATTTCTTCTGCAATAGATGGGCCTATCTGACCCCGATTATGCCAGCATGAACTGTCCAGAATACCGTAACTGATCCTGTCGCCCATTTCGGCTTCCATTACAGCCGCTGCTAGATCCTTACCTGTGTGCTTACTGAGATATAATTCACGATAAACGATTAGGGTTTCATAGGCAGGGTCTATTGCGAACCAGTGTACTGCACTCCACGAACTATATCCGTAATCCGCTGATCTAAATCGTACCCACTCAGATGGTATATCGAAAGGTTCTACTACATGAACCGATTGGTTAAACTCAGGGAACGCAGCGCCATCTGCTACTGCCCAATCGCCTTCAAGTAATTGCCGCCTCTGGTTCTCTGGTAGAGATAAAAGGTTGGCTTCATACGCACCGTCTTCTGTCAGGTACGGATTGTCGTATAGACTTGCAGGAATAAACTTTCGGTAAAATAACGGCTCACCAGCTTTTTCGTGCTTATCAGGGTACACAAGGGGTTTGCCTGTTTCGAGATCTTGCGCCACAAACTTTTTATTCGCAGGGGCAGGATCAATAAACATCTTCTTGACCCATTGATGCCCAGGGCCACCTGGGTTTGTGGTTGCCCTCATATAAGTGGGCAGGTCAGGGTCTGTTGTACGAAGCCGTGAGCGTAAATAATTGAAGCTGTATGGGGTAGAATACTGGGTTAGTTCGTCCACCGCTATGTAAGAGAAAGACTGACCTTGGTAACGCATGACATCTTCGTCACGCTCAAGATATGTCATCCATAGTCTTGCTCCGCTAGGGAACGTCCATTGGCTTTTCTTTTCCTGCCATTTCGCTCCTGGGTACGCTTTCGGGTATAGTTCTTGTGACTTGAAAACCAATTCACGCAGTTCGTCGTTTGTACGGCGAAGGATGAGTCCACTGAATGCAGGATTTGAAAAATAACGCATGGGATCTGCGAGTAGAGCGTAGCTTTTGCCGCCGCCTGCCGCTCCCCCAAACAAGACCTCTCTCTCTGGCGCTGCAAGGAAGTCTGTCTGTGGCCCAGGATTTGGGGCGAATACAACTTCCTGTTTCTTTGCCTGTTCTTCAACGCTTGAGAAATCCAGTGTGTTACTTATGGTTTCTGGCTTGTCTTCGTGTTCAGCCAGCTTCTTAGTCATTAAGGTTGCTACACGTTTGGCGTCTGACCGTTTGCGCTTAACTGCAGCAATCTTTTTATCTTTGCTAGTCTTAGGTCTACGCTTCTTGGTAGCCCTATCTAGATCTTTTATTCGTTTACTGTCTGGCCTGTGCCTTCTCCAAATCAGGATAATTCCCTGATGAGAAATCTTACGCCCACCCTTTTCAGTAAGCCACTCTGCCACCTTACGGGTAGCGTGTCCGTTTTCCAGATAATCAAGAGCCTCTTCTACAAGTGCTACAAGAGTTTCATCTGGAAACAGTAGTAAGGGGTTGTCTGGGTCAGCTACATAACCAAAAGGTATTCGTGCCGACTTGTTAGGCCTAGCCTTATTATCCCATGTCATCTGTAGATTTCGGGGGCAGGATAAACACGCCACCGCCTTGGCTGGTGACCTCTACCTGTTCCTTCTTTACCAAACCTGTACGGTCTAGTATCTCACGGGCGGCAGAGATCGAATTTCTTGCGCCCATAGCACTAGGATCGTCTAGAACCCCAATAATACCAAAGGCTGCTTTAGGTGCATTCATAGCCAGCATAAGGCTTGCACGTTCAATAACTTCTTCCCGTAAGTTCTTAACTACTTCACCACTTTTAGTGGATTTAGAATAACCAGCTATATCCATAGCTTTTCGGATGTTTCCCCCTGCTTCTCCCATCAGAGCATCCAAAAAGGCTAACTGCTTATCCGTATATTTCTTCTCTACTTCCATCATCCTAACGTCCTCATGTACACGAAGCAGGCTCCTATGGACGCCGTGAATACGATCCACCAGATACGCTCAAAGAATTGTAACTTGTGGCCTCTAGATGCAGTAAGCTGGTCTAACTTAACGATCCGATCCCACATGGCCTTTTGCTGATCATCGATATTGTCCATACGCTTAAAAACAGTAATCATACGCTCTTCCATTCGGGCGAGGGTTACGACTGCGTTTGAAAGCTTATCCAATTTATCCTCAATGCGTGTGAGGCGGTCTTCCGTCATTTTCGTTTGGCCTTTTTAACAGCCGTACCGCCTTTATTCATTTTACCCGCTTTTAAATCCTTATAGGTTTTATCACTAATCGTGCTTTTACCCTTGGAACGTGAAGTTCCAGCTTTTTTACGGGCGTTCATATTTTTTACCAAAGACATAGGATCACCAATTCTTACATGACCAGTAACGGGCCGTTAGTTTAGATTTAGCCGTGCTGCACTTATGTCTGGCACGAAAGGATTTTCGGCGTTTAGGGTTGCTCTTCTTGATCTTCATATCTGGGTCGCCATAGCGAATAATCTTTTCCGTACCGTTCTCACAGGCCTTAACGACAAACTTCTTAGGCCCGTCTGGAGTGCGGCGTGGCTTGTTGCATTTCATTTTGGATTTATCGATTTTCGCCATTACGCCACCACAAAATCTACGATCTGACCGTCAGGCATTCTCAGCTTATTAGGATCAGGGTTATATGCGTATCTTTGGTCAACTAACTTGAGGTTCTCGACTGGGGTATGCTCATCAATCGGTTCTACAGAACCCGCTTCTCCAGCCCGTACCTTCTTCTCTACTTGCTCACCTACGCCATTCTCAAAGATCACATTTACATGCGTCTGAAAGGGCATCGAAGGCAGGGGGAAATGACTTATGAGGGTTTCACCTGCCACTTGTAATCCAAGCCCACCAGATTAGCCCAGCGCATCCACCAAGTACGATTACAGCTACTATTAACCACTGAAATAATTCCATCAGGAATGCCCGTGCCTTGGCTTGCTCTTCAGCTTCTTCACGCTTACGAACCCGCTCTTGGGCCTGAAATTTTACCCAATCATCGTAAAGGCCAGGACGCCCATATAAGCGCATATGGCTTTCGATTTCCTTACGGGCTTGCTTCAGCTTATCTAGGTGCAAGAACTCCTCAAAGCTGTTCTCATCTTTGCCTAGAGCCGCAGAAAATAAACTCTTCTTCTTACGATCACCTTGTGCCTTTAGGGTTTCTTCCGCAGTCAGGATTGCCCCCAACTGTCGGCCCATAGCAGAGATTTCTTGTCCATGCCCTATAAGCTGCTTTACCTGACCTATAGCGGCATTGGCAGCACCAACGACTGCCAGCGTTTCTGCTATCATTTCTCCCCCCCGAAGAAATAACTAAGTGTGATTTTGTCCTATCGGAAAGCAGTAGGGCCTAGCGTTTAACTCCAGCATGTCTAAGACATACTTTGCTACGCCTCTCATTTCCTGTACGCATTCCTGCTTAGTGTCGTACAGGTTTTGAGTATTCATCTTAACGTCACAAGTCTTAACATCCGACATGGATCCGCAAACAAGTAATACGCCGATAAACATTATTTCTTTTTCTTCGCCATGCCGCCGTAGCTGTAGCCAGGCTTTTTCTTCATAGCCATACCGCCGCCCATCATCTTAACTTTGGCAGACTTACCCGCAGGAGGATTAGACGCACCGCACTTTGCTTTAGTCATCTTCATGTTTTATTTCCCTGATAATAAATGGATTAGGATCTTCCACTACGGTTGCGGCTTCTTCTGTCTCGAAATATTCCGCATAACCTCTAAAGATAAGATCTCTGTCCTGTGCCTGCTTCTTGGTGATTAAGCCTTCCTCTAAAAGAAGGTCACGCACAGCTTCCAGAGATAACTCCTTGCCTGTACGCTCACGAATAGCTGCACGAATGTATACGAGATTTATCATAGGGCCATTTCTGCCCTGACATCTTTATTATAACATCAGGGCCATGATTAGGTCAACCACTTAATTGAGTGGCATTATTGGGATTGACTTTTCTGAAAAATGCTGTATAATTTACTTGTAAGCCGGGGGTTAATACTACTAGCTAGTCATAAATACGGCTATAAATCTCACCTCTAGATACGCCCATATCCTTTAACTGTTTGTCAGACATATTCTGTAAGATCCAATAATCAGCACGTCTTTGCTGGTTCTTCTGAATAGACTTCCAGAATCCGTTCAAGCTGTTAAACACATAATCCATATCAACTCTCCTAAGTTTGTGTTGCTGAGTATATTATAGCACCACTCTACTAAGGGGAGTTTTGTTATTTAGTAATACCCGCTATGCTATCTATAGCCACCTGAACAGGGATCTTAAACCATTCACCCTTACGGTTATCAGAGATCTTCTCTAATGCCTTATGTGCTTTATATTCATCCTTGCGCCTGTCATCAGTAGCAACAGCACAATGCAGAACATAATCTCTATAAGGACTACTGGTCTGATAGCTACTACAGCGATCATCAGCATCTATAGCCATACCTACCTTAACCCAATCAGGCCAAGCAGGATTAGATAATACATAAACATATCCTGTCTTAATTTTAGCCAAGTTCTCAAAGCTAGAGAATGCAGCATCGTTAAAACTCTTATAACGACCAGGCTTATGAAGAGGGTGAGACTGAGGAATATACTTACCATCCACAAACATGCGGGTGGTATTTTTCTTTTTATGGGTATCTAATCTTTGCCTGTAACCAGACGGGCTATAGTACCACAGTTCCCCATCAATCTCCTGAATATCACTCATCAGGAATGTTGAAGAGATCATCTACAGCTTCAGTGCTGTCCTCTATGCGCCCTGCCGTAGCCCGTAGCCTCTCAGCTAACCGGGTAAACTCATGGGCAATACTATACAGCTTCTGGTAACCATTAATGTCACCATAAAACTCACTTAATTCTTCAGTAACGCCTTCAAGATCTACCTTAGTCTCAGTAGCCTCGTCACCATCACCCACATAGATAAACGTAGCAAGATAACAAATGCCATCAGCATCTATATCAAAGTCGTGATCTACATGAATAGGGATATCCAGCGTAATATCAGAGCCAAACTCACTCATAATATACTCTCAGTTAATAACAGCCTGCAGTACAGCCTGTGATTGATATATAACTAAGTGGCACAACTGAGTCAATAGCATTTTACACAATACAGGAATAATTTCCCAAAAACAGTATACTGCGTTGACGAAAACAGAACGAAAGTCCTGCAGGGGGCCTATTATCGGGCAGGTTTACTATTGTGATTTCCCAAAAATAGGTAGGAGTTGTATACGGTACGGGTACACCCCCCACTGGCGCTCGCCCCCCTCGCATATATCCGCAAGATATATATAAATCATTGTTTTTATTGCATAAAATAATAATAAACAACGGGCTTTAACCTAAAAGTTATGGGGCCAAAGCTTCTAAAGCCCTTAAAAATAAAGCGATTGGCGCAAAAAGTATTTGCAAAAAGTATCGGGTTTTAAATTCCTGCAGAAAATAAGCGCAAGGAAAGCAAGCAAAAGGCCCGCAATCTTTTTGACGTAAATAAAAAGCAAAGGCGGGGGGCTTTGCGGTGTATCGTTTCGGCCCTGTCTTTTCGTTTTGCTTTATCGTTTGGCCCCTGTCTTTTCGCATAGGCCCTTACAGCCAATATAAGCCCCGCTGAATAGCCCAAACCGGGTTTCCGCTGTTATCTCCTAGCCCGGCTAGGCTTTGCCTTCTCTATGGGCTTTATATCGCCCCCTATTGCCGCCCTTTATTATGCCCCAAAGCAAAAGCCCCGCTAAATTAATAGCAGGGCTTTCATCTTTTGGTTTTGGCTTGGGGGTTTATTCTTTTGTGATGCCGTTATTTTCCAAGATCTGCTCTACAAGATCCAAGATATTATTGAAGCGGTCTTGTGCGTCTTCGGTGTATACTTCGTCACCGTTTTCTTGCTCTTCATATATGTCGTCAAGATATGCATCATTTAGCCAAGCCCCTGCAATATCGCTGCATAATTCGAGAAAGTTTTCTGTTTTCATTTTCATGGTTTCGGTTCCTTATTCTGCAGCCTGTATTTCATTAATAGCTTGGGTGAATTTTATTGCAGGCTCATTTGCTTCAAACACCGCTTGGGCAAAGCCCCTAGGCGTTGCGCTTCTTATGTTCTTAGTCTTCAAGCTTTTGCCCCCAAGCTTGCGGTGTTGTCTTGAAGCCCCGAAGCTTTCGCAATTAACAGGCAACGGGGCAGGCATAGCAAACCCGCCCCCCGTCCAAAGACAGGTTTTCTTGCTATAGGCATCACGGGGCGGGATATGATCGGGCCATTGCGGGTGGATTGCATCTTGGTCTTGGATATAGCCCCCGAATTCATACGGGTGAAAAGTATGATCGGGCTTGCGCCACAACGTAGATAATACGCTTACGGGGTTTTCGATCATAAAGGGGCAATCAAGCTTTGCCGCAAGATCTGCAATGGCTTTGCAATGGCCTGCAGCCTTATCTTGAAAAGCGGGATCTTTTGCCCGTTTCTTTGCAAAATGCGCCGCCCCCGATACTGCAAGATCGGTGCAAGGCGGGAAGCCTAAAACTAAAGCAACCCGCCCCGTATATTCTGCAGCAATATCTTGCATTGTTTCGGGGCTGTAAAGATCAAGCTTTGCTTTAACCATAAAGCCCCCGTTTTGATAATGTTCACAAGATGCGCCGTTGTGTTGTATATCGAAAGCAATGCCCCCATAACCTGCATTCACCCAAGGCTGCAGCGCAACCCCTGTAAAATCATAAAGCGATAGAACAAGATCACGCATTTTGCACCGCCTTTGCGAAAAGGCTTTTTGCATGATCAAGGCTTATTTTGTATTCCTTGCCCGTTGCTAAATCTTGTAATTCAAACGGGTATTTGCTGGCCTTGTAATTATAGCCAATAAGGGCAAAGCTTTTGCCTTGCTCTTTTGCTATCTTTGAAACGTCCAAACCATAGTGATCGGCATAAAGATCAAGGGCCTGTTGGCTTTGGCTTTTGGCCCCCTTAATTTTGATTGATAGTTTAAAATCTGCTTGATCTTGATCAAAGCGGCAATGCCCTGCAGATATGTCCAAGCCTTCTAAATGCTGCAGGCAAGGCAAGGCCCCAAGATCTTGCAACATTGCGTTTATTTCGGTGCGTAAAATTTTTACTGTTTCTTTTGTAATTTTCATTTTGGTCGGTTCCTTTTGCTAGATAAAAGCTGCAAAATCTGCAGCCCAAGGCCCCCGCCAAAAGGCAGGGGCTAAAGGCTAAAGACTAAGTGAAAAGAAACGGGGCAAATTGCAGCATGATCATTATGCCAAACAAGCAAAGCCCCCCGATAAGATCGGATATAAAGCCCCGCATTATGCTGCAGCCTTTTCTGCGATATCCCACAAGCCTTGGTTTAATCGCACAATTTCTTTAAGGCCTGTCACCGCTCTTGCGGATCTTGTTTTTATGCCTTTTGCGTTTCGAGATATGATCGGCAGGCCTGCCCCCAAAATGCTTTCTTGGAGCCTGTTGTATACCGTCCACAAATCTTGGCTTGCGTCTTCAATCCGCTTTGGGTGGTTGGCGTGTATCATGGTAACGCTATCCCAAAAGGCCCCCGTGTCGGGGCTTCTATCTATTTGTTTCCAGCGTAAATCTAAAGCCTGCCTTGCAAGATCTTGCTGTTGCTTGATATCAAGCTTTGTTGCCTTCATTAAATCCGCATGCGCCATTGCAAGGGGCATATTTTGGGCTTGGTCTTTAACAAGCTTTTCAAAGCCTGCAGTTTGCCCCCCGTCATGCCGCAATTTGGCTTGCAGGCCTTCACCGCAAACTATGCCGTTATCACAAGCGAAACGATACAAGCCCGAAAGCAATCGCAAGCTTTGTGATGCATCGTGCGAATTCCAAAGCAATATTTCTGGTCTATGTTGCTCGTCTTCAAGATCTTGAGCAAAGGCTATCAAGTGGCTTGCGAAAGGAATGTTTGCGCTTTTGCGTGATGGTCTTTGCGCCGCATAAACGGGCTTGAAGCCATGATCTTGCAGTATTTCAACGGCCTGCATTGTATCAACAAAATCATAATTTTTTGACGTTTTAGGGGCAGGGCTTGGGGTAAATGCTGCAGGGCATTTATCGAAAAGATCCGCTTGCGTAAGCATTGTGCGGGGGGTTTTGTCAGTTATCATAAGATCATAAGGCATTTTGGTCGGTTCCTTTTTTTAGGTTTATTGCTGCAAGATTGCAGCCCAAGGCCCCCGCAATTTGCAGGGGCTAAGGGCTAAAATCTTAGGGATTAATTTTGCGGTTTATTTCTGCCATAAATGCAGCATGTTTTGCATCATCCGCAGCCCGTCTTGCTGCATATTTTGCAGAAATTGCATCAAGCTTTTTGCGGTCTGCTCTATCTTGCAAGGCAGTAATTACTGCAGCAATTGCCCAAGATACGAAAACAGCAACAGCAAAAAAGGCGGTCATAAAAAGCGGGCTTGTTAGCGTTTCAATTGTCATTAAACCGCCCCCGCTTTTTTTACTTCAAACACAAGACAGTCGCTTTCATGCAATCCCCAAACATTGCGCCATGTTTTAACTGCTAAAGAAGCGGATTTTTTGCGGGTGAAATTTTGCTCAAAAAAATCACCGTTTTCTTCTAAGCGCCAAATAATTGTAAATTTCATTTTTGGTCGGTTCCTTTTGTCTAAAAGTTAAGGGGCAAAGCTTTTGCCCTGCCCCTTGTTATTTCATTTTCACAATTTAGTAAAGGCCCTTTATTAATCTTTCAAAATAAAAGATCTAAAGCCCATAACCAAAAGACAATAAAGCCCAAGGCAGTATAAAAGATTTTCATAGCGCCCCTATTCTGCAGCGATTGCAAAAGGGGCAGGGCTTGCTTGGCTTGGTTCTACAATAAACAGGCTTTTGCTTTTCTTGGCTTCATTGCCTTTAAGCTTTAGCCCGATAATTTTGCCCTGTTGCTTTTGGTTTTTGATATCGGACAAATCACCGTCTACAATTTCCCGCCCCAAGAAATAAGAACCGACAGGCACAAAGCCCCGAAAGACTACAGCAACGGGCCTGTCAGTTAACAAAGCCCGCTTCACTTGCTTTTGATAGGCGGGGTTTTGAGAATATGAAAAGATTAAATCATAATTTGGCGGGGTTCTATCAAGCCTTGCCGCAACCTTTGTATAATCTAAAAAATACGATTGCGGGAATTCTTGCGGGATCCCGTATTTTGTCCAATCAATATCGCTTATTGTGTTTAAACGATAAGCGGGCTTTTCGTCGTTCTTTTTGCAAAGCTTTTCGAAATTAAAAATTTCATGCTTTACTTGATCAACAAAACCGTTGGGATCTTTCATAAAGAATTCTGTTTTTAATTGCCGCCCCGTTTTTACATTATCAAAGATGCCAAATCCCGCATCTTTAAGACAAGGCTTCATGCAATCGGCAAGCTTTGCCCCGCTACATATAAAATCATTGGGATATAAAGACAGGCTTGCAATCCGCAACCCGCTTTCTTTTTGGCTCTTTCTCACTTTTGTATTGCTTGCGCTTGTGTCTAAAAGTTTCATTTCTTGGTTTTCCTTTTCGTTTTAGATTTTTGCAGATCTTGGGGTTTTGTCTTTTGGGTTGGTTAAGCCCGCCCCTTGATCTGCCACCCAATAGAAACGAAAAAAGCCAAGCAATCAAGCGCAAATTTGCACAAATAAAAAGCACATAAAAAAGAATTTATTATGCCCGCCTGGATGCGCTTATTAGTTGTTGATTTAAGGGATACGATATCATAAAGATACCTGGTGTTTTAGGTATAGGTATATCTTGACGCCAGAGTAAAATTAGAACAGAGTGAGAACATTCAAAAAATCGGAGAATCGTATGATACTAAGCCAGGCGCAAGCTAGGGAGTTGGGAGAGGCGTTGTTGGATGCCTCAGAAGACACTAAAACCGACAACAGCCAAGCAATAGTAATTTTGGACGGCTCTGCCGTTGCCGTACCTTTTAACGAAGATCTACAAGACCTATATGAAACACCCATTATTGTTCAGGTATAAACACGTTTGACGCCAGAGTATTTTAAATTAGGCCCTTTGGGGCCTTTTTTGTTTGAAAACCACACTTCTTATTGTGACAGGTTCCTATAGAACCTATAGCACCTTGTCACTTTAAGCATCAGCATAAAGAAACCCCCTGCCAACGAATCGACAGGGGGCTGCTACTAGCAAGGAAGAGACAGGCTGGGAGGATGCCTGCGGATTCACTATATCTAATACACTATATAATGCAACTACTATTTTATTAATTGACTTTACTTGTGCCACACAGCTACATGGTATCAGCCTCATAACCTTGGGAGACTGATATGGCGCATATAAAATACCTGCGAAGGAAAACATTAGAGAGTGGACATAAGATCTGGGTGGTTAATCCACCTAAATACGTCAAAGAAGCTATAGGTGCTTACTATGAGCAGTTTTCTGACCAATCAGATGCTACTGCGAGAGCAATCAGTATTGCGGATCAGTATACCGACTACAAAAGAAACATTAAGCGTGAAGTTCATATTAATGAGCGCACGGTTGGTGGCTTAGTTAATCAGTATAAGCAAACTAACAGTTGGAATAAGCTAACCGACAACTCTAAAAGAACCTACGACCAGTTGTTGCGGGGTACACTTAGATTACGGGTTAGTGAGTCACCCAAGCTGTTACAGGACATGTTGATAGAGCATATTTCTGTAAAACATGCAGAGTATTTGTACTCACAGCTATGTAAAGACGTAAGTATGCACAGAGCGAACCATGTGTGTAAGGTACTCAGACGCATATGGACAGTAGGCCAACGTCTTGGGTTAACAAAAGTCAATCCATTTAAGAATATGGGTCTACGAAAGACGCCAGCCCGTACTGTTCTATGGGAACCAGAGCAAGTCCATGCATTTGTCGATAAAGCAGATGAAATGGGCTTCCCTTCTCTGGGTACTATGGCTTTGCTTTGCTATGACCTATGCCAGAGGCCAGGAGATATGCGCCAACTTACTTGGCAGGACTTTCGTGATCAGATCTTTGGGTTTGAGCAAGAAAAGAATAAGACATGGGTGGATATCCCTGCTTCTCCACGGCTGTTAGAGCGGATGCAATCTGTATCCCCAAGCAACTGGCATGATCAGATCGTGTATTACGAAAAGACAGGCAAGCCGTATGACCGTAGACAGTACAATAAAGTCTTCTGTCGTATTAGAAACGCTGCAGGCTTACCCTCTGAGTTACAACTGAGAGATCTTAGACGCACAGGTGCAACTGAAATGGCAGAAGCTGGCTGTACTGAGGACGAATTACGTTCTGTAACGGGCCACCAGAGCCGTGACGTTCTTTCTATCTATGTAAGGCCTACAAGAAAGCTTGCCGCTGCAGGTATAAACAAGAGGTTTGGATGATGAACGTAAATGAGGCCAGAGCAGCCTTCGAAGCTGAATTACAGCGTGTGATTGAACATCCACCCCAGCAATTAACTGAACGCCTGATCGACTTGGTTAAGGCAATTCGTGTGGAGTTAAGGAAAACTGATGGAAAGTAAGGAACTTTCGCATTTAGCATACCACCTAGATATGTTAGGTGTAGTGCCACTCAAGAAGGTGGAAGAAGAAAAGAAGCTTCCCCGTACATATGAGTTTAGAAAAGTTGAATTAGATGAAAATGGAGAGCCGCCGTGGTAGCAGAAATAACAGTAGAATATGTAGATCATTGCGGTACAGACCTTTCAGTCTGTGATGCTGCACGGGTATCCTACTCAAAGAAATCTAAGCCATTGGGATACTCAGGGGCAGATGGAAACCCACTACTGCCTATCCTGCATGATAAGGATAGGAATCTAATAAAATATCTGGCTGATCATAATCATCATAGCCCATTCAATCATACATTTGTAACTTTCAGATGCTATGCACCGTTGTTTGTTATCGCCCAGCTTCAGAAACACGAATACATGCCGTGGAACCAAGAGAGCCGTAGATATATCGATGATGAACCTGAGTTTTATATCCCAAAGAAATGGCGTGGGCGTCCGAAGAACTCCAAGCAAGGTTCTGATGGTATTGTAGAGATAGGCGGTAGTGTTCCTGTAGGGCGGGCTATGTATGCTTGTCGGGATGCATATAACGGCCTGCTAAAGGCTGGTGTAGCCCCTGAAATGGCTAGGATGGTATTACCTCAAAATATGATGGCACGATGGATATGGAGTGGTACGGTCAAAGCTATATCTAAAATGGTAGGCCTAAGAAGTGCATCAGATAGCCAATTTGAAAGCCAAGTGATTGCAAATCAAATCAGTGATATCGTAAGAGGGTTGTTCCCCGTAAGCTGGGATGCACTGGTTCCCCGTAAAGATGTCATTCGTTCAATGGATGATGAAGAGCGGCAGCAAGCCGTTTATAAAGCTATCCAGAATCAGTACATTTAATTTCTTGACATACGATTTCGGATACTTTTATGTACTATACTTAACTCTGGGTATTAACCTATTGTTTTTATTGGCTTTGGTTGCGGGAGTAGGATTTGAACCTACGACCTTCAGGTTATGAGACTATTCAATGAAAACAATGGGTTATAGACGCCAAAGGTTAATAGGCCCATAACTCTGCCACATAATAATGTGCTTGACTTATATCAAAAAGCCTATAGCCTGCGGCTAACCCGCCCAGGGTTAGTAATAGCAACTAGCTAAGAGGCACAAGGCAATGAATAAAGAGCAAGAAGATTTAAAGGGCAAAGAAGATTATATAAGCCCTACTACCTTTCTATGTGAATACTGCACAATACCAGTACTTATCTCTCAGCCTGCAACTGTATTAATGTACACATGCAAGGGGCCAAAATTCCCGAAGTATCTAGGAGAAATAGGCCCATCCTTAAAATTCACAAGACTATGCAGAGATTGTGGGGATCACTTTGATGTCTAGTTATCGTGAGCAGATAGAATGGGTTAAAACCTTATCAATCAAAGAAGGCAGTCGGATAACAACCGACTGTCCTTTCTGTGGTGGTAAGAACAAATTCACGCTAGATAAGTTTGATGGTAAGCTTGTCTGGAATTGTTATAGAGCATCCTGCAATGTTAAAGGCGCACATTCAGGTGAGCGTAATCTTGATGCGGTAAAGGCTAGACTATCTGGTTCTGCTATCAAGAGACATAAGCCCGAACCTAAACCTATTCCAACAATCACAACGAATGTATCAAACAGTGATACAGCTTTATCTTACCTTAAAAAGGTTAACAGTTATGATGCATTCCTTAGAGGCGATATAAAGATTCGCTATGCCCCTAAAGAAAGTAGGGTACTTTTCTATAACAAAGACAGTACAGGCGCTGTAGGACGTTCTATGAGGCCTGTACGTTCTAAGTGGTGGAGTTACGGTGAACTATCTAAAGGAATACATGTAGGTAACGGTGATCATGCAATCCTGGTCGAAGATGTAGCTTCTGCATGTGCGGTATCAAACGTAACAGGTCTTACTGGTGTTGCGCTATTAGGTACGAACATTACTAAAAGCATTAAAAGAGCCATTAGTAATTATAAAAAAGTAACATTAGTTCTTGACAATGACGCAAGTACTAAGGCAGTGTCTCTGTTAGGTGTACTTGGGTATAACTCCCAGGTACGATTGACTCTGGTAGATTTAAAGTATCTATCACCCGACAAGATAAGCGAGGTTATTAAATATGGAAAATAAACATCTACGGATTAATAGAAAAGTGTTACCTGCAATAATTTTTAAAACAGCTTGCAGATATTTGAAATGGAAATTTCCTCCAACAGCACCTCCAGCTTTTTCTTGAACATATTGAAAATTTAAAATAGAGGCGCAGGCAATCGGCTGCGTAAACAACTATTCGTCTATGTCGCCAGTACAGACGTTAAAGTGAAGGGAATGGTATAATGAAAGCTAGAGGGATTGTAGTAATAGACTACGATATTGAGGGTGGTTTCCTAGAGGCTGCAGAAGAGCAACAGAAACTTCAAGAAGCAATTGCTTCTATCGTGAAAGGCAACAAGCGTGTTGTATTTCACCAAGTGGATATGAAAGAGCGCAGAGGTGATCAAACCCCCGACATCAAGTCCATGAAGTTTAGGAACAGCTAACATCCTGTTTTAGAACAGTTTTAAAAGAAAGATGCCCTGATCGAAAGATTGGGGCTTTTTTTATGTCCATTTTCTGCTATTACTCTGCCCTTAACTATGCCACAGAGCAAGGGAGAGCAGAATGGAAATACAATTATTAAAAACATTATTAACTAAAGACTGTTACAACAGCACAAAACCCCGGCTGAGAAGATCAATATTTTCAGATGAAACGGGAAGCCTATACAATCTTCTAGGCGAAACCCATAGCAAGTACGATACGGATATAACTCCAGATGACCTCTACGGAATCTGGTTATCTGAAAACCCTGTCGCCACTACTTCAGAGATTGGTGATTTTCGTGATACGATTGATGAACTCAAGTATGCAGATCCTATCACCCCTGACATAGCTACTGACATAATTGAAAACCTCTGGCGGCGTGAGATAGGCAGAGATATTGCCAATCTTGGTCTTAATATGTCTGAGGGTGACCTGTCAGCTATGACACGCCTGCAGTCATTACTTGAGCGCACCAAAGACAGCTACATGCCTGACAACTTTGGTGAACCAACTACTGACGATATTTATGAACTACTAGCGGAAACCTCAGATGAAAACCGCTGGAAGTTTAACATAGAAACGCTTGCCCGTAACGTCTATGGCATTGGGCCATCGGAGTTTGGGATAGTATTTGCCCGTCCTGAAACAGGTAAGTCAGCTTTTGTTATCAGCATAGTTGCAGGCCCTGGCGGCTTTTGCCAACAAGGTGCAAAGGTTCTCTACTTAGGCAACGAAGAGAAAACTACCCGTACTAAACTGAGGGCAATACAAGCCTGTTCAGGTATGACCCGTGAGCAGATAGCCGACAATCCTGATCTGGCTATGAGTAAATACCTGTCGATCAAAGACCGCCTGATAATGAAAGATGTTCAGGAGTGGGATCTAGATACGATCAACTCTTATTGCGAGAAGATTAAGCCTGATATTATAGTTGTAGACCAAGCAGACAAGATTAATATTGCTGGTAACTATAACGCCAGCCATGAGCGTATTCGTGAACTTTATAGGTCACTACGGGAACTAGCTAAGAGACATGATGCTGCCCTGCTAGGTGTAAGCCAAGCTTCTGCAGATGCAGAGGGCCGTACCCGTATCGACTTCTCTATGCTTGAAGGCTCAAAGACAGGTAAGGCCGCAGAGGCAGATCTTATCATAGGTATTGGTAAGCATAACGGGGATGGTGACGATAACTCACCTAACCATGATCGTTTTCTAAACATCAGTAAGAACAAACTCAGCGGGTATCACGGCTGCGTTCAATGCGTAATTCTACCAGAGGTGAGCCGCTATGTTGAGTGAAGATGATTTAAAAGAATTCTACGAACTTCTTGAGAAGAATAAAGCTGAGTATAAGAAAACCTCATCCCCTGAGATTAAGGATCTTTTGGATGAACAGTTTGATTTGATCAACGCCTTTATTCTCAATCAAACCAAGATTGCCGCAAAGCTGGCAGGCTTCAAAGTATGAGAGTCTTAGTACTCGACTTAGAAACCACCGTTAATAAAATTGATGGCAAGATTGATAATAGTCCTTTCAATCCACAAAATAAGTGTGTCTCAGCGCACTTTGGTTTTCTTGGTTGGGATACGGTAGATGAGGTGACTAACCTTGTCTTCCATCATAATGAAATAGAAATCCCTGATAGCCGAAAAGCGTTAGAACATTCGTTAGAACAGGCTGACGTGCTAGTAGCACACAACGCCAAGTTTGATGTTGCTTGGCTTATTGCAATGGGCTTCGACATACCAGAAACCGTATTCTGCACAATGCTTTGCGAATATGTACTGGCAAAGGGCCAGAGGCAGGAATTATCGCTTAAAGCTACAGCGGAACGCAGGGATGTAACCCGCAAGAAATCCGATCTGGTAGATGAACTTTTTAAGAGTGGTACGGGCTTTGAAGCAATGCCACTGGATACTGTTCTAGAATATGCAGAAGCTGATGTTATCTCCTGCGCTGAAATATATCTGGCCCAACAGAATGACCTAGCCCATGAAAGCAACCAATCGTTAAGTGAAACGATTAAGCTTACAAACGAAATGCTTCTGTTTCTTGTAGAGATAGAAGGCAACGGCATTAAAGTCGATCTGGATATACTTGCAGGGATCAAAGAAGAGTTTCTTGCAGAACAAGCTGAATTAACCAAGCGCCTAGAAGAAATTGTTGAGCAAGTGATGGGCGATACCGTCATAAATCTCAATAGCGGTCAGGATATGACACGGGTTGTCTACAGCCGTGAGGTTATTGATCGTGATGATCATCAACAGGTCTGGAATATAGGCACAGATAGCAACAACAAGCCTCTATTCCCGCCTAGAATGAACAGATCACAGTTTAACGCTGCGGTGCGGGCTACTACACGGGTTGTATATAAAACCAATGCTATTTGTTGTGATGCCTGTGATGGTAGGGCGTATATACAGAAGTATAAACAGAAGACCCGTCAAAAGAACGGTAAGAAGTATCGTGTTCAAGGCGAAGCCTACAAGAATCTGTCTAAATGCCCTTCCTGTGCGGGTGTTGGCGCATTCTATCAGCCTAATGGTAAGGTAGCAGGCTTACGTCTTAACCCTACCATGCCTTCTGATGCTTCTATCAATGGATTTAAGACCGACAAGGTTACCATACAGCGTTTAATCTCGCAGGCAGAGGCCAAGGGCAATGATACCGCCGTTGAGTTCCTGACTAAGAGCAGTAGGCTTAACGCAGTCAGTGTGTATTTAGATTCTTTCGTTAAGGGGTTTGAAAATTGGACACGGGCAGATGGTATTCTGCATACTAATTTTACCCAGCATGTCACGGCAACAGGCCGACTATCTAGTACTTCGCCAAATATGCAGAACGCCCCAAAGCGTGGGTTTCCTGTGCGTAAGGCTGTCGTTAGTAGATTTGAAAACGGAATCATCGTTGAAAGTGATTTCAGTTCTGTTGAATTCGTTTTGGCTGGGGAATTATCCCGTGACCCCCAGATCATATCTGATGTTAAGACAGGCAAGGATCTACACAAACAGACTGCATCTATCATCTACCAGTGCAGTGAAGATGAAGTGACAAAAGACCGCCGCCAGGCGTCGAAGAAATTCAGTTTTGCGCCGATTTATGGGGGATTAGGCGCTGGAGAGGCAGATCACGTCCGATCATATTTTTCAACTTTTTTTGAGATTTATGAAGGTCTGGGTGCGTATCACCGTAGGCTTGCAGACGGAGTTCTAAAGAACGGTATTGTTCAGATTCCATCGGGAAGACAGTTCTTTTGGCCTAACGTAGTTCGTAAGCGTGGGGGCCGCACCAGCCACTACACACAGATCGTAAATTACCCTGTGCAATCCTCTGCGGCAGATTTGATGCTACTGTCCTGTGTTCGTGCGCTTCGCAAGTTCAGAGAACTTAACCTACGTTCTAAACTGATACTCACCGTCCACGACTCAATTGTCTCAGATGTCTATCCCGGCGAACTTGAGAAAGTTAAAGAAGCCCTGACATGGGCTATGGTGGACGTAATCAAAGAGGCTGAACAGCGTTGGAATTACACCTTCGCCCTGCCCTTAGAAATTGAAATATCAGGCGGCAAAAATTGGCTGGATCAAGTCGAATATGATTGACTTGTGCCACTTAGTTATGCCACAATATAAGTTCCAATAAAGAAAGGTTCCTAGATGAACGATATAACAACAGTTGATGGCCACGAGTTAGAACAATTCTCCGATATTTTAGGCTCCGCAAGGAGCGGGGATTCTGGTGACGGTCTAGTTCGTGTACCAAAATTTGATCACCAGCATTCACCAGATGATGATGATGGAAACGTAATGCCCCGTGGTGAGTTTCGGCTCCATATGCCCGAAGGGATTGTCTACGCAAAGAAGCCTTTATTCAGGCCTCTTATGGCCCACATTCAGTATTATTTGTGGGAAGACGATAAGCTTACAAAATCACTGGTCTGTAATAATTTGCGGGATGAAGCCCGTGATACGGCTGGCGGTATAGCGTGTGGAATGCCTGAGTGGGAAGTTCGTGCCGAAGATAAAGAATTACGCCAGAAATACAAAGACTGCCAACGGCGTGTGGTTCGTGGATTGGTTACGATGGACGGTCATACCTTAGACGGTTCGCCTGTTAAAATTGAAAACCAACCAGCTATTTACTTTGGTAAAGGCAGCACGAATTACGGCGGGTTTTTTAATGAATATATGAATGTTCTGCCAAAAGGCGCACGTCTTCACGATTACCAATCTGAAATGTCTACTGAGCGCATGAAGGTTGGTGAAACAGTATTCTTTAAGATCCACTGGAAGCCGCTTCTTAACAACAAGCTTGCGCTTGATCGTGATGCTTTTGAAACAATGAAGGTTTTTGCACAAACCATTCGTGACGAAAACAAATACATCGATAAAGAACATTTTGCGAAGATGAAGCAGGGCAGCCTCGATACCAAGGCCATCAAAGCTTTGGGCGAAAGTCTTGACGATGATTTTGAAGACGTAGCATGAGCCTGCAAGCTGACATACACAAGGTCTTAGACCAGCTATCTAACAACGAAGGCGATACGCTGGATATTGATGATAGCTGGATAGAAGAAGCGGGTGAGGCATTCAAAGATGCCTTACGCCGACAGTTTGCCAAGCGTGAGGATGAAGACTTTCGTCTTCGCATGTCCAACATTGGTAAGCCCTTGTGCCAGCTACAGATGGCTAAAAGCGGCGCTAAGAAGGAACGCAAAGACTATAACTTCATTATGCGGATGCTGCACGGTGACGCTGTTGAATGCATAATGGACGTGATCCTTAAAATCGCCAAAGCCAACATCACGGGCAGTAAAGATAAGGTGGTACTGGAGTTAGAAGGTACAACCGTTAAAGGCGAAGATGATGTTGAGATTGATAACAAAGTCTATGATATCAAGTCCTGTTCTCCCTTTGCCTTTGAACGCAAGTGGAAGATGGGGTTACCTGCCTTAAAAGCTAATGATGACTTTGGTTATGTTGGTCAGCTAGTTGGTTATTCAGAAGCCAAAAGTAAGAAAGCAGGCGGCTGGATTGTAGTATGCAAAAGCACTGGACAGGTTCTGGTGATGGATGCTGCTTTTTCTAAAGATGAAAAGGATACAGTTCTGCAGGATATGCAGATGAAGGCCACTGCTCTTAAAGATGATTGGTCGTTTGATAGGGGTTTTGAGCCTGTCGATGATTTTTTCAATAAGAAGTACACAGGTTCTAAAAAGCTTCCTGCATCTTGTAACTGGTGCGACTTTAAAAAGTCATGCTGGCCCAAAGCCAAGCTACTTCCACAACCTATGTCAAAGGCCAAAGAGCCTAAGAAAAACTGGTATGTCCAGTATGAGGGCATGGAACTTTAAATGGCAATAACCCCGCAGTCTGCGAAAGCAAAAGGTCGCCGCCTGCAGCAATGGGTGAGAGACAGGCTCTACTCCACTTTCCCTAAGTTAGAAGACGGAGACATCCGCTCTACAAGCATGGGGGCATCTGGAGAAGACCTGTTGTTCTCACCCGCCGCAAGACGCTGCTTTCCATACTCAGTGGAATGCAAAAACAATAAAAGTAATGCGATTTATAAAGTGATGGAACAGGCCATCAGCAACTGCCCCAAGGGCGCTACTCCACTAGCCATAATTAAGGCTGACCAGAAGAAGCCATTGGCGGTTGTGGATGCAGATCACTTTTTCAAATTGGCTAAAAGGAATAAAAAATGAATTCTAAATACCTTCCCAAAAATTCAGTCTCTTTGGTTATATCTCTGGATGATGAAGGTCTACCTGTTGTTGATGCGTATGCTAACCTTACAAATGAACAGACAGAAGAGCAAAATACATTTCTGGCTCTGCTACTTAAAGGATTAGAGTTTAGCGCTTATGCGGGGGGTAACTTCTTCGCTTCTATAGGTAACGTCCACGCAATATTGGATAAGTATGAAGAAAACGATCTGGAATTTGAGCCTGACGAAGAACTGGTAGAGAAGCTTCAAGACGCAAAAATCATCCCTATCAACGGCAAGCAGAGGCCAAACTGATGGGTATGGATGATACCTGGTATGATCTTAACGAAGATCCAAACCCCACTTTCGACATTACCCATGATCGGAAAAAAGTGGCATCAGATGGGCTTTCTACTTCTTATTACCAGATCCCTCAACATGCCACTGAACTGCGGCATCTGATTAGTCACAAGGCAATGTCTAAGAGCCGTGGAGACATCTTTAAGGCTTGTTACAGGCTGGGCGAGAAACAGGGCACGGACACGCTCTATGACCTCAATAAGATGAAGTTTTTCATCGAAGATTTAATCGAAATGCATAAGCGGGGAGAGCATCTATGAATATGCAAGATTATCAAACACAGGCCTCTAAAACCGCAATCTATCCTGACTGTGAGATAGTGGTATACCCCGCACTTGGGCTTGTCAGTGAGGCGGGAGAGGTTGCAGGTAAAGTAAAAAAAGTCCTGCGTGATAACAACGGTAGCTTTGACCCCGTTCAGCGGGAGAAAATTGCCGAAGAAATCGGTGACGTGCTTTGGTACATTGCTGCCCTCTGCACCGATCTAGATATCGGTATGGAAACTATTGCCCAGCGCAATCTGGATAAACTCAACAGCCGCATGGCCCGTGGGGTTATCTCTGGCAGCGGTGATCACAGGTGAAGTCGTACAGAGATCAGACATTTTGTGAGTGCGACTGCACAAACATGATCTGCCATCTTTATTACGATCAAGGTGTTCTGAAAGACGCCAAAGATGCGGGTTTACCCATCTTAACATCGGATCAGTCAAAAGGCTGTTCCTCATATTTAAAACCAAAAACAGTACCTGCTGATCAATTTGTTGACGTTAACAAAATGATCGATCAAGAAAAAAGGGAGCAGTAAATGCTAAAGAATTCATACGGGCCTACACTTACTATCAGTGAACATATTCACGCAGAAAAGTATCGTAGTGAAGGAGAAACCTTCCAAGAAGCCATGACTAGGGTTGCTGAAGCCCTTAAAGATGATGAAACACACTTCAATCAATTCCGCACTATTCTGTATAATCAGCGGTTTTTGCCAGCGGGTAGAGTGCAATCGGCTATGGGCGCTCCTCGCACTGTCACGCCGTACAACTGCTTTGTAAGCGGTACAATTGAGGATAGTATGGACGGTATCATGGACGCCGCTAAAGACGCCGCTAAGACAATGCAGCTTGGCGGTGGGATAGGTTATGATTTCTCTACACTACGTCCTCACGGGGCGCTTATAAAAAGCCTAGACAGTCGTTCTAGTGGCCCACTAAGCTTTATGAAAATCTTTGATAGTGTCTGCCATACGATTGCTTCTGCAGGTCACCGTAGAGGCGCTCAGATGGGCGTGTTAAGGGTGGATCACCCCGATATCGAAAAGTACATCAGCGCAAAGAATAACAGCACCGAATTAACAGGATTTAATATTTCTGTTGGGGTGACTGATGCGTTCATGGATGCCGTTAAATCAAACAGTGATTTTGATCTTGTGTTTGAGGGGCGTACATATTCCACGGTAAATGCCCGTAATTTGTGGGATAGTATTTTACGTTCTACTTGGGATTGGGCAGAGCCTGGAATCCTGTTTATTGATCGAATTAACCGTAAGAATAACCTGCATTATTGCGAGAAGATTGTTGCCACTAATCCTTGCGGAGAGCAACCATTACCGCCTTACGGTGCTTGTCTTTTAGGATCATTTAACCTCACTAAATACATCGTAGAGCATGATGGTAAATACGTCTTCAATATGAACATGTTGAAGGAAGATATTCCTTATGTGGTACGGGCAATGGATAATGTGGTTGATCGTGCGACATACCCTCTACCGCAACAAGAGAAGCAAGCCAAAGATACACGCCGTATGGGATTAGGCGTCACAGGTGTTGCAAATGCGATTGAAGCGTTGGGCTTTGATTTTGGATCAGATGAATTCATTCGAGTACTTGAGGATATTATGAGTACTATTCGTGACGTTTGCTATGAAACCTCTATCGAACTGGCAAAGGAGAAAGGTGCGTTCCCTCTGTTTAAGAAGGATTACCTAACCAGCGAATTTGCTATGACCCTGCCTACCAAGATCCGCACAAAGATTGCCAAGTATGGAATTCGTAACAGCCACCTTCTTAGTGTTGCCCCTACAGGCACAATCAGTCTAAGCGCAGATAATGTGTCTAGCGGAATTGAACCTGTATTTAGCTATGTAACCAAGCGAACCATACAAACTTTTGATGGGCCAACAGAAGAGATTGTTGAAGACTACGGATACAGAGAATTTGGGGTCAAAGGTAAAACGGCAGATCAACTATCAGTATTCGATCATGTTCGTGTTTTAAACGTAGCTTCCCGATATGTGGATAGTGCCTGCAGCAAAACCTGTAATGTAGGTGATGATGTTACATGGGAACAATTTAAACAAGTCTACATGGACGCTTATGAAGGCGGTTCGTCTGGTTGTACAACCTTTCGTGCCAGCGGAAAGCGTTTTGGAATTTTGAATGCTGCTTCATCAGAAAACGATGTTGAAGAAAAGCCCGCAGAAAAGGACAATTTCATTGAAGAAGGTGGAGCGTGTTACTTTGACCCATCAACTGGATTACGGAAGTGTGAGTAGCCATGAATAAACCCTTTGATGAAGGCTACGAAGCCTTCTTTAGGGGGGATTTCATATGTAACTACAGGCTCCGCTCTCACTACCATCGTGAGTGGCAGCGGGGCTTCAATACAGCATATTTTTACAACAGGAATACACATGTACAAAGCATTCCAATCGAAAGACTTCAACAAGTATGACGAAGCTGCCAGAAATCGTGCTAAAGAGTTTTGGGAGAGCCAAGGATATACCTGCACGGATCACGATGATGAATATGATGTAGACCTTGTAGTAGAAAAGAATGGTAAGCGGTTTTACTGTGAGGTTGAGGTTAAAACCGTCTGGCATGGCAAAGAATTTAAGTATGATACCATTCATATTCCTGTGCGGAAGGCTAAGTTCTTAGGTAAACCTACGCAGTTTATGGTCTTTAATAATAGCCTTACCCATGCTGCCGTAATAGGTCGCAAAAAGGTGCTAAATGCGACTAAAGTAGATGTGCCTAACAGGAAGATTGCCTTTGGCGAAAAGTTCTTCGATATACCGAAAGAAGATGCCATATTTGTGCAAACTATATAAAAGAAAAAAACCTCAAGGCGATTGACCTCAAGGCTTAATTTTTATATAACAGTAGGTGAATTGAACCTTGGTCGGTTCCAATTCGTTTTAGATTGAACCCTCAGATTTAGGTCTGGGGGTTTTTCTTTACTGAGGAACAAGATCCATCATTTGCTGATCTACATTGTTTTGATCGTACATATATTCTTTCTCAGCACTTACTGCTTTAGTTGTACCCGCAGTTATTGCTGTAATTAAGTTTTCATAAACTAAAGGATCCATTGGGTATGTATCGTATTTTTTAGCTAATTCTAGAAACCTCTCTGGGTCTGCTAAAATATTATCTAAAATTTTCTGCGCCCTGTTAGTTGTATCTAAAGCATCAAATGTTGCACCTGCTATCGAACGAATTTTTGCACCAGTTCTATTGAGAGGCCCAATAAGTGTCATAATCATTCGATTAGTTGCTTGTACCGCTTCTTTATTAAATGCCGTTGCAGATACCCCCGGAACAGGAGTTGCCTGATTAGATTTATCAATCATACGGGCTGCATCTAACAGGATCTCAAAAGTTTCCATTCGCTCTGGTTGTTCAGAGTAAATTTCTCTGCCTATCGAAAGTATATTGTTAGCCTCTTCCAGTGTTCGATCAACATTAGCACCCTTTAATGTTGTAGCCCCGCCGCTTTGTACTTTCGCACCTGATACTTTTTCTGACAGATATCTTAGATAAGCAGTTTCCATACCATCACGAACTACAGAAGCACGGGCTGGGGGCATATCATCTAATCGGGCAACAATATCCTGTATTGTTCCTATGCCTTCAGATTCTCTAAATATTTTAACAAAAGCATCTTCTGGGTTTAGGTTTGTAGCCATTTCCCTTCCGTATACATTACTTAAAAACTTACCCAATTCTGTTTTTTTAACTTCTTTTCGTGTCTGTGATGCGACTTCCTCTGCAGAAGTAAGGGCAGCTTCTAGTAATTTTTTATTTCCCGCTGCAGATTCAATTGAAGCAACTAAAGAATTAATTTGTTTAGCCCGTTCAGGAAAGGCTTGGTTAAGTGAATCAGCGTATTGTTGTAGTCGATCCGACATTCCTTTTAGTGCTTCAGGCGTCATAGATCCTTCTGACCTTACCTTTGAAGCAAACCCATTAATTACATCCGTAATCATGTAATCAGCAATTGCCTTTGGGTCTTCTACTTGCTCAAGTGCTGTTTTCATATTTAATACAGCATCAGCATTATTACCCTCAAGAACAGAGGTTACCAGTTCACGGCTACGCTCTTTAAAACCAGCTTTCTGAGTTCCCCTTGTCATAACTGGCTCATAGAGATCGCCAAAATCAGCTACTACTCCACCATCTCGCCAAACAGGGGCGTATTGATCGGAATAATATGTATATGCTTTCGTGGCAGCATCTGCCGCCTCTTCGTCTGCATTTTCCGCAACCCACTGTACCTGATCATCAATAGCACGTTTAACATCTATAAGGCGTTTGGCTACCATATCATCGCCACGCTTATAGGCCTGATCAATTAGGTTAGAAAGTTCTGGGCGAACCTTGTTGTATAAGGTTTTAAAATCAACGCCACCGTTGAGTAACTCTTCAGCAAAGTCTCCTGCTTCTGTAGTAGTTGTAGTTGTTCCCTGTACCCCAAATGGTACAAAGGGCGCATCTTCTACGGCTTCTTTTGGTTTTAAAACAGACCTAATTGTATTGATAAGATCAACACTCTTGGTTCTTGTACCGCTTGTATCCAAAAGGTTTATTTGTTTTACGGCCTCTTCTACCTGTGCGGCAAAGCTACTATAATCAAAAGGCGTACCGTCTGGTATTGCATTATACAGATCGTCTTTTGTTTTGCTCATTGTTTCTTTGGCTTGCATCAAACCGTTTCTGATTTGATCAAAGGAAGCAGATTTATCTGTAACAATGTCCGTTCCAGTTACCTGCTCTAAACGACTAATCTGACCACTAAGTTCCAGATCTGCATTCTGGATACCTTCGACTACCTGTTTTGCTGCAGCGTCAAAATTAGTTTGTGCATCTACGGCGTTAATATCAGCGGATGCTACGGAAGCACGGGCATCTGTTGCCAATTCATCTGCGGCAGCCGCAATAGTATCAACTTGTTCTGTAGGAACCTCTGAGGATATTTCCGCAAGGCGGTCATCCACTTGTTTTTGTAGTTCTCTAGCAGGCCCTTCAGAAGCAGCAATTAACTGCGGGTTATTAGATGCTTTTTGTATATTACCTGCACGAACCCCTGAAATTCTTGCTATATCTTCTGGTTCTGCAGTGCCCCTCAAAAGAGCAGAAAGAGTATCTACTGGTACTTCTTTAGCAGCAAGATTTTGTATCTCAGGAAGAAGAACAGTTTTATTTTCTTCAACAATTCGGGCAAGTTCTCTTTTTGCTTCTGCTATTTCTTGAGGTGTAGTAGAAAAATCAATCTTTATAAGGCTTTCGGTTAATTCATCATAGATCCTACGGGTAATAGTTTGTTCTCTTCCTGCGTCTAGTAATGGAAGGATAGTGAATTTAGATGCCAGTTTAGCGGCTTGTGCGGTTGTCATTACAACCCCTGAAAGCGCACTGTTTAAAAACATACCTTCAACAAGCACATTTACACGCTGCTCAATTATGTCTTCTGCCTTGCTGTCGCCAAGATCAAGGCCCTGCGCTATTGGGATAAGAGCAGCCTTTTCTCCACCAAGGAATAAGGTTCCTTCATCTGTACTGGTTGTAGCTGCAGCGCCTGTTTCGGCGGCGGCAAGAACTGCAAAACCTCTAATTACTTTAGGTAGAGCCTTTGTAACTACCTGTGCGGCAGCACCGCCCCCAAAAGAAGTTATTACCGCAGGAACAGCATCTGTTAGGATAGCATCCCCAAAGCTGTCGCCAGTATCGACATTAACGATTAACGGGCTTATGGCATCTACTGCGCCCTCTGCCCCTAATACTTCTGCTCCTGCAGCGCCCGCTTCAAGTATAGCCCCAGCACTTTCACTAAGACCCAAAGCAATTTTACTAAATTCATCTACCTTGGCTTCAGTGTCATCAAAAGCCGTCGATGCCCTGTCCAAATCACCAGTTAGTAGCCCCGCAATAACATCATAAGTATTGTCCAACATACCATTTTTACCAAACATCTTCATATCTGGTCGGGGTATATATTCACGCCTACCTGTTTCGGGGTCTTCGTATACTGCGTAACCCAAACCAAATAAAGGCTTTATAACATCAGGGCTTTCCATGAGAGTATCGTATTTTTCTCTAGCCTCACTATAAGTAAGGCCTGAGTACATCTGTGTGCTAATAGCATCAGGTTCTTCTTCAGCTATTTCTTTTAAAGTAGGCTCATCTTCTTCGCCCTCTTGTGTATTTTCTAAATCATCAGAAGCAAAAGGATCAACGATGCTAGTTTCACTACTTGCCTCTACAGGAACAGGCTCTGTGTTGTCTGTTTCTATAGGTATAACACTACTTGTATTTGTTTCGTCTTCTTCAGTAGCAAATGGGTCTACAATATCTACCATTACTTTAATACCCCGTAAGTTTTAGACCAGAAATCTGTTAAATCCTTATCGCTTACACCAGGATTTTCTTCCCTAGCACGGGATAAGAAATTTTCTAAAGTAGGTTTTCCTGATAACCATGAGAATGCGTCTGCCAACCCATTATCATTTGCATAAAGACCTGTTGATTTTCCGTAACCTTTAAATAGGTTTTGATCACGCCGCTGTAACATAATAACAGCATCATCTTCGTTGAAGTCATTTATCAACCTCTGGGTCTTTTTAACGACTGCTTCTGCTTGACTTTTCAGGTTAGCACTAAAGGTTGTATAGGTGTTACCTTGATCCAATATGGCAAGTGCTTTTTCAAAGTCTTTGTTAGATAGTCCTTGCCCTGATTGTCCTAGAGAACTTGCTGCAAAGGTGAACGCCAGTTTAATCTTCTCCGCTTGAAACAAGGCAGCTTTTCTTGTGGTTTCGTCTAATCCGGGGATACTATTTAGATATTGAGTTACTGCGCTATCAATACTTGTCTCAATATCTGATAACGATCTAGTTTCGTTAAACGTATCTATGATAGTTCCAACTTCTACGCCTACTCTTTTTATAAATGGAAGTACTTTACCACCAACTGTAGTTAAGATAGCAGGATTACCCCCCATTTCAGGGTTAACCAAATCATCAAGTTTCTTTGCTGATTCCAGCGTAGTAGCCATACCTATACGCTGCTTTTTAAGAGGCTGGATAGTAGATTGGTTAATCTTAATTACACCATCGTATATATCATCTTGTAGATCCAAGTTTATAACCTGTTCTCCCTCAACAGGAACACGGGTTTTAGTAGGATCATTAAGATCAACATACTGATTATTTTCATTGAGTTTAGCAGTAGTACTTTCAATTTCTCCCGTTTCAGATTTATACTTAATTAGGAAAGTTTCGCTTCCTGGTAAAATCTTAGGTGCTTGAGCATTCCTGTTATTAAGAAGTTCTTGTAACTTTACAATATTTTGAGGTGCAGTGCCTTCCGTATTTATTATAGAAGTAATAGTAGCGGTATCTACATCGTCATAGTCTGCAATATTAAAATCATTTATTTCTTGTGCTGCAGCGGATGCGCTTTTCTGTACTCTTACCCTATCAATGTCTGCCTTATAATTAGAATCTGTAACGGTAGACGATAGAATTTCAAGAACATCATCACTTAGTTTATCTAAATCGACTATACTTAGAGGCTTATCTGCAGATATTGCCTTGCCGTATTCTCTTACTCTCTTAGCACCATCGGCATCACCAGCATCTTCAAGTTCTTTGGCGTTGCCTTCAAAGTTATCTTTAGTAATTGTACTCCATTCGATTGGTTCCTTGATTTCCTTTTGTGCCGCTATTTCTGCATCAATAATCTTTAGGTCATCATCTTTAGCGCCCAAAGATTTAGCAACCCGCCGCTTCTGTTCCAAAGCAGCTTTATCCAATCCTACAAAAGAGTCAGGCTCTACTATAGTTTCCCACGGTTTAAGGTTTTTCTCTTCAGCATCCACAAGTGCTTTAATAGCAACAAATTCGTCTGTATTCGTTTCCTTTAATAACTCTAAGGTCTGAAGCTGGTTTTTTGCAGCTTCTAAATCACCAGCAAGAGAATTAATTGTAGATTTTAAACTTCTTCCTTTAAGCAGTGCTTCTCTGTCTTCCATTATTTTTAAGAGATCCGCATCTAAGGTAACATTGTCGCCCTTGAGTTCATCTTTATATAACTCAATGTCTTCTAATGTTTTTAATCTTGTGTAATCGAGTTTAGCAGGGGTTTCCCCGAATGGAGTGATTTTAATTCCACGCTTTTCTATTTCCACAGGTTCAAGGGATGCATCATTTTCACCTTCAGGGCCAAGAATAGCATCCATCTGCTTTTCCATGCCCTTTTGCATACTACCTTCGCCTGATTTAGCTAAATCATCTACAGAGTTTGCAATTTGGTCTGCCGCCTCATTATCATCTCTACTATCAGCATCATAATAAGCATTTAATGTACTTTTAGAAGCAACATCCAAATCTACATCACTACGCTGTAGCAGCGGCCCCTGTAATTCACGGCTCTCAGTTTCAGTTGTAAATTCCAGCCTTCCGCTTTCCACCATATTCTGAGTAGCAGTCATAACTGCACCAACATCCCCATCCATAAGGGTAAGTTGCTGTTGGAAATAATTTACCGCCTGCGGGTTATTGTTTGTACCAGAAAAAGTTTCAGATAAGATCAGGGCATTCTTTTTATTCTTCTGTGCCTTGTCTTCTGCTTTACGTTGCCGTTCAGCCGCAGCCCTTCGTGCCGCTCTTTCCTCTTTAGCTTTAATCTTTGCTTCTTCCTTTTCATCAGCCGCTTGCTGCATCCAGCTTTTAGCAATGATGTCTGCGCCCTTTGAGAAGGCTAAACCAAATGAATCTTCGTTTTTGTAATAGTTCTTTTTACCAGAAGAAACCGCCGCTTGTGTATCACGCCAACCCATCTACAGGCTCCTCTTCTTCATTTGATAAACCTAGCATTGCAGCCTGTTCTTCTTCACTGGCTGTTTCTACATCTGTTGGTGTAGCCATTAAGCCACCCTCTGAATTGGTCACTGACTCTTCAACAATTTCATCAGGATCGTCTTCTTCGTCATCATCAAAGATACCAAGCGCCAGTTTTAGGGAAGTAGGGGTAATTACCACACGGTTCTCATCGTTGAGGCCCATGTCATATTTGATGTCCTGTTCGTCAGCTATAATACCAATGTAACGGGCTAGTGGGCCTGCCATTAAAATAGCTAAGTCGATAGAAAACTTACCACGGGAAATACCCTGCATGAGTATTGCGCTTACTACCGTAGCAACGTGCGTATCAATTTTTAAAAGAGCATAAACCAGTTCTAATTCTTCTGGCTCATTCATTTTTCTAATTAAATAATCAACACCCTCATCGTAACTGACGATATCAGGTGGCCTGTGCCAAGGATAATTACGGGTGTCTGCAGCGTAGTTCGCACCAGCAATCGGGAAATCAAACATCTTCATCTACGATCTCCTCATCATTGTCTTCTGACAACATCTCTTCTTCAAGTTCATCGAAATATGCAGGGGTATGAAATATTCCCTCTTCGCTTAATTTATTGGTAGCGGCGGGTATTTTACCGTTCATAAAAGCCTTAATCGACTTCTTTACTGCGTCTTCAAACTTCATTGGATTTCTCCGTAGTTAACTGTGAGATAGCCATGAGAACCTACAGAAACAGCATTTGGATATTTTTTCTGAACTTGTTGGGCTATAACCCCGTAAGCAGGAAACTTATCTGCCCCTATACGCTTGGCTTCTTTGTTCCATTTCCAGCTATAAATCTTTATGCCTTTTTCAGTATTCAGGTACTGAATGTCTGTCTTTAGTCGTTCATCAGAGGGCCACCCTCGACCAGAACTGATCCACGCAGCACCTAGCGTTATGAGGCCATCCATAATGCCATTACCGCCGCTGCTTTGTCCTGCTTGCGCTCTAATCTCTGCGCCTAATATAGTGGCGTCACGATCAGCTTCTGCATTCCATCCCTTGAAGATATAATCCAAAAGATTGTCCACACGATCCCACAGTCGGGTCATTGATTCTGTAGACAGATCAAACGCATTTTTAACATCTAGAGTTGCCGCCTCAAATTCCATTTCTGTATTTGTAGTGGCTACTGTTTGTCTCCATTTGGCATTAGCAAGATCCAAGTTGTATTGCATATCTGCATAAAACTCTTGGCGAGACTGCTCTAGCTTAGAATTAAACTCACGGTTGTCGTTAATTTCGCCAGTATTAAATCGCTTCATCTGATTGATTTGTTCAGAGTTCTGCAAAGATATCTGTGCATTCATATTGTCATAATATTTCTGCATATCGTTGGCTTGCTCTGCACCAAACAAACGGGCTGCGTTAATAGCAGACTGATCGTTAAAGATGGCATCAACCATTGCCTGTGTATTCACAACTTCAGCCTGTTGCTCATTAGTCAGGTTAGCCAAATCCATTTCCAAGAAGGCTTTAGCATTCTGTACCGCAGCGGCCTGACGTGCATCTAGATTTGCCACTTCAAACTTAGCCAGTACAGCGGCTTTATTAATGATAGCTTCTTGGCGGTTATCTAGGTTCTTAGTTGTAAGGGTTTGGAAAAACGATGCTTCTTTTTCTGCAATACCAAGGGTTGCTTCCATGATGGCATTACTCATGGCTGCGGTCATAGCGGTTCCAGAGATACCAGAGAAAGCCATTGTCTTTGCAACGTCACGGGAAAGTGATTGTGCCCAAGGCGGTATTACAGGGTTGCCATTACTATCTTTAAATTCGGCAGAGATAATTTCCATCTGCCCTAGAATAGTAGCCTTACTATCGGTGTAATTACCTTCACCCAGCTTCTGGGCTAACAGCTTACCCGCTACTGTAGAGGTGTCGATGATATTGCTGATGTTTTGTGTAGCAAAGTCGTTGAGGGCTTCGCCTGTTACGCTAACTGTACCGTCTTCATTAACGCCTGTAGCAGCGCCTGTCATATCAATCTGAGCAGCGTCTACTAGGTTCTCATCACGAATTTCACCTGTGGCTGCATCGACCGTTGTCGCATCGGTTCCTAGCTGATCTGCGCTTGTACTGGCATCATACGTTTCTGCGCCAGGATTAACTACACCATCTACCGTAGCTGCATCACCTGTAGTTGCTACTGCAACAGTAGGACTATCACCTAAAAGGTAGTTGGGGTTAGTAGGGTCTAGGAGGGTTCCCGCAGTCTCAGGGTCAAGGTTAGGCAGATTGTCTACAAGACTTGCACCGTTGGCCTTTAGCCATCCCGCAGGATCATCTAGGATAGCCTGTATCTGTTCATTGCTTGTAGCCATACCAGCTTCTTCAGCCATCTTGATAATGGTTTCTGCGCCCTTAGTGGTATCATTACTTCCATCATCCTCAGTAGCATTATCTTCTGCTTCTTGTAGGATAGCCGCAGCTTGATCGTCATCACCGTTATCACGGGCGTCTTGGGCCATTTTCTCATAACCAGATGTTGATTGATCATATCCTTCGTCGCCAGGATATTTACCAGAGGCATCTTTTCGTAAGAAGTCTTGTACCTGACCTGCTTCGTTTACTTCTACTTGGTAAGGAAGCCCTAGAAAGTTGTAGGAATACTGCATACCTGTTTCTTTATTTTCATATACCTGCTTACCGCCGTACACGCCTTTTTCTTGGGTTTCTGGGTCAAGGCCATTAGCCCACCCCGCTATAGCCCCAATAACACCTACAGGAGAAGCGAAGCCTAGAACCTTATTAATACCTGACGGTGCAGCACCTGTTACTTTTTCAGGTTCAGCATTAGGTGTATTAGACGCAGGGCTGTAATCAGAGTTATTTGTATTAGTACTATTTGCAGATCCTGAATATGTGCCGCCTTCGCCTATATCAGAGGATGGTACAACAACATTATTTGATGGGTTATTATCGTCATCGTCATACACTAATGTACCGCCTACATAGGATGCACCATCATTAGGAGTAAATGTATTGGCTACGCTTTCCGTAAAGCTATTGCCGCCGCCGAATGTGTCTGACCAAAAGCCCATTAGATATTATCCTTCTCTTTTTCACATGCACGGATTCGGTCACGCAGCTTTGCGTAATCAGCGATTGCCATCGGTATAGTTGTCTGATCCCCGTCTAGGGCATCCAACTCATCCGCTAATTCTTGATTAAACTCTGAAGAATACTGCTCTATAGGCGGGCAGTAGACTTCCAGATTGGTTCTATAAACCGTTCCCCCGCAGCCGCTCAGTAAGAGACTTGCGGTCAGTAAGACTGTCAGCTTCATGTTCTGCCATTTTCTTATAAAAATCAGTCGTTTTCTTTTGCGCCTGAAGATCGTCTTGCAGGACTTTATTCTTTTCTTTGGCCCGACCCTTAACCTGACCCATCACATAAATAATGGGCAAAGCTAAAGCCAAAGTGGCAATGATATAGGTTTTTATCTTGCCAAATATGAACATCAATGGATGCCCTCTTTATTATCTTTAAATCGTGCATATGCAGCCAAACCAATGCCGCCGATTGCACAGATTAAAAAGATGGTTTTAAGCATGGGAGCATAGGCAACCAACCCTTGGATCTGCCCTGCTACCTCATTCATTGCAGTAGCTGCCCCAGCAATCCCTGCACCTGCCATTGTCTTACTCTTAGCAAGCGATTTAGGGGCCTCTGCGGTAGGCTTCTGGGGCATTGCTGGGCCGCCTTCATCAGAAGGCAACTGTGCATCACGGGCAAATATAGCAGCCTCTGCGGAACGTCTGCGAGTTAGCCCACGAAGAGGTGTTAGTTTGCCATCCACACGGGCTTTATTCCAGCGCATGATCTGTTCAGGACAATCGTCGTAATTTCCGCTGTTCAGGCGCTTCAGCAAAGTTGATGACCTGAACGCCCCACCACCTAAGTTAAATACAAATGAAGTCAGGGCATCGTACTGAGATTGCGTTAAAGGTACGTTAACGTATTTCTTAACTATCTTACCATGTTCATCTAGATCTTCGATAAGACGTTGTTCGCAATACTCTTTTGTCCATTTAACGCCAGATCTTACGCCACGGGTTGCGCCAAATCCGCAAGTCCAACGTCCTGCCACGCAGCGATATGCGTGTACCATTCCATCGTCTTTTACTTTGTGCAGACCTTCAAACTTTTTAACAAGTTCTACGCAATCTTGAGATACTGTTGTTGGATGCATTAATTAAATTCCTTAATTTTACGCATTAGGGTTTGGTGCAAACTGTGATTGAATCATTGACAGGTCAGATTTATTGTCTCTGCCTAGCGCCGTATTCGTATTGCCTGTCGTAGCAAACGGTGAAGCAAAGCCAGAACTAGGAACAGCCGAAGACATTGGTGGGCTAAGATTACCCATAGATGCGTTACCGCCTTGCATATTCTGTATGTTGCTCAAATCGTTTAGGGATTTATTGATGTTTATTACTTTATTGCCAATCTGCTTACCTGTTACGTCGAAAGAACGAAGCAGTAGATTACCTTGATTATCCATAGCACGGGAGATTGTATTACCCTGCTCATCAATGCTGTTTTTAATCAATTGCCCGTTGTCGGAGAAAGCTGCACCAAGCTGGTTAAAGTCTTGTCGCATGTTCATATCCAGATCAGTCTGAGCCGCAGCAATCTTAGCTAGATCACGGGCCTGTGCTACCTGACCACCATCTAACTTATCGAAGCCACCTGCCATAGCTTGTTGAACGTCAGTGACAGCGTTGTTGGTGGTAGTTTGGTTTTGCCCGACTTGCTGAGTCAAATCAGCCTGACCAGACATAAGACCGTCACCTACGCCCTGTATCTGTCCTGTTAGATCACGCTGATAATTCTCAGCCTGTGTCAGCATTTCGTTGACGTTCATATTGACCTGATCAACTTGATTGCCTGACTGATCAAAACGGGTCGCAATGATATTGCCCTGATCGTCCATCTGGCGGCTAATAGTGTCACCGTTTTCCGTAATCGAATTTTGAATTAGCTGACCGTTTTCATCAAAACTAGAAGACAGGGCTTGGTATTGTTGCTGAGTATTCGCATCAATATTAGCGCCCGTAGTAGTCATAATGTCGCCAAGGTTACCAAGTCGGGTTGTGAGGTTTTCTTGTTGTGCTAGGGCATCAGTACCAGCCTGACTAAATCCACCTTCAACAGCCGT
>Ga0255752_10000641_pt1 | contig 43096 bp, 37 predicted proteins | sample 011ome_25_FD_179952 | JGI IMG/M metagenome (GOLD analysis project Ga0255752, IMG submission 179952) | Coastal salt marsh microbial communities from the Groves Creek Marsh, Skidaway Island, Georgia - 011512CT metaG (version 2) | ecosystem: Environmental > Aquatic > Marine > Intertidal zone >...
TCCGCCAAGATTTCTACTTTTGGTTCAGTATCGGATACAACCGTATCGGATTGAACTTTACTGGAATTACAGGACATAAATAGGCAACTTGCAAGGGAAGATAAAAAGATGATTTTCATAGGATAAATAATTTGACTTGTGAAACGAATGTAGGCCATAATCCTTACTAATTCCATAAAAGTTAGGTTTGTTTTGTAACAAACTCGTTTTTTAGTTGCATATACAACTAAATTGTATTTACCTTTGCTACGTGAATGAAAAAACCCACATAGAATTTAAAAATTCGCTTGGTCCTTGGATAGGAAGAACAATGAAATTGATCGAAAACAAGATTGAGGACATTTTGGCCGAAAACAACATAGACTTGAGCAGAATGCAATTTGTTGTTCTCAAAACGATAGAAGAAAATGAAGGGATTTCTCAAAACGAATTAGCGCATTTTGCCAATCGAAACAAATCTTCACTCACCCGAATGATAAACACTCTTATTTCCAAAGGCTTTATCACAAAATGTTCGTCCAAGGAGGACAAACGCAAAAACCATATTCACCTCACAAAATCGGGGGAGAACGTATTGAGAAAAGCAATTCCACACTATAGAAAAATGGCTCACACCATTGAAGAAAACTTAACTCCAAAAGAGATAGAACAAACAAAAGCAATACTAAAAAAAATTCAAGAAAACGTATCTGGACAAAAAGCTGGTCCTCTTTTTAATTAAATTTTTATGAAAAAAGCAATTCAAATCCCGTTGGCAATTGCCATCATAGCAGCCGCAATTGGGCTAAAAAAAATAATGGAAAGCACGAAAAAAGCTCCCGATAAAAAAACTGAACAGACTGTAAAATTAGTGTCCGTGGAAAGAATAAAAAACACCACGTTGCCCATTCAGATAAAAAGTACAGGGGCTATTCTTGCCAAAGATCGCACGGTTCTCTACTCCGAAGTGCAAGGAGTTTTTCAACAAACCTCAAAACCTTTTAAACCTGGAGTAAGATATTCTGCTGGACAACCTCTGATCCAAATTAATAACTCAGAATTTTCGGCATCTGTCAAGTCACAAAGAAGTAACTTCAAAAGTCTAATTACCGGTACTTTGGCTGATATCCAATTCGATTATCCAGATGAATTAACTACTTGGAAAAAATATGTTGAATCTATCAAGGCAGAAAAACCTCTGCCCAGTTTACCCAAAACATCAAATGACAATTTTTCGAATTACCTCTCAGGAAAAGGAATTACGACCAATTACTACTCTATCAAAAATCTTGAAACTCGATTAGCCAAATATACGCTCACGGCCCCATTTTCAGGAGTTTTAGTGGAGGCCAACATTACTCCTGGAACCTTAGTATCACCGGGTCAAAAGTTGGGTGAATTTATAAAAACTGGAGTGTATGAATTAGAATTAAATGTAAACGCTGGCTTATCTGATTACCTTCAACTTGGAAAAAAAGTAACACTCTTTACCACAGATAAATCTCAACAATTGGAAGGTAAAGTTACCCGGGTAAACTCTCAAATCGACCGAGCTACACAAACCATTCAATTGTTTGTAGAAGTAATCTCCCCAGAACTAAACGAGGGCGAATATTTAGAAGCCGATATCAACGCTCAAAATGTGGAGGATGTATGTGAAATTCAAAGAAGTTTGATTATCGATGAAAATTATGTCTTTGTGTTGGAAAATAATTCGCTTCACAAACAAAAAATATCCATCGTTCATTCGAACGAAAATTCATTGATTGTGACAGGTTTGAAAGACTCTTCGCTTCTTGTAACTGTGCCAGTAGCTGGAGGATATGAAGGAATGAAAGTAGCTGTACAAAACAACCTCTAAACCAGTAGAAGAATGAAAAATTTACTCGCCTATTTTATCAAATACCCTATTGCGGGTTGGATTATGGTCATTGGTTTCGTCCTTTTTGGATACTTTGGGTTTACAACACTCACCTCGTCATTTTTTCCATTATCCGAATCCAGAATTATAACCATTAACTTAGCTTATCCGGGTGCTTCTCCCCAAGAAATGGAAGAAGGTATTGTCTTAAAAATTGAAGAAAACTTAAAAGGGATTGAGGGAATAGATCGAGTTACCTCTAAATCTTACGAAAACTCTGCAGCCGTTACCATCGAAACCTACAAAGGATATGACACAGACATTATCTTGGCAGAGGTAAAAAATGCCGTAGATAAAGTGCCGAGTTTTCCTAGCGGAATGGAACCTCCAGTTATAGCCAAGCAAGAAGCTACCAGACAAACCATAACTTTTGCCGTTAGCGGAAACGGGATTCCACTAAAAGTGCTGAAACAAAAAGCACAAATCATTGAAAAAGAATTGCTGCGGATGGAAGGGATTTCGCAAGTTTCTATTTCGGGATTTCCAGATGAAGAAATAGAAATCGCAGTAACCGAAGCAAACTTAAGGGCTTATGGATTGAGTTTCCAGCAAGTAGCTACGGCTGTTGCGCAAAACAGCTTAATTACCACAGGTGGCTCCATAAAAACCCAGGCAGAAGAGTATTTAATTAGAGCTAGCAGCAGAGCTTACTACGCGAATGAACTAGAAAATATCGTGGTGAAGTCCTCTCCAGATGGAAATATTGTCTTATTAAAGGAGGTGGCAACCTTGCGAGACAAATTCAATGAAAATCCGAACGGACTATATTTTAACGGAGATAAAGCAGTGAATATTACCGTTCAAAACACCAATAGCGAAGATCTAATTTCAGCAGCAGAAAAAGTGAAAGTTTATGTATCAGAGTATAACCTCGCTTCTGATGACGTGGAACTAAATGTGACCTCAGATTCTTCTATTACGCTAACCCAACGAACGGACTTATTGATTGAAAATGCCATTGTGGGAATGTTTTTAGTTCTCTTGATTTTGTCCATCTTTTTGAAACCTAGAATTGCCATGTGGGTGGCATTCGGACTTCCTATTTCATTCTTGGGAATGTTCGCTATTGCAGGTCAGTTTGATGTAACAATCAATGTTCTTTCATTGTTTGCTATGATTATCGTTATTGGAATTTTGGTGGATGATGGAATCGTTATTGCCGAAAATATATTCTCTCACCATGAAAAAGGTAAAACACCCGTAAGAGCCGCAATTGACGGAACTTTGGAGGTTATTCCTCCTATCATTTCCGCCATACTTACCACCATGCTTGCCTTCTCTACATTCTTGTTTTTGGATGGTAGGATTGGGGAGTTTTTTGGGGAAGTCTCTGTTATTGTTCTACTTACTCTTTCGGTTTCTTTGATAGAAGCCCTCATTATCTTGCCCTCGCACATTGCTCATTCCAAAACACTACAAAAAGGAACCAAACCTTATAAGTTCAACCTGAAAGCAGAGCAATTTATGAATTACCTGAGAGACAACTTATACGAACCGGTTCTCAATTTTTTCTTGCGATATAAACTTATTGGTTTTGCCATTATGCTTGGGTTACTCATTTTTACCATTGGAGGGATTAGTAGCGGAATTATTAGAACTACTTTTTTTCCACAAATAGCCAGCGATAGAGTACAAATAACTCTGAACATGCCACAAGGAACCAACGAAAACGTGACAGATTCACTTATTTCGAACTTGGAAAAAAGTGTGTGGCAAGTAAACGAGAAATTCAAAAGCAAACAAGAAGGAGGAGATTCTGTTGTATTAAATGTAATCAAAAAGATTGGCCCGGGATCTTCTGTTGCTTCCCTCACAGTAAATTTATTACAAGGTGAGCTAAGAAATGTTTCTTCTCCAGAAATAACCAATGCCATTCAAGATACAGCCGATGAAATCCTGGGAGCTGAAAGTTTAGTTTTTGGTTCGGGCGCAGTGTTTGGTGGTTCTCCTATTGCGGTTTCATTGTTAGGAAATAACATCAACGAAATAAAAGCTGCAAAACTAGAATTGAAAGAAGCTCTTGCTCAACTTGATGGGATAAAAGACATCACCGATAATGATCCTCAAGGAATAAAAGAAATAACAATCACTTTAAAACCAAATGCCTACCTCTTAGGATTTACTTTAAACAATGTTATGAGTCAGGTAAGAAGTGCCTTTTTTGGTGCTCAGGCTCAGCGTTTTCAGCGAGGAGAAGACGAAATAAAAGTGTGGGTGAGGTATGATGAAAAAGAAAGAAAATCTCTCAATAACCTCCACAACATGCAGCTTGTTTCCAATTCGGGCGAAAGAGTTCCTTTTCAAGAAATTGCCGAGTACAAAATAGCGCGAGGAGAAATCTCAATTAATCACCTAGAAGGACAAAGAGAAATTCAAGTAAAAGCAGATTTGGTGGATCCAAAAGCCAGTGCAACTGAATATATGAATACGCTTAAGAACGATATTATGCCGGGAATTTTAGCCAAATATACCAGTGTAACTCCACTATATGAAGGTCAAAACAGAGAGGCCGTAAAAACTCAAAATTCATTAAACCCTACTGGCTGGATAATTCTAGTCTTTATTTACATTGTAATAGCCTTCACTTTCCGAAGTTACAGCCAGCCATTCGTCCTTATCGCTTTGGTTCCCTTTAGCTTGATAGGAATTGGATGGGGACATTGGATTCATGGATTCTCAATAAATATTCTTTCTGGATTAGGAATAATAGCTCTTATTGGAATTATGGTGAACGATGGTTTGGTATTGATCAGTAAATTTAACTCTAACCTAAAACTCGGAATGAAATTTGACGATGCTCTAGCAGAAGCTTGCAAATCTCGATTTAGAGCTATTTTCTTAACAACCATTACCACCGTAGCTGGTCTTACTCCGCTTATTTTTGAAAAAAGTTTACAAGCTCAATTCCTAATCCCAATGGCGATTTCCATTGTCTATGGAATTATGATTGCCACCGTCCTCACATTGCTATTATTACCTATTTTCTTATCTACAGTAAATAGTATAAAAGTAGGGGCTCTTTGGTTTTGGGATTCGGATAAATGGGCATTTTGGACTACTCCAAAGCCAAGTTACGAATCTGTAGAAAGAGCAGTGAAAGAACTAAATGCGGAGCACGAAGAAGAAGAATAACTAAGTATTAAGCGACACAAAAATTAAATTTAATAAACAATGAAGTATCTTATCGTCTTACTAGCGTTTTCGCTTTTGTCACAAAAAACTATTGTTTCTCAAGAATCAATGTCTGTGGAAGATGCAATAGCCATCGCCATGAAACACAACTACGACATTCAATTGGCTACCAATGCCAATATACAAGCAAAGAACAACAAAAGTATATACAATTCAGGGTTTTTGCCTTCGGCCACCGCTGCTGCAGACGGCAGGTATAGCTCATCCAATGCCACTATTACGAATCAAGCAGGAGTAGAAACAGAAATTCCAGGAGTAGAAACCAAAGGTTATGGAGGATCTGTTGGGTTGAATTATTTATTATTCAATGGAGGAGCGAGAAAATATCAGTACGATAAATTAAAAAATCTCTACTCACTCTCTTCGCTTCAGAAAAAAACTCAAATAGAAAATACTCTGATAGAAGTCTACACAAGTTTTTACAACGTAGCAAGGAACCAAGAACAGTTGAAGACCGTAACCGAAGCTTTTCAAATTTCTAAAGAACGACTTGAGCGCGTTACAGCCCAACAAAAATATGGACAAAAAACTACCTTGGATATTCTTAATGCACGAGTAGATGCCAACAAAGACAGCATCAATTTAATCAATGTGCATGTGTTAGTCGAAAACAATATGCGAAATTTAAATTTCCTCTTAGGCAGAGACATTAGCACTGCTTTTTTGGCAGAGGCAGACGTAACCCTGAGTGAAGAGTTAGCTTACCTCGAACTACTAGAATTGTTGCGAAAAAAAAACAATGAATTGCAACAATGGGAAATTAATCAATCGATTTCTAGGCAAGAGTTAAAAATCAATCAAGCTGGTTGGCTCCCTAGTGTTTCTACCAACGTCTCCTATGGATTTAATTATAGTGACAACGGACCCGCAGGGTTTTTGGCAGAACAACAAACAACTGGGGTAACTGCAGGAATAAACTTAAATTGGAATGTATTTGACGGAGGTGCTACCAAGGTAAGAGTTCAGAATGCCAAAATAGCAATGAAGACACAAGAACTTAATCAGCAGAAAGTTCAATTAAATTTAGAAAATCAGCTGGCAAAATTTTGGGCAGAGTATACAACTCAAAAAGCTATCATTCGCAATGAAGAAATAAATGTAGAGATCAGCAATCAAAATTTTTTAAAGTCAAAAGAACTATTTAACTTAGGAAGGATAACCTCAATTGATTTTAGACAAGCTCAGTTAAATTTAATCAATACTAAACTTAATCTGCTGAATGCCAAATACAACGCTAAAATTGCTGAACTTCAATTAAAAAAGTTTGCCGGGCTGTTAACTAATAATTAAAAATATAACACCTGTCGGTATTGGAAATAAAAATTAGGGGTATATGGAACACCTCACCTCTTAACTCTCTGAGAACTATTGATGTTTCGAGTCTAAAATCGGGTGTATTTTTTATTACCGTTAGTACCGAAAAAGGGAAAGAAACAAGAAGATTCATTAAACAATAACTACCACCATAATGTTAAAACCTCCTTTTGAAAAATCGAAAGGAGGTTTTTTTATTCATAACTCACTGTGAATAGCTAATTTATTTTCCTCAAAATTACAGCAGAGATTTAGTTACTTTTATCTATATCTTCAATGTGACTATGTTATTTGCGGCAATTTTTCTTGGAGGAGGATTAGGGAGCGTTACTCGATATGGAGTCTCTCAATTGTCTTCACCAAACTTTCCTTTTGGAACGCTCATGGCGAATGTTTTGGCTTGCCTTATTATGGGGCTTACTATTTATTCCTTGTCAGATAAAATTGAAACAAATTCCTTTCTACGCGCGTTTGTTGTGATCGGATTTTGTGGAGGATTCAGTACCTTTTCTACCTTCAGTTATGAAACCTTTGAGCTATTCAAAAATGGAAATATAGGAGTTGCTGTGTTCAACATTCTTATTAATATTACCTTCTGCTTATTGGTTTTCTATCTTTTCAAAAATTCATTATTTACCTCGGAATGAACACAAAAAAAACCATTCATTTTATCGCCATTGGAGGCAGTGCCATGCACAACTTAGCCATAGCGTTACACCTTTCAGGCAACGTGATTTCTGGATCAGATGACGAAGTCTTCAATCCCTCAAAAGGGCGATTAGAGAAATATGGATTGCTACCAAAAAAAATGGGATGGGATGACTCTCGAGTTACCGAAGATATTGAAGTCGTAATAGTAGGAATGCACGCAAGGAAAGACAATCCGGAGTTAATAAAAGCCCAAAAATTAGGCTTGCCAATTTTCTCTTACCCAGAATATATTTATGAGGCAACCAAGGAGAAAACTAGAGTGGTTATTGGTGGAAGCCACGGTAAAACCACAATTACCTCCATGATTTTGCACGTGCTAAATTTTCACAACCGCGAAAACGATTACATGGTGGGAGCTCAATTGGAAGGGTTTGAAGTAATGGTAAAACTAAGCGATACCGCCCCATTAGCCGTACTCGAAGGAGATGAATATCTGTCTTCGCCCATTGACCGTAGACCAAAATTTCATTTATACCAACCCAACATAGCACTGCTCACAGGAATTGCTTGGGACCACATTAATGTGTTTCCCACATTTGAAAACTATTGTGAACAGTTTGAAATTTTTATCAATAAAATAGAGGAAGGCGGGAGCCTAGTTTATTTTTCTGGCGACACAGAAATTCAAAAGCTAGTATCGAATTCTACCCGAAACATTAAATTTATCCCCTATTCCACACCTCAATTTTCTATAGAGAATGGAATCACAACGTTAACCACAACAGAAGGAAATTATCCTCTAAACATTTTTGGCGAACACAACTTACAAAACCTCAACGGAGCAAGACTGGTATGTCAAGAACTAGGAATTTCTGCTAAGGAATTTTACACGGCCATTCAATCCTTTTCTGGCGCATCCAAACGGTTGGAAACCGTAGCGAAAAATGAGGTGACACACATTCTCAAAGATTTTGCACATTCTCCTTCGAAGCTCCAAGCTACTACTCAGGCCGTAAAAAACCAATATCCCGACAGACAGTTAATTGCGTGTATTGAGTTACATACTTTTAGTAGCTTGAACCAAGAGTTCTTAACCCAATACAAAAACACTATGCTGGCTGCAGACCAAGCATTTGTATACTTCAGCCCTAAAGCTATTGAGCATAAAAAATTAGCTATGCTGAGCGAAAAAGAGGTAAAAAATGCATTTTTTAGCGAAAATGTGACTGTTTTTACAAATTCTGATGAATTAATGAAAACCGTAAAAAGTATTAATTTTGAAAATAAGAACTTATTATTAATGAGCTCCGGAAATTTTGATGGAGTGGATTTTGAGGAGCTTGGGAGCGAGATATTGAAAACCAAATGAAAAAAATACTTCTTTTACTTACCGTCCTCTTAATTGGAATAACTTCTTTTTCGCAAAAAGAACTTGCAAAATCATTGATCGACACATTAGCGTCTGATGAATTTTATGGGAGAGGATATGTATACAATGGAGACAAAATTGCTGCAGAGTTCATCGCCAAAAAGTTCAAAGAATATGGAGCATTGCCCATAAAAGGTGACTCGTATTTTCAAGAATACGCTTTCCCTGTCAATACTTTTCCAAAAAAAGTGGAAATAGCTTTTGGGGATAGTACACTAACAACTGGACAAGACTTTATTATTTCGCCCAACTCTGGGTCGGCAGAAGGTGTTTTTTCCTTAAAACAAGTAACTTTTGAAAACTATCAAGACGAAATTGCCAGAGATGATTTACAAAATGATGGCAATAAAATTGCCTATGTGATCGACCTGCCAAAATCTAGCAACAGAGACGAATATATCAGTCAACTAAAGTGTAAAACTATCATTGCCGAAGTAGCACCTCTTTTTGTATTGAACGAAGGGAAGTTTACGTGGTCAGTAGCACAAGAATCGCTCAATTTCCCAATTATTGAAATTCATCCGAAACATCTACGAGGAGAATCGGAGGTTACCATCAACATAGAAAACAAGTTCATTGAACGATACAACACTCAAAATGTACTTGGTTATATTCCCAGTAAAAGGAAATGCAAAAGAGACAAGTTTTTTGTGTTTACTGCACATTATGATCACTTGGGGATGATGGGACAAACAGCTACATTTAATGGAGCCAACGACAATGCCAGTGGAGTAGCCATGATGCTGACTTTGATGAAATATTTCTCAGAACACAAACCGAAATACTCCGTCTTATTCATTGGATTTGGGGGAGAGGAAGCTGGGCTCATTGGTTCTCAGTATTATGTGAAGTACCCCGTTGTTCCTTTAGAAAAAATGAAATTCCTACTAAATGTGGATTTAATGGGAACTGGTTCCGAAGGTATTCAGGTTGTAAATTCTACAGAACATCCCAAAGAATTTGAAACACTGAAAGAAATAAACCAGAAAGAAAACTTGATAAAGGCGATTAAGCCGAGAGGAAAAGCAGCAAATAGCGACCACTACTGGTTTGAAGAGGCAGGAGTTCCTTCTTTTTTTATGTACACATTAGGAGGCGTAACTTATTACCATGATGTACTTGACAGGCCAGAAACTTTGCCACTTACAGAGTTTGACGATTTGCACAAGCTCATTGTAGAGTTTGTTAATTCGTTTTAGTTGGCTTTCGGACCTTCGAGCCCATAAGGGCGCAAAGAGATTATCTCGTTTTGCCCAACTACCAGAGTACTGAGTAAAAGTTTTATGCCGCAACTCACAACTTTACCCCTTAGGAAACTTCAAAAAGAAAGAAGTTCCCACACCTACTTTACTTTCAAACCGAATAGAACCTCCATGATTCTTTATGATGTTTTTTACTATCGCCAATCCAAGGCCACTTCCCGATGATTTGGTTGTAAAATTAGGAGTAAATATTTTGTTGTATTGATCTGGTTCAATTCCCTTTCCGTTGTCTTTTATTTCTATCTCATAGTGCGTTTCATTCTCCGTTAAAAGTACCTGAACCACTCCTATTCTTCCTTCAGGGATGGCTTGAGAGGAATTGGTCAGTAGGTTGTTGAATACTCGTATCAACTGGCTTTCATCTCCCTTTATCAAGGCTTTCTCAATACCGTTTAATTCTTTCGCCACCTTTATATCTTTATCGAATGTACCTACGGTGTCGCGAATAATTAGCCGTAAATTTACTTCTGAAAGTGAGGTGGTGGGCATTTTTGCAAAACTCGAAAACTCATTGGCAATTTCGGTAAGCACATCAATTTGAGTTATCATTTTTTGAGAAAAACGTGTCATTTTTTCTTTAAAATCTGGTGCATCTTGTTTGAGGGATTTCTCCAAAAACTGTACATTCAATTTCATGGGTGTCAATGGATTTTTAATCTCATGCGCCACCTGTTTGGCCATTTCTCGCCATGCCGTTTCTCTTTCAGATTCAGCCAGTAAATCTGCGCTCTGTTCCAATTCATCTACCATGGTGTTATATCGATGCACCAACTCACCTATTTCATCTTCATTCCTCCATACTAATTTCTCGTTCTTTTTATTGATGGATACATTTTTCATTTTGTCCCCAATGAGTCTCAGCGACTTGGTTATCTTTTTAGACAAGAAAAAAGCGAAAATTCCGGTAGCAATGAGCAAAATAATGTACAACTCTATCAAGGTTCTGTAAAATGAATTCGTCTCGATGCTACTGGTAGAAAAGTCATAATTGGGTACATTAAGAATTCCTATGTTCTCGCCAAATCGGTTCTTTAGCACCGAGTAGGTTGCTAAATTATGTTTGCTTTTTTGGTCTATATAAAATGAGTCACTTGCCGAGTAGATTTTTTTAAATATATTGGACGGAATGCTGTCATTCGGGTTTAATTCCTGATCCAATGAGAGGAGAATTCTTCCCTTTGTGTTGTAAATTTTGAGTTCCATTTCGTTTTCCTTCGAGAGCTCTTCTATTTTTTCATAAAATTCTCTTGGTACGGAGTTCAAGTCTTTTTGAATGTCGTATTTATCGGTGAAGTACTTAATAGAATTAGCCACACGTTTCTCTTTCCTTTCGAGCCTGCTCAAGTGATACTTCTCGTTTTGGTTTTTGAAAAAAACTGCGGTAAACAAAGCTATAGCCAAGGAAGAAATCAACACCACAGCGAGCATTGCTACATAAATTCTGCGGGTCAACCCAAGGTTAAAAAGTGGTTTTTTCATGGTGTGTAGTTATCAAATATTATTCCCTTTTTTCAAATAGGCTTTTATCTTATTGTTCCTCGTTTCTAAAAATCGTTTCATGTAAAATTTTAAAAAAAGGTTGTCCGCCAATTTCCCCAAAATACCGAACGGAGATTCGTAATCAAACACCCCGTACATTTTGGTTTTACCCTCAATCGCCTTTTCATTTGTATCCATTGCCGATAATTCGTGAAGGTCAATGTTTCTATTCGCGTCAAATACAACTTGAATAGGGGCGTCATATTCCGTAGTAAGTTCTATTTTAGGCATTTTTTTTTCAATTCTTTTCAAGAAATTAAATATAGGTATTTGAGGTTCATTCTTCCCGATTTGGATAAAATTGTTTTAAATTTGAAAGCAAAATCACAAGGAAACAACCCTGCATTTATGAAAAACAAAATAGCTCAACTCAACGAAAAAAAAGCGGAAGCCCTTTTGGGAGGAGGAAAAGAACGAATAGAAAAGCAACACCGAAAAGGAAAGCTCACCGCCCGTGAAAGAATTCACTTTTTGTTGGATGAAGGGTCTTTTGAAGAAATTGGAATGTTTGTGACCCATCGTTCTACAAATTTCGGACTAGACAAAACCAAGTTTCTAGGTGATGGAGTTGTTACTGGATACGGAACAATTGAAGGGCGCACGGTATACGTTTTTTCTCAAGATTTTACAGTTTTAGGAGGTTCACTTGCCGAGGCACACGCCCAAAAAATTTGTCGAATCATGGATTTGGCAATGGAAAATGGAGCTCCAGTGATTGGCCTAAACGATTCGGGCGGAGCTCGAATCCAAGAGGGAGTAGTTTCTTTAGGTGGATATGCCGATATTTTTTATAAAAATACCTTGGCCAGTGGAGTAATTCCACAATTATCCGCAATAATGGGTCCATGCGCAGGAGGAGCAGTATACTCTCCCGCCCTTACCGATTTTATTTTCATGGTCGAAAATTCCTCGTACATGTTTGTCACAGGACCTAATGTGGTAAAAACAGTGACACACGAAGAAGTTACGTCCGAAGAACTTGGAGGAGCAAGTACCCACTCTACAAAATCTGGTGTTACTCATTTCACAAGCGAAAATGAATTGTCTTGTATTCAAGGATTGAAAACATTGATGAGATACATACCGCAAAACTGTGAAGAAGAATCTCCTCAGTACGCCTACGAACCGAGTGACGAAACTAGACCTTCCTTGAATGAAATAATTCCTCAAAACCCAAATCAGCCTTACGACATCAAAGAGGTTATTTCGGCTACCTTGGACAAAGACACGTTTTTTGAAGTTCATAAAGACTATGCCGAAAATATTGTGGTAGGATTTGGACTTTTGGGAGGAAAAAGTATCGGGATAGTAGCCAATCAACCCGCATTTTTGGCGGGTGTATTGGACAACAAAGCCTCAGAGAAAGCAGCTAGATTTGTGAGATATTGTGATTGTTTTAATATTCCTCTTTTGGTATTTGAAGATGTGCCAGGGTTCTTGCCAGGAACAGACCAAGAGTGGAATGGAATTATCAAAAACGGAGCAAAATTGCTGTATGCTTTCTGCGAAGCTACAGTGCCAAGAATTACGGTAATTACCCGTAAGGCATACGGTGGAGCCTATGATGTAATGAACTCAAAACATATTGGAGCCGACATGAATTACGCTTGGCCAAGCGCAGAAATAGCTGTTATGGGAGCCAAAGGCGCATCAGAAATTATTTTTAAAAGAGAAATCTCCTCAGCCGAAAATCCCGAAGCTAAATGGCAAGAGAAAGAGGCAGAGTACGCGGAATTGTTTGCAAACCCATACAATGCTGCTGCGCGTGGATATGTGGACGAAGTAATTGAGCCGCAGCACACACGAGAAAAGCTTATCAAGGCGTTTGGCATGTTGAAAAACAAAGCAGTGAAACTACCAAAAAAGAAACACGGCAACATTCCAATGTAACGAACTACCATGTGGAAATTTAACTCCCCTCTGCAAAATTTTGATTCTTCCAATGTTTGGGGAGGTCATGCAGTGGTGGATGATGAGATTGTTCAAGATATTAAAAACAACCATATTGGTAGGCTTATTTGTACAGTCAACGGAAAAGTTAAAACTCATTGTGCACTTCTTTCGAAGGGCGATGGAACTTACTATGTAATGGTAAATAAAACTACCCAAAAGGCACTCGGAATAAGGATGGGTGAACAGTTGTCAATATCCTTGGAGGAAGACAACAGTAAATATGGGATGCCTCTGCCAGAAGAAATGGAAGAAATAATGGCGCAAGACTCAGAAATAGACCGACTCTTTCACTCTTTGTCACCAGGAAAACAGCGTAGTCTGCTCTATATTATTGGTAAACCAAAAACCTCGGACTCTCGAATAAAAAAAGCCTTACTCATTAGTCGATACCTCACAGAAGTAAATGGTAAGATTGATTTTGCTGAAATGAATGAATTTATAAAATCAAACAAATTATAATCACATGACATTAATTTTTAGAATCACCGCTTTTCTTGAAGGAATTTCTTATTTACTCTTATTGGGCGTTGGAGTACCGCTGAAATATCTCGCCAATGATGTTTCTTGGGTAAAAGGACTTGGTATGCCTCACGGAATTTTATTTGTTGTGTACTTGGTATTCGCACTAGTGATAAAAGACGAACAAAAATGGACAACCAAAGAGTTTCTTCTTGTTGGTTTGGCATCCGTTGTGCCTTTTGGAACCTTTTGGGTAGAAAAAAAATACCTAAGAAAATAAGGCAACTAACTAAAAACGTGATAACTCAATAACTCTACTTATATTTATTTTATTCTAACTATTCAACCCGAATTGAAATTAGTTCTTTTTACTTTATTTATTTTGTCCTCATTTGTTGGAGTTTCTCAGTATTACGATACTTCAGCTATGCGAATAATTGATCAAGCCAGGTCTGTTTACGAAGGAGACATGTACTTGGATACCGTAAATAACGTGTACCGCATTGGATTGACTAATGAAAAATTGGGATGTATCACAAAGTCAAATATGATCGTTTCCATGGCTATTCACAATGATGGTCTTCTTATTCTTTATTATTTCGATGGAAACAAAGATACTGTCAATATTTCTCATGTCTTAACAAATAGTTGGAAACCGCTTCGGTTTCGGGAGGGGTTGCATTTTTGAAGGTTTTCCACTTCAAGATGCTTTTTTCACATTTAAAGCTGCTCCCTAATTACCCGGCCCAATTTTTTCTATCTAAACTTCGGTACTGAATTGCTTCTGCAATGTGATCCGCTTTGATATCTGCCGAGCCGGCTAAATCAGCAATCGTTCGCGAAACTTTCAAAATCCTATCGTAAGCTCTTGCAGAAAGGCCCAATCGGTCCATTGCGGTTTTCAAAAGTGCAATTGAAGCAGCATCAATTTGACATACTTCCCGCAGTTTTTTTGATTCCATTTGGGCATTGGCAAACACATTCTCAGTTTCTTCAAACCTCTTCTCCTGAACCTCCCTAGCTGCAATTACTCTTTCTCGAATTGAAGTTGAGGTTTCTGTGTTTTCTGTACTAGCCAACTCATCAAAATTTACGGGTGTAACTTCCACATGCAAATCGATTCTATCCAGCAACGGTCCTGAAATTTTATTCAAGTATTTTTGTACCACTCCTGGCGAACAAACACAATCTTTTTCTGGGTGATTGTAATAGCCGCAAGGGCAAGGATTCATAGCTGCTACCAACATAAAACTAGCGGGATAATCTACCGTAAATTTCGCTCTTGATATTGTTACTTTTCTGTCTTCCAACGGTTGACGCATTACTTCTAATACGGTTCGTTTATATTCGGGTAATTCGTCTAAAAAAAGGACCCCATTGTGCGCCAAAGAGATTTCACCCGGTTGGGGGAATGCCCCTCCACCAACCAAAGCTACATCCGATATGGTGTGATGTGGTTTTCTAAATGGTCGGGAGGACATAAGCGCTTCGTTAGAGTCTAAACTACCAGTTACAGAATGAATTTTTGTAGTTTCAAGAGATTCTTGAAGTGTAAAGGGCGGCAAAATGGTAGGTAATCGCTTTGCCAACATACTTTTTCCTGCCCCCGGAGGACCAATCAAAATAATATTGTGCCCACCTGCTGCTGCAATCTCAAAAGCACGCTTTATATTCTGTTGTCCTTTTACATCTTTAAAGTCCAATTCACTCGACATGAGTTTATTATAAAACTCTTCCCTCGTATTTACTACCGTTTTTTCTAGCTGTTTCACTTCATTAAAAAAATCTATAACCTCTTTGATGTTTTCCACCCCATACACATCCAGTTCATCTACGATTGCCGCTTCACATGCGTTTTGCTTTGGCAGAATAATTCCTTTTAATCCATGTTTACGCGCCTCTATTGCTATAGGCAAAACTCCTTTCAAAGGCTGCAGACTTCCGTCTAAGGAAAGTTCTCCCATGATTAAGTAATGGCACACGTTATCGAATTGAATTTGTTCTGTAGCAGCCAATATTCCAATTGCCAAAGTAAGATCATATGCCGAGCCTTCTTTGCGAATATCGGCTGGTGCCATGTTCACGGTTATTTCTTTCACCGGAATTTTGTATCCGTTATTTTTTAATGCAGCTTGAATCCTCTGTTGGCTTTCTTTTACCGCACTGTCTGGTAATCCCACAAGAAAAAAATTGACTCCATTACTGATGTTTACTTCCACAGTAATGATAGTGGCTTCTATGCCAAAAACGGCACATCCATAGGTTTTTACTAGCATAAGTTTAATTTCGGTTATCTAACAAGATACAGAAATTAATTCAAACCTAAAACTCGATTACAGCTGATTTCTAGTACAATTGTTTTTCTTTCTTATTCTTTCAAGTTCGTCTCTTTCGGGTGTATGCCGTTCAAATATATTTTACTAGTACCGAAAAAAGAATGACTAAAAAACCAATAGCTCCATACAAAGCCATAAACACAAGGTATTCAAAAAAAACTCACCCAAGAAATTGACTACATTAAGAAGAAAACCGTGAGCAAAACTATACCCAATAAAGAAACTATGTTAGTTACTGAACTACCAATTTTTTGACGACCGTATTTTCTCTACTTGTAATTTTTAACATAAGCACACCGGAGGGTAATCCCGAGATGTTAATGGAATTAACCGAATTGTTTTCCTTGGTGTATCCCGAAACTTCCTTTCCCAGAAGGGTGAAGATAGACACCGCATCAATAGGAAATTCATTTGTAATCTTTATGGATTGGTTCACAGTTGGGTTAGGGAAAATCGTGAGGCTGGCAAGACGATTTTCTGAAACTGAAACATTTGGCAATGTGCTAGTCCATATTTGTGTTACCCATTCTGGATGATCAATGTAGGGGTTACGGTTTCCTTGATACGTGTAAGAAGCATTATTTCGTACAATTTCTCGTTGGTTTACAGTGTCTTGCAAATGCCATTTTACAAGTAAATTGACAAACCACTGATCGTAAACCTGAGTAGAAGTTCCGTTTAGCGGTCCCCAGCTCCAGGAAGTAACCTGGCTTTCATAACGAGTTGCAAAATACAACATACAACGCGCTATGTCACCTTTAAATTCGTCTATCGGTTCAAATACTAAATTGGAATATCCGGGAAAAGAGCAAGGGCCTTTTTTGGAGCCATTGATGCTCGTCCAAGTAGTAGAGGTAACTTCGCCAAACGGCAAATTGCTCCGTTGACCATTTACGTACCCATCAGAAGGCACCACAAAATGAATGTCGTTTTTCATTGGGCTGGCGCTATTGAATACACTTTGTGGCATCAGGTGCTCACGGTTGTAGCAGTCGTCTTCGCTATTGTAGTTGCCACATTTTCTATTGTTGTGGGTATAAAAGTACGTGTCTACCCCATTTGGGTTTTCGGAGTACATGTCCAACACAGAACCGTCATTGTCATAAAAATTATCGGCATCGGCAGTCATATACCCTGAATAGAGGCTTCCGTATCCTTGGTCGGAATGACCATTGGTGATAATGGTACTTAGGGCAGTTTTTAGTGAGTAACCCGACAAACCAGCAGCTGTATTATAGTATCCAGGAGGTATTTGACCTACCCCGCGAAACACAAATAAACTTATGGTAAGTATCAAAAATAACTCTCTCATAGCACTTTTTTTAGTCAATATAGCTCAGCTTAAGCATGTTTGTTTTTCCGCTTTCTTCTAGCGGAATACTGGCTGTATTAATAATTAAATCTCCCTGTTTTACATATCCTTCTTTTTTCAGGATATAATGAATATCCGCAATGGTGTGGTCTGTACTCACCATCTTGTCGTAAAAAAAAGTTCTTACGCCCCACACTAAACTTAATTTTGTGAGAAGTTCTTTGTTTCCAGAGAATACAAAGATAGAGGCTTTTGGTCGTTTTGACGAAATTTTGAAGGCTGTATACCCTGAAAATGTCATGGTTACAATTGCCTTGGCCTGGGTTTTGTCGGCTAAGTTGCTGGCATTAAAACAGATAGAGTCCGTAATAAACCTCTCTGGGCTTCGCTCTGGATTCTTTTCTTGTAAAATTTCTTTGAACCTAAAATCTCCTGTTTCTTCTAATATTTTGACTATCGCCTTAATGACGAAATTTGGGTGTTTTCCAACCGAAGTTTCTCCGCTCAACATTACTGCGTCCGCTCCATCTAGCACTGCATTTGCAACGTCATTTACCTCAGCTCTTGTCGGAGTAGAAGACTCGATCATACTTTCCATCATTTGAGTAGCAATTACTACGGGCTTCGAGTATTTGATGCATTTCTTCACAATCATCTTTTGAACAATCGGCACTTTTTGCATCGGAATTTCTACCCCTAAATCCCCTCGTGCTACCATAATGGCATCGGCCTCTTTGATGATTTCTTCGATATTTTCAACAGCCTCCGGCTTTTCAATTTTGGCAATTACCTTGGCCTTTTTGTTTTTGGCTGCTATCATCCCCTTCAGTTCGATGATGTCTCTTGCCGATCGAACAAAAGAAAGCCCTATCCAATCTATGTCTTGCTCCAAAGCGAATTCTAGATCTACTAAATCTTTTTCGGTGAGGGAAGGTAAAGATATTTCTGTATTCGGTAAGTTTACTCCTTTGTTTGACTTCAAAATCCCTCCTTGCGTTACTTTTGCTCTAACCGTATCTTTTCCGTTTGTTTCCAAAATTTCTAACTCAAGCTTTCCATCGTCCAATCGAATGAACTCTCCTTTTTTCACATCACTGGCAAAGTTTTCGTAGTTCATGTAAACTTTATCAGCTGTACCGATACATTTTTCATTCGTAAAAACAATTTCCTTCCCTTCAATTAGCAAAATGTTGTCTTCCATTTTTCCTACGCGGAGTTTGGGCCCTTGTAAATCGCCCAAAGTGGCAATGTGCGTTCCTTTTTCTGTGTTTATTTCTCTAATGTTTTTAAGTACTTTCAAGTGATCCTCGTGGGATCCATGCGAAAAATTTAATCGACACACATTCACTCCCAAGTCGATGATGGATCCGAGCATTGCTTTTGATTCGGTTGCCGGCCCAATAGTCGCTATTATTTTCGTTTTTCTCATTTTTATATAGTTTTAAAATAGTAAATTCTCTTTTGACTTCAAGGTGTTCACATCAAGTTCAAAGGCTGTTAATACAACATTAATTTTCCTTATTTCTCTCATCATTTCATTAATCTCAAGAGAATTATAATCGTACAGCATCAGGAAAAAGTCAGCGGCTTTTTTTTCAGGAACCAAATAGCTTCCTCCACTTTTGTTTCCTATCAATCGCACATCTCGTTCTTCCAGGTCGTCTTGATAAAAATACATCGAAAACTCTTTTATTCCTGATTTTTTCGATGAAAACACCACTTCTTTTTCTTTGATTAACTTAATCCCAAAACGCTTATTCAATTCCCAAGATAATCGATAATCTTTTGCATGCGAACTAATCCCAATGAGTTGGAAATCGTACTCAAATTCTGCTAACAGGACTGTTTTGCTCATTGTAATTATAAATTTACAAAATATATCTCCAAAAAAAGAGCCGTTCCATTAGTGGAACGACTCTAATATAATTAAAACCTCTATTTTTAGTTTCTTCCCGCTCTTTTTCTTTCCGATTCTTTCAACAAGATTTTTCTCAATCTCAAGCTTTGAGGAGTTACCTCTACATACTCATCTTCTTGGATATATTCCAAGGCTTCTTCCAAAGAGAATTTGATTGGCGGTGCCAACTTCACTTTGTCATCTGCACCAGACGAACGCATGTTACTCATTTTCTTTGTCTTGGTTACGTTTACTGTAAGGTCGTTGTCTCTTGAGTTTTCACCAATTACTTGTCCTTCGTAAATTTCTTCGTTTGGTGCCACAAAAAACTTCCCTCTGTCTTGAAGGTTGTTTAGCGAAAAAGGAATAGCTTTTCCTTGCTCCAACGAAATCAATGAACCTGCCGATCTTCCTGGTATTTCCCCTTTGAAAGGTGCAAACTCTTTGAATCTGTGGTTCATGATAGCTTCCCCAGCAGTAGCCGTCAATAAGTAATTTCGTAGTCCGATGATTCCTCTCGATGGAATTTCAAAATCAATGGTCACACGGTCACCTTTTGGTACCATGTTGAGCATTTCTCCTTTTCTCATCGTTACCATTTCTATGGCTTTTCCAGAAACTACCTCTGGCAAATCGATTGTCAATTCCTCGATTGGCTCGTGTTTCTTACCATCTATTTCTTTAATAATTACCTGTGGCTGCCCAATTTGAAGTTCGTATCCTTCTCTTCTCATGGTTTCGATAAGTACCGACAAGTGAAGAATCCCACGTCCGAAAACCATGAACGAATCTGCCGAGCCAGTATCTTTTACTTGCAATGCCAAGTTTTTCTCTAGCTCTTTGTCTAGTCTATCTTTGATGTGACGCGAAGTCACAAATTTTCCTTCTTTTCCAAAAAATGGTGAGTTGTTAATCGTAAACATCATACTCATGGTGGGCTCATCAATTTTGATGGTTTGCAATGCCTCTGGATTATCGATGTCGGCAATGGTATCGCCAATTTCGAACCCTTCGAGTCCTACAACTCCACAAATATCACCCGTTTGTACTTCGGTTACTTTCTTTTTGCCCATTCCTTCAAAAATAAACACCTCTTTTATTTTTGATTTCACGATGCTTCCCTCTCTTTTTACCAACGACACATTCTGTCCCTCTTTGATGGTTCCTCTCTGCAATCTTCCTACCGCTATTCGTCCTACGTAGCTTGAGTAATCGAGCGAAGTAATCAACAATTGTGTGTTTCCTTCATCAAATTCAGGTGTAGGAATGTTCTCGAGTACACAATCCAACAATGGAGTGATGTCCTCGGTAGGTTGTTGCCAATCGGTGCTCATCCATCCGTTCTTTGCTGATCCGTAGATTACTGGAAAATCCAATTGCTCTTCGCTGGCACCTACGCTAAACATCAAGTCAAATACTTTTTCGTAAGCGATGTCTGGAGTACAGTTTTCTTTGTCTACTTTGTTTACAACCACAATTGGTTTTAGTCCAGCCTCGATGGCTTTTTGCATCACAAATCTGGTTTGTGGCATAGGTCCTTCAAAGGCATCTACCAATAGCAAAACCCCATCGGCCATGTTCATTACACGCTCTACTTCTCCTCCAAAATCGGAGTGACCCGGAGTATCAATTATGTTGATTTTTACTCCTTTATAGTTTACAGATACGTTTTTGGCAAGGATGGTAATTCCTCTTTCTCTTTCCAAATCGTTGTTATCCATGATAAGCTCACCTGGAGTTTCGTGATCTGAAAATAACTTTCCTGCCAATATCAATTTATCAACTAATGTTGTTTTCCCGTGATCTACGTGGGCAATAATGGCAATGTTTTTGATTTCTTGTGACATGTAATTAATCTAAATTTTGTGCAAAGGTAGTGGAATAGTTTACAATTGCCGCAAATACTTAGTTAATTGTCTTCTATTAGGTAAATTTTAACGAACCACGTTTACATGCCCTATCAATTCTTTTACCTCTTGGTTCTGACCTTTTACCCTAATCTTATACACATACGTTCCGATGGGAACTGAAGCTCCATTGTGTTTCCCATCCCAAGTGTCAAGAGGATCTTTACTTGAAAAAATTACTTCGCCCCACCTGTTAAATATGCGTATTTCATAGGTGTCAATTCCCGCAGTTACAACCGCAAATTCATCATTTTTATTGTCTCTATTGGGTGTAAAGGAATTAGGAACGTATAAAATGAATTCATTTAGAATAGAAACATTTAAATAAGTAGAATCTATACACCCTTGGTCTGATATCGCTATTAACTTAACTCGGTATGTTTTCTCTTGATCACTTGGAAATGTTACGGTACAAGGTGAGGCTAAGATTGAAGTTCCATTAGTCCCAGCAAAATCAAAATCCCAAACATACGAAACTGCTCCTGTTGAATTGTTAGCAAAGCAAACCTCTGGATTGAAGGTGTAAATCTCTGTGGGACTGAAAGTAAAATCCGCAACAGGCAATGGATGAACAAACACATTTAGGGTGGTATCATCTAAACATCCCGAGTCTGAAATTACCGTGAAAGTGACTGGGTAAACTCCGTCTAAACCATAAGTATAGGTAGTGTTTTGTGTTGTGGGAGAGCCGGGTGTGTTCCAGCCCCATTGAGTTATTGCTCCTTTAGAAATCGTTGAGTTATCAATAAAAGTTGTGGTTTCGCCTAAGCAAACGGTATCGGCAACAAAACTGGCAGTTGGCATAGGAAATGCTTCTACGGTTATGGTAGAAGATATTTCACAAAGGTTTGAATCCCTTACAGTAATCAAATAATTACCTGAAGAAAGTTGATTGAAAAAAGTATCTGGTACGAAAGTGGCAGAATTCAAGCTATATTTATAGGGAGTCGTACCTCCTGAAACATTAGAAATGTTGATAAATCCTGTTTGAAGGCCGAGAGGACAAGTTCCTAATGAATCTAAATCAAAGGAAATAATTGTAGTATCCACTTTAAAAACTTCCGTTAATACACAAAGAGAATCGTAGGTTGCAACTAATTGATAATTGCCAAGATGTCCATTCGGCACCGAGTACGAAGAATCTGTTGCTCCAACAATTGCTACACTATCTTTATACCATTGAAAAAACCGAGGTAAAGAGTCGAATTCTGCTTTTAATACCAAATTGTTTTGGCAGTAATTTCCGGAATCAACAATACCTACTTTTGGCACGAATAAGGTAGTTTTATTAAAGATGAGATTATCCATATAATAATAATTTGACCCGGTGTTGTTGCTACAACTTGGCCCTATTATTATAGCCGAATAATTTTGAGTGGCCGTAAAGTTTAGTGTAACCTTTACCCAGGAACTTGTTGAGCAAGTTACTGTATCTGCAGCAAGTAAATTCCAATCGGCAGGAGCAACCGCAGTAGGACACAAACTTGTGGCTGTTGGTAAAAGACTTCCAAATGGTAAACTACTACAATTTGTAGATCCAAAAATCGCCAATTCAGTGGATAAGTTTCCAAAAGAATTGGCTATATAAAATTCAATTTGGTAATTTACTCCTATTTCTGTTGTATCTGTTAAGCAAGTACCCACATATTCTTTGTAAATAATGCTACTAGCTGCCGCAAAAAAATCATCGAAAAAACCTACATATCCATTTCCATCGGGCAATGGTAATGGTGGTGGAGGAAATGTGCCAACAGCAAGAAGACCACAAGTATTAAAATAGTCTGAAGTTGCTCCAGATGCTTGGACCCAATTGTTGGCGCAATTTAGTTGGCTTGCCGCTGATGGGCAGCAAGACCTTTGCTCAAATGAAGGGTTTGGAATTAAAGAGGCTATAGAAGAATCTCTTGAAACTAATGGGCAAAAACAATCTGTGGTATCTTGTAAATCGATTAATCCATCCAAATCATCGTCTATTCCATTGTTACAAATTTCTTGGGAAAAACAAACAAGCTGTAGAATCAAGAACAAGAAAGAAAAAAGTAATTTCATCTCATTTAATTATCAATAAAGATAACGAAACTATTATTCAATAGGTTGTTTTTAGGGTGTTATTCAACCTTCATATCAACCCAATCACCATATTCTTTTATCAATCCAATCAGTTCGTCTAGCGCATCTTCCTCGGGGATGTTTTTCTTAACGACAGACTTCTCTTTGTACAGAGTGATTTTTCCTTTTCCGGTTCCCACGTATCCATAATCTGCATCTGCCATTTCGCCTGGTCCGTTTACAATACAGCCCATAATTCCGATTTTCAAGCCCTTCAAATGACTTGTTTTAGCACGTATTTTGGCGGTGGTTTCTTGCAAATCAAACAAGGTTCTTCCACACGAAGGGCACGAAATGTATTCGGTTTTGGAGATTCTGGTTCTTGTTGCTTGCAAAATTCCAAAGGCAACTTCGTTGATAAACTTATCTCCTCCGCAGTTTTCTGCCGCAATAAACACTCCGTCTCCTAATCCATCTACAAACAAACTTCCCGTGTCTGCTCCTGCATCAACTTGTAGCGATTCATTGTCGAGGTCTTTGTAGGCTCTGCCAATAACTACAGGAGTTTTGCAACCGTAATGCATCAATCCATTAAAAATTTGTCGTTGCTCAGCCATTCCGTGCGCATTGTAGGTATCAATTACCAATACTGCTGTGGCATCGTTCTTTAGTTTGTTCGCAAAATCTTCTGTCAAATCTGCCAAAAGCGTGTACACAAAATTAAGGTGAGGATGTTTTTCGCAGTCCGATAGATAGGTTCTTGCATCCAAAAAAGGATAAGTTCTTGGTTTGTGTTTTTGGGTCAACCAAGTAGTGTATTCGTTTACCAAACCTAATGTTCCTGGTATGTCAAAATCGATGGTGTTTTTGTTTAGGAAAATGTAATCACAGGCCTGGTCTGTCAAATTCCATTTGTCTAATTGTACAGAATAAGTATAGCCCAACCCAAACAAATTGGCTGGTTTTATCTCTTTTTTCAAAGAAAAATCCGCCATGACAATCGGTACATTTCCACCTCCAATATTCATCACTTTGTTGGTTTCGCGGTGCGAATATTCAAATGGATTGATGTAATTTGGGAAGGTAAACGGAAAAGGTTCGTGATTTTCTCGGTTTTGGTAACGAGCTACCAATTTTTGCGCCACAGGAATTTCGGCTTCGGCTTTTTCGGTGAGTGAAACTCGTATCGTATCGCCAATTCCATCTTCGAGCAGAGCGCCAATTCCCACAGCCGATTTTATTCTACCTTCTTCGGCTTCTCCGGCTTCGGTTACACCCAAATGAAGAGGGTAGTTCATTCCTTGTTCGAGCATGGTAGCTACCAACAATCGGTAAGCTTGCACCATCACTTTGGGGTTACTTGCTTTCATAGAAAGAACCAACTCGTGGTAGTCGTGATCTCTACAAATACGGATAAACTCCATGGCAGATTCTACCATCCCGAGTGGTGTGTCGCCATACCTGCTCAAAATTCTATCTGATAAAGATCCGTGATTTGTTCCAATTCTCATGGCTACCCCATTCTCTTTACACAACAATACAAGTGGCGTAAATTTACTCCTGATTCTTTCCAATTCTGCTTGGTACGACTCGTCTGTATATTCGTATTCGTTGAATTGTTTTTTGTCGGCATAGTTTCCTGGATTCACCCTTACTTTTTCTACAATTCCTGCGGCCACTTCGGCAGCATTTGGGGTAAAGTGAATATCCGCCACCAAGGGCACATCGTATCCTGCCTCGCGCACCAATCGTTTTATTTCTCTCAGGTTTTCTGCATCTTTTTTGCTGGGAGCGGTGAGTCGCACAATTTCGCACCCTACTTTTGCCAAGCTTATCGTTTCTTCCACCGATTTTTCGGTGTCCATGGTGTCGGCAGTAGTCATCGATTGCACTCGGATGGGGTTGTTCCCTCCTATTCCTACTTCGCCTACTTTTACCTCTCGGGTGTTCATTCGAGAGTAGCGAGTCGTGCTATCGCAATATGGTTTGTTTGGTTGTGTCATTTACTTGGTTGGGTTTGCGTACAATTTTATTTCTTCTGCTTGTATTTCCTGACCGCACAAAATCACGAGTCGTTCAACAATGTTTCTTAGTTCTCTAATGTTACCGGTCCAGTCAATATTCTGAAGTTCTGCGAGAGCCTCTTTCCCAAAAGTTTTTGTTGGAATTGCTTGTTCTTCGCAAATCTTTGCAATAAAATGATTGGCAAGAATTGGAATATCATCTTTTCGTTCGTTGAGCGAAGGGACATGAATGAGTATAACAGCCAAACGATGGTAGAGATCTTCCCTAAATTTCTTTTCAGCAATTTCTTCTTTTAGATTTTTATTGGTAGCTGCAAGCACCCTCACATTTACTTTTATGTCCTTGTCGCCACCAACACGTGTAATTTTGTGTTCCTGAAGAGCTCTCAATACTTTGGCTTGTGCCGACAAACTCATGTCGCCTATTTCATCTAAAAAAATAGTTCCACCTTCCGCTTGTTCAAATTTTCCTTTTCGTTGTTTTATTGCCGAGGTAAACGCTCCTTTTTCGTGTCCAAATAACTCACTTTCGATAAGTTCGGCAGGAATAGCCGCACAATTTACCTCGATAAAAGGAGCTTTTGCCCTGTCGCTTTGTTCGTGTAATTGTCTAGCCACCAGCTCTTTTCCGCTACCGTTTCCTCCTGTTATTAATACTCGTGCATCGGAAGGAGCTACTTTTTCAATCATTTCCTTGATGGCTAAGATTTCTTTCGATTCGCCAATGATTTCTGTTGTTTTTCCCTTGTGAATTTTTCGTTTTAGCACTTTGGTCTCTTCCACCAAATCGCTTCTTTCAAAAGCATTTCTTATGCTAACAAGGGTTCTATTCAAGTCCAAAGGTTTTTGAATAAAATCATAAGCTCCTTTTTGCAAACATTCTACAGCTGTATCAATTGTTCCGTGACCAGAAATCATGATGACCGGAGAATCCACCGCTTTCTCTTGAAGCTTTTCCAACACCTCAACCCCATCCATTTCTGGCATTTTGATATCACATAAAATGACGTCATACTTGTTTTTTGTGGCTAATTCAAACCCTTGTTTACCATTTTCGGCATCATCTACTTGGTAAGATTCGTTTTCCAAAATTTCTCGTAGTACACTTCTTATGGGTCGTTCGTCATCAATTACTAATATTTTGGTCATAAAAACATCGTTTTTTAGGTAATGTATAAAATTAAGCGTTTGTAGTTACTATCTCCAATTATTTGAAATTAATTCTTTTAATTCTTTACGAATAGTTTTATAAGAAGTACTAAATTGAAAAAAAATTTGTTTAAATAACCATGCGAATTACTCTTGTTGTCTTTTTGTTTTGTTGTTTTTCTGGATTTTCTCAAATTCCCAATTGCTCTCTGGTACGGGGTGATTACTTATGGATGAGCCAAACCGAAGTAAGTGTGAGAGACTACCGTTTATTTCTGAGTAAGTGCTCAAAAAAGGATAGCCTGAAAAACTTACCAAATACAAATTTGTGGAATAATTATCCTTTTGGAAAACCTATAAAAGACTATTATTTCGCGCATCCTGCCTACCTAGATTACCCAGTCGTAAACATTACTAAAAATCAAGCTATCTCTTTCTGTAATTGGTTGACATCTGTTTTGAACAGGGCTAATCCTTCACGCACTGTGTTGGTGAGATTGCCTACAGAAAAAGAATGGGAGTCAGCTGCTCGAGGGAATAATCCATACGCTATTTTTCCATGGGGAACTGAGGGCATGAGAGTAGAATCAGGAAAAAATCAAGGGAAAATGCAGGCGAATTTTATCAGAGGAAAGGGTGACTACATGGGAATAGCAGGAAGTTTAAATGACGGTGCCGCAATCACCGCACCAGTGAGGTCGTACTGGCCCAATGACTTTGGATTGTACAACATGAGCGGAAATGTAAGTGAAATGGTGGCTGAAGAAGGAATAGTGAAAGGCGGAAGCTGGAATAATCGTGCAGATTGGCTCAGAATTGACAAGAAACAATATAAAGTTGGAGCCTCACCAGAGATAGGTTTTAGGTACTTAGTAGAATTAGTAACGCTTCCATTTGATCCTAGCAAAAGAAAGCCTTTGTCTTTGACCAAACGATTTTTTACTCACTATTTTTCAGCCTTAAACGATACCTTGCTCATGGCCAAATATGAAGTGACCAACACCCTTTTTTCTTTGTTTCAATCGGAAATGCAACAAGAACCATTGCTTTACAGCGAAAGTTGTCGCGATTCCTTGTGGTACGGATTATTTCCTTACAGCGAAAAATGGGCTAGAAATTATTCTTGGCATCCACAATTTTCAGAGCATCCTGTGGTCAATGTTTCGTATTGGCAAGCTCAACAATTTTGTGCTTGGTTCGAACATCAATATGAGCTCATTTTTCACGAAAAGGTCTCTATCCGTCTACCAACCGAATCGGAATGGGTCTTGGGTGCAAGAGGAGGTCTGTCAAATTCGCCTTATCCATGGGGTGGACCTTACGTTAGAAATATCAAAGGAGATTTTTTGGCTAATCACAATCCAAAAATGAGTGAGTCCGAAAATGTATTTGGGTACGACACACTTAGCTTGTCTAATTTTTTTCACTCACATTTTACCGACCAGCACGACTTTGACGGAGAAGCCGTTTTGGCCCCTGTGGATGCATATTTTCCTAATGGTTTTGGACTATTTAATGTTGCAGGAAATGCAGCAGAAATGATTCTTGATTCTCATTATACCAAAGGGGGGTCTTGGAAAAGCAACTCGTACTATTTACAAATAAATTCCAAAGAATCGTGGAATCATAAACCCAACCCGTTTACTGGATTTAGGGTTGTTCTCATTAAAAAACATACCGGTAATTGACTCAAGCAGGGATAATTATTTCAGTTTTTCTCTACGTTTTTGCTCTTTAGGCGATTGAGGTTGAAATAAAAACCCGAGATTATTTGCCAACTCATTGAAATTTGTTCGTTGGGAGCTGTCGCACAAGTTTTTGATATCCATAAAGTGCTCGTAATGTATTCTTTCTAACTCTTTCACGCTATTTGCCACTAAGGTCAGTAATGAATCATTCACCACCGGAATTTCCTTTTTAAGGCCTTGGTACATGTTGTTTTTTAACCGTACAATTGACAAATGTATTGATTTCACGTCTTTTCTGTGAACGCGAACTAATTTGGTGAACTCTTGCTGCTGGTTTTCATCAAATTGTAACTTTTCTACAATTACCTCCATAGGTTTTGGGGGTTGAGAATGAGTTTTATTGTCAAAAAATAAAAAGCCAAGTGCAATAGCGTTGGATAAAACCAAAAACAAGATAACGAGTTTTGTTGTGTTATTCATACAGAGAATAGTTTAAATTTGGATAAGGGTAAGGCTGTGATTCAGAGTTGGAGGTGTTTTGAAACACGTGTTTCCCCACTATACTAAGGTTTACTATAAAAACGAGGACAGCCGCGGCCAAAAACAACTTCGTATGAAATCGAGAAATTCGCTCTTGATATTCAATCTTTAGTTGTGTTTTTTCGAACAACATTTCAGGCACTTCCACCTGTTCAATTTTTTGTAGTTGAGATAATTCGGTTTTCATCTGTTTAATTGTTTCTTCATATTGACTCTTGCTCTCGATAGAAGCGACTCAACCGCTTTTTCCGATAAGTCCAATACTTCTGCTATTTCCTTTTGACTCAGTCCATCAATCACTTTTAGTAGTAAGGCCCCTTTTTGTTTGGGAGGTAATTGGTTCAATTGGTTGAATATTTCACTAACCGCCTGTTTTTGTTCTAGTATTACTCCGGGGTGATTGAATTCAATCCTGTCGTCTTCTTTGTTTTGTCTTGAAAAAAGCACTCGTATTCTTCTTTTTTTGGACTTTATGACATCCATACAATGATTAATCGTAATTCTATATATCCATGTCTTTAGACTAGATTGCTCTCGAAATCCTTCAATTTTTCTGTGTATTTTTACAAAAATGTCTTGTGTGGCTTCTTCTGCTTCTTCTAAGTTTTGCAAGTAATTTAATGAAACATTGTACACCATTTTACCAAATTGGTTGTACATCTCATTAAATTCTATAGGTTGTTTCATTTGGGATACAAGGTTCGTTACTTTGACGAAAATTTTAACAAATTCCCTCAGATCTACGCCTCATTTATTTGGCAGTGTTTCTTAATTCTGCTTTTGCACTAATTACAGCCGTTTTTATTGGGTGTTGACCACAATTGTAACGGAGTTGGTTTGTTCACCTAGAGGCATTCCGGGTGTAAAAGTAACTTCAATAACTCCTGTATTTCAGGGTGCTATTGGTTCTTTGGGAAAATCTGGAACTGTACAAGTACACGACCCTTTTACACTTGTAAAAAATAGTGATTGATCCCCGTATTGGTGACAGTAAATATGTTAAAATAATCCTCGCCTAAGGCAATTGCACCAAAATTATGATCTATCTTATCAAAAGCGAAAGTGGTAACCTGTATTTCTTGAGATTCTCCTAGGTTCTCCTTAATGGCCAACTCGTTTTTTTGGTTGGATATTTCTTTTCTGGCTTTTGATAATTCTACTTCAATATTTTCATAATATTGAGCCAACTCATTGTATTTCTTCTTGCTAACACAAGAAGAAATACTGAGTAGAATTATTAATCACCCTAGAATATAGGTTGTTTTTGTCACCATTTTCTTCAAAAATACTGTTTACTTTGCTGGGTCTGGTTGGATATCTCCTGTAATGGTCAGTTGAGTTGTGGCAGGATTTGTATTTGCCGTGATTGTTACAAACTTTGTTTGAACTCCTGATTGACCAGCAGGCTTATATTCCACACTAATTTCTCCCGTTTCTCCCGGAGCAATTGGCTCTTGAGGCCACTTTGGAACTGTACAACCGCATGATCCTTTGGCATTAGAGATTACAAGAGGTTCTGTACCTGTATTGGTAAAAACAAAAGTATGCCTATTAGTAGAAGAAGCCAATACCTTTCCAAAATCTTTCTTGGGTTCCTTAAAATTAATGGAAGTAGCAGGCAAAGCAGGCTGAGCAGGTTGCTGAACAGCAGGCTGCTGAACCCGATTGGTTTGGTTCTGTGGTAACGTACTAGGAAAATTAGCTCCTTGATTATTTGTTTGTACCGCAGTAGAAGGTGCAATTGTTCTTCCTCCCTCGTTGGTCATCACTTTGTAAGTGTTAAAAAGAGTAAGCGCTCCTATTACGGCTACTGCTCCTATCAATAAGTTATTGTTCTTCATGTTTCTTTGGGTTATGTTTAAATTTTGATTAACAAATATAAAAAAAGTTCATTCAGAATTACAATCGATTCCTAGTACTTCTTAGAAAGATCCAACTGCTTGTATTCTTGCTTATTCGAAATAAGCTCAATTCCTTTTTTGTAGATCGGGTTCAACTCATTAAATATTTGGTAAAACTCACTAAATCCCCAATAGTTTTGAGCAATTAAAGCTTTCAATCGCACTGTTATGACCTCTTCTGCTTGACTAAATTCATCCTCCTTGTATGTCAAATTCTTGTCGGTTGCATATTGTATCATCTGCGACAAGGCATTTTGCATATCAAAAGATTCTTGGTAAACCTTAAAATCAGAGTAATTGGAATCTAGCCAAACTCTGTTTTTATTGACATATTCAAGCGCAAATCTGTTCATAATTCCTTTCCTCACTAGTGCCAAAAAATAAGGAGATGTTCCAGTTGTGTCTACAGGTACAAAAACATCGGGGATTATTCCTCCTCCCGAATATACTTCTCGACCGGTGACCAACGTTTTGAAAACGAGAGAATCAGGAATTTTAATGCTATCCTTAGAAAACGATTCTCCATTTAAATACCGTTCGTATTTTTCCTTGCGATAAGCTTTAGTTCCTCCTTCATAAGATTTTTGAATACATCTGCCCGATGGGGTGTAATATCGCTGGGTAGTTATCCTTACTTTAGAACCATCCGTTAGCGGAATTGGTCTTTGAACCAATCCTTTGCCAAAAGTTCTGCGCCCTACCAAAGCTCCCCTATCCCAATCTTGAACAGCTCCAGAAACTATCTCACTTGCAGAGGCAGTACTTTCATTGACAAGAACTACTAATTTCCCTTTCTGAAAAAGCCCTCGATAAGTGGAAAAGAAGTCTTTTTTAGGATAGCTCCTACCCTCAGTGTACACAATTAATTTTTTCTTTGGTAGAAATTCATCCGCCAATTTAAATGCTTGATCCAAATATCCACCGCCATTATTTTGCAGGTCCAAAATCAATGATTTCATGCCCTGAAATTTCAATTTTCTCATCGCTTGTTGAACTTCTGCTTGGGTGGTTTTTGCAAATGCGTTCAACTTGATATATCCTATTTCCTCATCAATCATGTAAGCAGCGTCCACACTGTGGATTGGGATTTTATCTCTGATAACTTCAAATTCAATAAGTTCATCTTCTCCACCTCTACGGATCGTCATGGTCACCTTTGTTCCTTTCTTTCCTAATAATCTTTTCCTTACTCCCGAATTTTGCAATCCTACTCCCGCAACTAATTCTTCGTCAATTTTAATAACTTGATCCCCTGCCGACACACCTACTTTAGCTGAAGGTCCTCCGGGAATTGCTTGTACCACTAAGAGAGTGTCGTTCAAGATTTGAAACCTCACTCCTACTCCTTCAAAATTTCCTTTCAATGGAGCTTCTACTGCTTCTACTGATGCTGCAGGGATGTAAGCAGAATGGGGGTCTAATTTCTCTAGCATTGCCTTAATTGCCTCATCTACCAATTTGGGGGAATTCACTGAATCTACATAGAGTTGCTCAATTATATCAATTAGCTTTGCTACTTTATAAATGGTCTTGTTCTTATCTGTTTCAACCTGAGCGTAGATACCACGAGAGGCAACTAACACAATGAGCAGAATCAATGCCGCAATTTTTTTCATTTTTTCTTTCTATTTATTTTTCAATCAATTCACCAAATTTGTCGTAGAGCTTCTCTGAAAGGATTTTATCTTTTTTATATTCTATTTCACTTTTAAGCACTTCATTTTTGTAGTACTCTCTCCACACGCCCACTTTCTTTCCTTTTTCGTAGGACTCTTCCTTGTATGTGGCTCCTGATTCAAAATTAAACAACCAATCGCCATCTGGAACCCCCATAAGGTAAGAAGTTTTGTAGCTCACACTTCCATCGTCAAAATACGAATTATCTTTTCCGTGAATAACTCCTTGTTTGTATTCCTTATCGATAATTAGAGTGCTGTCCCTCAAAAATTTCTGATAAACACCATCAAATTTATTCTTTTTATACTGAACTGTTCGTTTTAATTCTCCAGAAGGGTAAAACTCTAAAAATATTCCTTGTTTCTCTCCTCCCGCATATTCTTCTTGTTTTTTTAACTTTCCACCAGAAAAGTAATAATACTGCTTGCCATGCTTCACTCCAAATCTATAATTGTTTTGCCAAAACACCACAGAATCTTCCTCAAAAGCTGTCCAAGTGCCATTAGGCTTTCCCTCCGCGTAGTTCTTAATCATTTTTGGATTGCCGGACTCGTAAAAATAAATCCACGTTCCCTCTTGAATCCCGTTCAAAAAAGAAAGTTGCATTTCTGGTTTTTTATTAGAAAAAAAAGAAACGCATTTCCCTGAATAAGGAGGTTTTCCCGGTTTGTTTTTATCAAGAGCAATATTTGTTGTGGGATCAAATGACAGGTCATTGTTGCAATCACACATTAGATTTGATGAGTTGCTTTTTCTTACCTTCTGAGGGCGATTGTCTGTACTGTCAATGGCTATTTCTGCTGCGGGTGTTGTTTCACCTACTCGGTAAACTTTTCGTTGGGATAGAGAGCTGAAAGAAATCACACATAAAATTAATCCGAGGGTTGTTTTTATTCTCATATTTTTCGCTCTTTTATTGTAGTCTTGGTATCAGTAATTATACCAAACGCAGATTGTAAGGAAGAATTATAAATAATTAACAGGATTTGTATTGATTGAAGTTTGTATCAACTCAACTCCTGAAGTTTTTTCCTCTAGTATTTCTTGGAACAACTCTATGGTAAATTGTTCGCTCTCGTAATGCCCAATATCGGCAATGATTATTTCATTTTCCGCATCAAAAAACTGGTGGTATTTGTAATCTCCGGTCACAAACATGTCAGAGCCTTGCGCCTTGGCAGCCTCCAGCAAAAAACTTCCTGAGCCTCCACAAACCGCTATTTTCTTCACTTTTTTTGTGTGAATGTGTGTGTGCCGTATGCAGTCCGTTTTCATTGCCGACTTTAGGTGCGACAAAAATTTGTTCGATTCTATTTCTTCTTTCAATTCTCCTACAATTCCTGAACCCAACTGGCTATTTATGTTGGCAATTGGAATTATTTCGTAGGCCACTTCTTCGTAAGGATGCACTTTATTTACCTCCGCCACGATTCTGTTTGCCTCTTGGTTCATCACCAATACCTCTATTTTTGTTTCGTTCATAAAGTTGGTTTTGCCTTTTTCGCCATAAGCAGGATTGGTTGATTCTCCTGGTAAAAAGCTCCCTTTTCCTTCCGAATTGAAACTACAATTGGAGTAATCACTAATGTGACCGGCTCCGTTTGCAAATAGATTTTCGCGCACTCGCTCCACTACTTCGGGCTTTTCGCTTGGACAATACACCACCAGTTTACTCATTCGGTTTGCCATCGGGGATAAAACCCGAATGTTCTCGAGTCCCATTTTTTGAGCTATTTTCTGGTTTACTCCGTTTTTCAGTACATTGTCCAAATTGGTGTGACAGGCATATATGGCAATATCGTTTTTTATGGCTTTGATAATTACTCGCTCAATATAGTTCTTCCCGTTAAGTTTTTTTAATCCACTAAACACTATCGGGTGATGTGCAATAATAAGCTCACATCCTTTTTCTATTGCCTCGTCTACCACCGATTCTATACAGTCTAGGCACAACAATACTTTGGATATTTCTTGGTGGTTGTTTCCTGTAATCAATCCACTGTTGTCGTACGATTCTTGGTAACTGAGCGGGGCAGTTTGTTCGAGGATTCGAGTTATTTCTCTTAGTTTCATCTGTTGCTTTTTGTAAGTCATAAATATAAGGAATCTCAAATTGATTCTTTCTTTTTACTAAAATTCTATTCGTCTATCATGTTGAACTAGATTCAGTATATCTATTCATTGAAATATTAACTCAGAATTCTACGCGATATATTCTCTAAAAATGCTCAACTAAATTCAGCATGACAGGGAATTAACTAAATTTTATTTTATAAATTTACTTTACAAATAAAAACACGACACAACAATGATAGGAGTATATATTTTGGGAGCAATACTGGGCGTAGTAGGTATGCTAGCCAGTGCACAATTGAAACGAAAGTTTGCAACATATTCGAAAATTCATCTTCAAAACGGAATGAGTGGAAAAGAAATTGCAGAAAAAATGCTTGCCGACAACGGAATTACCGGTGTAAAAGTGATGGCGGTGCAAGGACAATTGACCGATCATTACAACCCCATGAACAAAACCGTAAATTTATCGGAGGTGGTGTACCACGAAAGAAATGCAGCTGCTGCGGCCGTTTCGGCTCACGAAGTAGGACATGCCGTGCAGCATGCCACCAATTATTCTATGCTTCATATGCGCTCCAAACTGGTTCCAATTGTGAGTTTTGGATCGCAGTACATGCAATGGATTTTGTTGGGCGGAATTCTTACTATTCAGGTTTTTCCTGGGTTGCTCTTGGCGGGGATTTGTTTGTTTGCCCTCACAACACTATTTAGTTTGGTTACCTTGCCCGTAGAGTTTGACGCCAGCAAAAGGGCTTTGGCTTGGCTCAAAGGAAACAACATTGTGACTACCCAAGAATATGCAGGATCCAAAGACGCGTTAAAATGGGCCGCCATGACTTATGTGGTGGCAGCTTTGAGCTCTATTGCTACTTTGCTCTATTATGTGAGTATTTATATGAATAGGAGGTAGGGGTTTTATATCAATAAATCCCTTTTCCTGAATTAACCACAACTTTTGACCAAGAAAAGGAAAGTCGCTTATTTTGGATGCATTGGATGTATCCACTGGCTAAAGTTTCTGATTAGTTCTTTTTACCTCAGTCGAGAAAAATTCTCGTTGTAAGATCCCCGCATCAAATGCGAAATGACAATGTAAAAAAAGACTTTCGCCTTGTGGCCAAACTACTTCACCCCAGTACTTCCAAAACCACCTTCTCCTCTATTTGTTTCGGATAATTCGGTGACTAAGTTCCACTCGGCTTGGTCGTATTTGGCTATCACCAATTGGGCAATTCGCTCGCCATTTTCTACCACAAAATCTTCGTTGCTCATATTAATCAAAATCACACCAATGTCTCCGCGGTAATCGGCATCAATGGTGCCTGGAGCGTTCAATACGGTGATTCCTTTTTTGTAGGCCAATCCACTTCTTGGACGCACTTGCGCCTCGTATCCATCGGGCAAAGCTATGTGCAATCCGGTGGGGATTAGTCTTCTTTCTAGCGGTTTTAGCGTGATCCACTCTTCTAAATTTGCTCTCAAATCCAATCCTGCTGATTGGGGAGTTGCGTATTGCGGCAATTCGTGCTGCGAATTATTGATGATTTCTATTTTCATGGCTTTTTCTTCTTGTTACAAATTTGATTGTTTTATCCACAATCGCAAAACGAAAAGACACAAATCTGTTTTGTTTAACAAAAAAGCATAATTATAAAACAAAAAATTATGTCCCTACTAAAGAAAATGATTACCTTTATTAGTAGAAAAAAAATTGAAAGAATTCATTGTGATTGAAATACTCAACTGTGAAATATTCTTCGCAAGATCCTGAATCAAGTTCAGGATGACAATGAAAAAATACACGCTAATAATGGGATTATTAATAGTTTTTGCCACTTTCTGGTTCATGGAATTCATGGCTTGGTTTACTCACAAGTATGTGATGCACGGGTTTTTGTGGAATTTACACCTAGACCATCACGTGCCAAACAAAGACAGTTTTTTTGAAAAAAATGACGCGTTTTTCTTGATTTATGCCATCCCCTCTTGGTTGTGCATTATGCTCGGGTCCATGTTTGGGTATTGGAATGTGATGTACGTAGGTTTTGGGATTTTGACTTACGGAATTGCATATTTCTTGGTGCACGAGGTATTTATTCACCAGCGGCTAAAATGGTTTAGAAATAGCGACAATGTATATTTAAGAGCGATAAGAAGAGCGCACAAAATGCACCACAAACACACAGGAAAAGAAGATGGCGAGTGTTTTGGTATGCTCATCGTTCCTTGGAAATACCTAAATCAAGAACTTAAAAAAGCTCGGGCTTAATTCCTCCATACGTATGAAAAAAGCGGTAGTTGTAGGGTCTGGAATTGCGGGATTGGCTTCTGCCATTCGGTTGCAAAACAAAGGATATTCGGTTCTGGTTTTGGAAAAAAACGCCTATCCCGGAGGAAAACTGACACAACTCAGCGGAAACGGCTATCGTTTTGATGCGGGTCCTTCGCTTTTTACTATGCCCAATTTGGTGACCGAACTTTTTGAACTTTCTGGAAAAAACCCCAAAGATTATTTCGATTACGACCAGCTCGATGTGTTGTGCAATTATTTTTATGAAGACGGCACACGCATTTCTGCTTACAAAGAAATAGACCGTTTTGCGGAAGAAATAGACCGAAATACGAAAGATTCTGCCGAAAAAGTAAAAAAACACCTCAACAAGAGTAAATTCATTTACGGAGCCACCGAAGAACAATTTCTCAATCGTTCGCTCCATAAAGTACGTTCGTTTTTGTCTTTTTCTACTTTAGTGTCGATTCTCAAATTGCCTTTTTTGAACATATTTAGTACCATGAATCAAGTGAACGAAAAAATGTTTGCCGATTCCAAAACTATTCGACTTTTTAATAGATACGCTACTTACAACGGCTCTAATCCATACAAAGCGCCAGGAATTTTGAACATCATTCCTCACCTAGAATTTGGATTAGGAGCTTATTTGCCCAAAGGCGGAATGCATGAAATCACCAATAGCCTAGTACAATTGGCCAAAGATATTGGCGTAGAGTTTCGGTTTGATGAAGAAGTAATATCGATAGAAACAGAAGGAAACAAAGCCAAAAGCGTACGTACAAAATCGGATAATTACGAAGGCTATAGTATTGTGTGTAATGCCGACATTCATACCGTGTACGAAAAATTGATTCCTTCTGCCAAGAAACTTGCCCAAGTGGACAAGCAAGAACGATCGAGCTCTGCGTTGATTTTTTATTGGGGAATTGGCAAAGAGTTTCCAGAATTGGACGTACACAATATTCTATTTACCGAAGATTACAAAACCGAATTTGACCATCTTTTTGAGTCCAAAACAATCACACAAGACCCCACTATCTACATCAATATTACTAGTAAAAAGCTGAAAGAAGATGCTCCCGAGGGAAAGGAAAACTGGTTTGTGATGATAAATGTGCCCTCGGTGTATGGACAGGACTGGGACACAATGATAGCGGAGGCTCGCAAACATATCTTGGCAAAACTATCCCGCAATTTGGGAACGGACATAGAACCGCTTATCGAGTTTGAGGAGCTATTGACTCCCAAGCTTATTCAGGACAAAACCAATTCGTACAAAGGTTCGCTTTATGGAACTTCGAGCAACAATCGATTTGCAGCATTTTTCCGTCACAAAAACTTCTCGTCTGAGTTCAAAAACTTGTATTTCTGTGGTGGAAGTGTACATCCTGGTGGAGGAATTCCGCTGGCGCTATCGTCTGCCAAAATAATTGATAAACTTATAAAATGATCAAACAACTATCTCTTGAAAATCGCTGGATTGGGCTTTTGGCCATTGTGTACACCGTGGGTCTGGTAGGGATTAGTCTTACTAGCTTAAGGCCTATGTTTTTGGCGCTCACTCCGCTCAATTTGCTCCTTACTTTGGTGGTGTTTTACAAGGTAAACAAAGATTTTAGCGGTTCTTTTTTGATTCTGTCGTTGCTTGTATTTCTAATCGGGTTTTCGGTAGAAGCGCTGGGAGTTGCTACCGGGATATTGTTTGGCAGCTATGCTTATGGCAGTCCTTTTGGTTTCAAACTATTTGATACTCCTGTGATGATTGGGGTCAACTGGCTGTTTTTGGCGCTTTCGAGTTACGGAATTGTACAATATTTCACCAAAAACAAATTGTTGCTTGTATTGGTGCCCCCATTTCTGATGGTTGGGCTCGATTTTTTGGTGGAGCCAGTCGCCATGAAACTAGGATTCTGGGGATGGGAAAATGACCTGATTCCCCTTCAGAATTACATGATGTGGTTTGTCACTAGCCTAGTTATTCATGGCATCATTAGATGCTTTTCGCCTAGTATTCATGCCAAGATTAGTTTCGCTATTTTTGGAATTCAAGTAGCCTTTTTTGCCTTACTAAACCTCATCTTGTTATGGAATTTTTAGAAACAAAACACCTCTATTTTTATGTGCTAATTTTTGCGCTTTCGTATCCGCTGGCTCAGAGTTTTGAGCACCGGATTACCTATTACCGAAAGTGGAAAAAGCTATTCGCGGGCATTGCCGCCATGATGGTTATATTTATTCCTTGGGATGTTTGGTTTACGAATTATGGCGTGTGGTGGTTCAATCACGAATACACTTCGGGGTTGCGTATTTTTCTGCTTCCTATCGAAGAATGGTTGTTTTTTATCCTCATTCCTTTTGCTTGTTTTTTTATTTACGAAGTGCTCAATTATTTTGTAAAAAAAGATGTGTTGCTCCAGTTTGCTCGTCCATTTCTTGCCGTATTATCTCTTTCACTCCTGGTGGCATCCTTTATTTTTGTCGAGAAACTATATCCTTTTGTTACCTTTTTGGCAACAAGCATTTTGGGGCTTATTACGGTTTATTTTAATCCCAAATGGTTGGGGAGGTTTTTGTTGATGTATTTTGTGAGTTTAATACCGTTTTTGTTGGTCAATGGGATTCTTACTGGCTCTCTCATTCAATCACCGGTGGTCAATTACAATCCCGATGAAATTATCGGTTTCAGAATTATCACCATTCCATTTGAGGACAGTATTTACAGCCTCCTGATGCTCCTGATGGTGATGTGGGTGTACAAAGGATTTGACACTGAATCGAATGCCTAAGGCTTTTTCAGCATTTGTTTTAAGTTCATTCCCTCTAAGTTGTAGATAAACCATAAGTAAAAAGTAAAAAGCACTGAATTAACTCCTAAGATTAATAAAATAGAATCGGGGAATATCCATTTGAACAAGACACTCACAAAATACAAAACCACCGCAAACAACAAGAAAAAACTAGCTTTCTTTATGTTGTACGGAATGGGATAATGTTTTTGTCCCAAAAGGTAAGAAGTAATCATCATTCCACCATACACCGCAAAAGTAGTCCAGGCGGATGCCACATAACCTAGCAGTGGAATAAATAGTAAATTGAGAATGATGGTAAGCACCGCTCCTCCCATGGCAATGTACGCACCAAATTTGGTCTGGCCCGAAAGCTTATACCAGATAGATTGGTTGTAATAAATTCCCAGAAAAATATTGGCTACCAAAAGGATAGGTACCACGTGCAGTCCTTCCCAGTATTCTTTTTTTGGCAACAACCACTTGAACACCTCTAGGTACATTAAGATAAACAAGAACATTATGGAGACTGCCAGCACAAAGTAATTCATGACGGTGCGGTAGGTTTGATTGGCGTTAGCTTCCTTGGCTCGGGCAAAGAAAAATGGTTCTGCTGCGTATCTAAACGCCTGGATAAACAACGAAATAAGAATAGACAATTTGTACACACCGGAATAAATTCCCACTTGCTGCTTGGCCACTTCTACTCCATCTACAGGTTCTATCACTCGTCTGAGTATGATACGATCGAAGGTTTCGTTGATAATCCCTGCAAAACTTCCAAGCATCAATGGTAGTGAATATACCAGCATATTGGCGAGCAGCTTTCGGTTGATGTGCCATGTTACTTTGATAAACTCGGGATACAAAAGCACTAGTTTGACGCAAGTTGCTATAAGGTTGGAAATAAAAATATAGCCAATTCCTATGGCAGGATCATAGATTAGCTCCACTAGGGTTGTTCGGTTTCCGTGATCAAAACTAGTTTTGGCGAAAGCAATAAAGAAAAGATTGAAAAAGATGTTGGTCCCGATGTTTATCAAGTTTATTTGCGCAAACTTTTTGGCCCTACTTTCGTTTCGCAGTTTGGCCATGGGAATTGTGGCAAACGCATCTAACCCCAGAATAAGGGCGAGGTAAATGATAAAATCTGGACGAGAGGCGTACCCGATAAGATCGGCAATGGACTGAGTAAACAAAAACCCAATCAAGATAAAAAATCCGCTGGATACGGCAATAAATGTGAGCGCAGTGCTGTATACACTCGATTGCTTTTCTTCGATTTTGGAAAACCTAAAAAAAGCTGTTTCCATACCAAAACCGAGTAACACCATAAAGAACGCAACATTGGCATACAACTCAGATACCTCTCCGTATTGAGCCGTGCTAAAACTGGTAACATAGAGCGGAGTGAGCAAAAAATTTAGGATACGAGCAAACATACTACTTACTCCGTAAATAGCGGTTTGCCCTGCTAATTTTTTGATTACGCTCAAGTTGAGTTTTTTTTGTTACTTAAAGTTTGGTTTTCTTCTCTCGATAAAAGCCGATGTTCCCTCTTTGAAATCGTCTGTTCCAAAACAATTTCCAAACTCTTCTATTTCGGTTGCAAATCCATCCACACCATCTACATAGTTGGCGTTTACGGATTTGATAGCGAGCGATATTGCCGAAGAAGAATTCTTGGCTATTTTGCTAGCCAATTCGCGGCACTTTTTCATCAATCCTTCGGGAGATGTTATGTGATTTACCAATCCCCATTTTTGGGCATCTTCTGCCGATATCATTCCTGCTGTAGCAATCATTTCTAGGGCTTTTCCTCTACCTACTAATTGTGCCAATCGCTGTGTTCCTCCATATCCAGGAATTACTCCCAACGATACTTCTGGCAATCCCATTTTGGCATTCTCCGAAGCTACTCTGAGGTGAGCCGACATAGCTAATTCTAGTCCTCCACCTAGCGCAAAACCATTGATTGCTGCAATGATTGGAGTCGATAAGTTTTGTGCCAAATCAAATAATTTGTCGTGTCCTTCTTTGCTCAATTTTTTTCCTTCTTCTACCGAAAAAGAGGCAAATTCTTTGATGTCTGCTCCAGCCACAAAAGCCTTTTCTCCTGATCCTGTTAGGATAATTACTTTTACCGCGGTGTCCTTTTCTGCTTCTTTCAGTGCTTCAGATAATTCGCTAATTGTTTGCGAATTAAGCGCGTTTAATTGTTTGGGTCTGTTTATCGTAATGGTTCTTACCGAATCGGTGTTTTCGATAATAATATTGATTTCTGACATGTCATTTAGGTTTTTTTAACTCTTATCCAAAGTTAATAGTTTCTCCTCTCCAGAATGAAGGAATCCATATTATTATTCCCTAATAGGTGTTGATAAGTGAAGTTAATCTTAACTTAATATTTCGTTCTTCAAAAAATCTATATCTTTAATTCATGAAATTTTCCTCTGGCATCTTCTTTTCTTTTGTTCTCGGGTTTATTGCCTTTCTTATTTCCTCCTTGGGAGTTTATTGGGTGATAAATGACCCCGAAAACGAACTTGTCGTGTTAGTTATTTCGGCAATCATTGGCGTATTGGTGTTTGGTGTTTCCTATTTTTCTTTACAGATTTATACCAAAAAAAAATTCATAAATATTTATCGTTCTATTGGCATCGTGTACGAAAAAAACGGAGACATTTTTGGAAAAGACGCACAACTAGAAATTGAAAAATGGCTGAACAAAAAATCTTCTGAGATACTGGAACTAAAATCGACTGAGGCGTATCGCAGGGAGTTTTTTGGAAACCTAGCTCACGAGCTCAAGACTCCTGTTTTTAGTGTAGAAGGATACATTCTTACCTTGCTAGAAGGAGGATTGGAAGACGAAAATATCAATCGTAAATTTCTTCAAAAGGCTGCCAAAGGAATCGATCGCATTACTAAAGTAATTGCTGACATGGACACTATTACTAAGATAGAATCGGGAAATTTAAAGTTGAATCTTAAGAGAATTTCTTTGTTTGAATTGATTAAGAATATCATTTTGGAACTAGAAGACTTGGCCGATAGTAAGGAATTAAAGCTTGTGTTGGAAAAATCTGCTGTGGCAGAAATATTTGTAATTGCCGACAAAATTAAGCTAGAACAAATCATTACCAATTTGCTTTCTAACTCAATTTACTACGGAAAAAAAGGAGGTAAAACGGTCATTTCTGCCAAAGAAATGGCAAAAGGCAAAGTGCTTGTTTCGGTCGAAGACAATGGAGTGGGAATAGCCCGGGAGCATCTTCCTAGGCTATTTGAACGGTTTTATCGAGTAGAAAAAAGTAGAGATAGAAACCAAGGAGGTTCAGGAATTGGACTTGCAATTGTAAAACACATTGTGGAAGCCCACAACCAAAAAATTACTGTTGCTAGCGAACCCAACCAAGGAACTACTTTTAGTTTTACGCTGGAGCGGGGTTAAAACTCAATCTCCAATTGCTCGGGCAACAACCGGAATGATTTTCGGTGGTAGTTTGTAGAACCAAAATCTCTTATTGCTTGTCGGTGTGCCTTGGTAGGATAACCTTTGTTTTTGTTCCAATCATACACCGGAAACTCCACATGATAAGCTTTCATGATATCGTCTCGGTAGGTTTTGGCTAAAATGGAAGCTGCGGCAATAGGCAAGTATTTTCCATCTCCTTTTACAATACACACGTGTTCTGTTTTCTTGTATTTATTGAATCTGTTTCCATCAATTAACAGCAGATTAGGGATCTCTTTTAGCTT
>Ga0255752_10000648_pt1 | contig 42803 bp, 30 predicted proteins | sample 011ome_25_FD_179952 | JGI IMG/M metagenome (GOLD analysis project Ga0255752, IMG submission 179952) | Coastal salt marsh microbial communities from the Groves Creek Marsh, Skidaway Island, Georgia - 011512CT metaG (version 2) | ecosystem: Environmental > Aquatic > Marine > Intertidal zone >...
CACCCGGCGGGCGACACCTGTTTGGCGTTCGCACCCCCGCCCCATCCGCGCAGAGGAGTGACGGTGATGTCCCATGACACCTCGCGAGCGTCTAAACCGCGTCCCCAAGGCCCGTCGGCGGCTTCGCCCGCGCTCGTAAGCCGTCCCGCGTGTCGCGAGCCTTCGCCGGCGACGCTAAAAAACTCCCCGTCTTCGTACGTCAGCTGCAATTCCAACGCATGCGGCGCCGCCTCGAACGCATCTGTGTCCGTGGTGGTTTTATATAAATACTTCCCGTTCGGTGCGCACACCTGTGCACCGGCACCGCGGCGTGCGGAGCGCGCGACGTCGGGGTCGTACACGTGGTATATCAAGCTCGCGCTCCGTCGCTCGGTGGGCAACGTGATTCTAAAGTACCACCCTTCGAAGAACGCACGCTCGACGTTGGGTTGGCGGTGATAGCCCGAGTGCGGAGTTTTCACCGCGCGCGCCGCGGCTTCGGCCGCGACGGCATCGCGCGTGGATCTGCTTGGCGGTGAGCTCGGGGACGACACGCTCGCTGCTGCGGCTGCGGCTCGCGTCGCGTCGCTCGCGGCGGTACGCGTATACGCGCGACTGCGCGAGTGATGACGACGTGCATGCGTGTGTGAGGTCGACGTGCGCGTCGCCGCGTCGTGTGCGGCGGCGGTGCGGGCAAACGACATGGAGCTCTGGCGAGGCTATTAATGGCGTACGCGAGCAAAACGGTTGCAAAGAAACAAAGACAACAACAACAAGTAATGTTACAAGGCAATCGCGCATAGCTGCGACGATTGCAATCTTGTGAAGCACATAAACGTACTACGCTTGGACAAATGTGCCATGGAACGTATACGGGACGTGGAATGGGAGCTCAATCACCGCCACCGGCATGTCGGTGAAACGTTGCGCGTCGACAATGACGACGTTTGCGGCTTTGCGACGCGCGTCGTACTCAAAGTGCACGAGATATCCCGCGTCTTCTTCAGTGGCGTTCGCTTTGGGAATGAATTCCGCCTCGTGGGGGAAATGGCCGCTTGCGCTTAATCGCGTTTCGGCTGTTTTCGTCTCGAGGTTGAGCTTTTGAAAGGCATCGAAGTAGCCGTGCTCGCCGTCAGTGTTCACCAGCGTGTACACGTACTTTGGTTTGCGCTGACCTTTGGTGTGCGGCGACACAGCCGGAAACTCCATGCCAATCATTTTCGATGGATCCTTCTCGCCATTGGCGTTGGCTGGAATCACGGGTGTGTCCGAAAGCACGTCGCCGGTTTTGACGTCAATCTTCAATTCGTGTAAATTGTTGTAATGCCTAGACGACCATTCCGCGTTGTACATGTCCGCAAAGTTACGCTCTAAGCCCGCACGGTCGCCTCTGAGCTTGCACACCAATACCGATAATTCATCGCCATTCTCGTAGCTATCGCACACGTGGTAGCTGGAAAATCTTGGAATGTACTTGGCGTGCACGACGCTCAAATCTGATTTACGCATCACCACCATCCACGTGTCGCGCTCATTCGTCCACTCGAACGAGTGCCCAAACGATTTCAATCCACTCAATGCGCCCGCAATGTTGCCCGGAGGCAAGACCCATGGGCATATGAAAAACGTCAAATAATTTTCGCTCATCGCGCAGTCGTGAAGAAGCGCGAACTCGGGTGTTGAAGGAAACGGTATGTCCGCGACACCAGTCACCTTCCCCGCAGCATCGATTTTCGCCACAGAGAGCCCGATGAATGGTGGCTTTTTAAGCCCCCACGTGTATACGGTGCCATCACGAGCGTCTCGTTTGCTGTGCGCGCTGAACCCCATGGGAAGCTCGGGACCAAAGATGACTTCGCCCTTCGTCGTGAGCGTCTTCGCATCCACCTCAACCGGCACCCCACCTTCGCACAACGCCAGCACCTTACCCGCGTGTACCATTACCGACGTATTCGACGGATTGGTCGGAAACTTGCCCAAATTCTTAAACAATCCAGACGCTTGCGTCCACGCGCCTCGCACCGCGACGCCGCTTCGCCCCACCGTGTCGTCCGCACCATTCCCTCCGTCACTCTCACGCTGTGCCAACCACCTCGAAGTCTCCACATACCTCCCCGCACACGTCGCCGTGTTCGTTTCCGCGCACAACTCTACTTTTGCCACGTAGCCGTCGCCGTCGAACCAGTGCGCGTACTTTGTGCTTCCGAGCCTCGTCCGCCCGGGACCGGCGCGGTACACCACCCCCGCGCACTCAGGCGGAATGCGCCCACGCACGACGATGTCGTTCGTGACGTCCACCTGCGGCGCGGGTTCGAGTCCGCCGCGCCACGGCGCGTCGGCGATGGCTTGCGCGATGTCTGGTGGAACGGCGCGCAGCGGCGCCATCTTCCGCGCGCGCACGGGCGCGACACGCGCAGGCGCGCACGATGCGGTGATTTCAATGCGTGCGCGGTGCATGGTTGAACTCGCGCGCGCGTCACTTGACGCTTGGGGGTGCGTATGTTGTGGCGGTGAATGAGGCTGGTGGACGGCGCGGCGCCGCGGTTGGTTGATCGATTATTTATTCTTGATTTTGTATGTTATTCAAGTGCTGTGCTTTGTGTGTAAATGGACTAGTCGCGCGTCGTCGTCGTCATCGGCGGTGTCACCGTCGTCGGCGGCGTCTTTCGCTCCTAACGCTAATATCCGCCGTACTGCTGCGCGCCTCCGTACTGCTGCGCGCCTCCGTACTGCTGCGCGCCGCCGTACGCGCCTTGACCTTGGTCAAAACCGTGCACTGGCGGCGCGGGTAACGCCGCGGGCATGAGTTGGGCGTAGAGGTTGCTGTTCATCTCGGCAGCGATGCGCTCTTTTTCTTCGTTGACTTTTTCTTCGTTGCGCTCCGCCTTTTCCTTCATCAACGTGTCGATTTTGCCATTCATGTCGCGCAAGACTTGAATCATGTAAGGCATGACCCAGTCGGTGAGACCTTTCAACCAGGCTTTTTGCATGATGACATCCGGGGTCAGCAAGTCGTAGCACGTGCACAGGCACGATGCGAAGCATTCCTTGTTGCCTTGGTCGATGAAAAAGTCGAGGAGTTCGTCGACGAGCGCGGCGTCGCCGCTCTTCGCCGCGACTTCCATGGCATCCTTCATCAACCCGTCACGTTTGCTAAGTTCAATCGCTTGCTTCCAACGCGCGTTGCGCTGGTAGATGTAAGAAGAAATTCTACGGAACTCAATCAACTCATGGCTTTCGCACTGAATAGCGAGAGAGATCTGGTCACAGTTATCATACATGTCGAGCGAGGTCTTCAACGCCGCGTGATCCTCTTCTTCAATAGCAAGTTCATTCACCGCATCGTTCACCGCAGTCAAGTTCGCGCCTTGCACAGCCAAGAGATATTCCTTCACCATGGGCAACTTGTTCTCCTTACGCATGAGCGCAACCACGCGCGAGTGGTCAAGTCGAGGCTGAAGAACGCCGAGGAGATTGTTCATCTCCGTCGGATGTTGACGAAGGTAAAACTTAATCGCCTTGTAGTACAGATCCGCATTTGCGAGTTTGGCGCACACATCCTTGAATGCAACGTGCTCCCACGCATCGGGGTGGTTCATCATAACCTCACATGCGTTATCAAACTCGTCATAGCATCTGTACAAGTACGCGAGCTCTGACCACATCGCGACGTTGATGCACTGACTGATGAGTCTCGGAATGTTAATGCGCGCGCTGAACAAGCGAATGTGCTCCATGAGCTTTTCCGGCTTGTGCGACGCGTACAGTATACCGAGTTCCGTGAAAATGCCCATGTGCGCGCGGTCGACACCGACACCAGCCTCCATGAGGGCGATGAGTTCGGTAAATTTACCGCGCACTTGGTAATACTCGCTCACGGCGTCGAGCTCATCCGCTTGAATAATGATGTTCAAACCAGCGAGTTGCGCGAGCTTGTACTCATTCTCTTCAATACAGCAGAAGCACACTTCCTTCCACGTGCGCGGAGAGTTGGCCTTCTTCGCTGCGTCGACGGCAGCTTGGAACAAATGAAGCTTGAGCAACGTGCTGGTGAGACAGCCCCAGTTGCTGAGCGCCGTGTACAAGAGTCTCGCCGCTTCGTACAAACCCTCGTTGAAGCACCTGTCCGCAACAGTTTGCTGGTTGGCACTGTTGGGCGTAGCTAAGAAATCTTCAAGCTTTGCCAAATCGTTGATTTTGGCGTAAGCGTACACGAGTTCGGTGTCGACACGCGCCTCCTTCTTTGCCTTGCGAACCATCAGCAAGTACGGCACCATGTCCTCGTACATGTCAGCTTGCTGCGCGGCGTGAATGACGTCCACGAAGTCCGAACCGTCTTGAGCCTTGATGTACGACTTGATTGCAGACTTGACTGCCTCGGGCGTACCGATGCGAAGCTGTGCCTTGCCGAGTTGCACCCACACCTCTGGCAGGTCAACCTTGCGCGCGTACTCGATGCCGCGGTCAAGATCTTCAAGGGACTCGAGAATAATCTTCATTGCGTCCACGTGGAGGTCGAACTTCTTGAAGATAGCAAACGCTTCTTCGTACAACTCATTACCCGCAGCGATTTCACCAACCTCAGGACCGTTGAACGCATCGAGTCTGTTGACGTAATCCATGACGCGAGACGGATCCGCCTTGATAGCGGTGAGGATGAGCAAGTTTTGCAAGTTGGGATTGTTGCTGAACGCACTGTTCTGCAACACAATCTTCTCCAAAAGTTCGATGAGTTCATGCGGCATCTCAGCAGTCATGAACGCCTTCACGGTGACTGACACTTGTTCGGGGTTCTTACTTTCTGGCAATGCTGTCGAGACGACTTGGTCGATGAGCTGACGACAGTACTTGTTGTCTTCAGTCAACACGGATGCCCACAACTCAGCATCCATGCGTTCGACGACGTATCTCGCCTGAACCTTGAACATGCTGTTTCTGTTTGTGCAGTCAACCAACTCAGCGTCGCACTTACCACGCTTGTACGCCACGCATGCCAAATACGGGTCGCGCTTTTCACAGTAGCGACCGACGACGGCGGATTCGTAGTACTCATTCGTAAGTAAAAAGTGCTCGGGATTCTGGTTACTGTCGATGAGCATCTTACCCATGGCGTTGTGCACTTGCGGATCGACGCTGCCTTCATTCACGAGGTGCTCGAGGAACTGCGTGAGAATCTTCAAGCGGTTACGCTTTTCGACTTCTTCCACCAGAGGCGCGACTGGCAACAACGAACGCACAGACAAGATGAGCGTCTTGATGAAGTCATCCGGGCACTCGAGGTCCAACAATGTGCCGACAACCTTGGGCGCTTGCTTCGGATTGACCTTCTGCACGTATCCCTCAATGTAACGCAACATGTTGTTGTTGTACAAGTACGTCGTGAGGTCGGGCACAAAGTCGAAACGATCGCAAACGTTGATGAGCGGTCGGGCATCCGCGAGCTTGGCTTCCATGAGGAAAACCTTGACGCGCTCGGGGTCGTAGTGCTCGTTTTCACGAGTCACGCGTTCGACTTCTTTGATTTGGTTCGTCTTGGCCGCAGCTTCGATAAACTTGAACACGACTTCCTTGTCTTCACACGTATTGACGAAATGTCCGAGGTAGTAGAACAAGCCTTCGTACGAATCAAATTTGGTAAACATCTTCATAATGTCTTGAATCGTAAGTTGCTCGGTGTACTCCTTCGCGATGTTGACGGCGATTTGCAGATTTTGTCGCATGTTGATCTTGAGAAGTTCCTTAAGGCAGTCGAGCGCCCATTCACGGCTCAACGTACCGAAGAACTCCGTCAACGCCGCAGGATCCATCGAGTGCGTGTTCACGACGCATCTCTTCAAGTCGGAAAGCTCAGTGTAGTGCTCCATCGCTCGCACGTACAAACCAGCCTTCTCGCACAACTGCGCGATGCGCGGTCGGTCATAGTGCGTGAGTTTACCTTGCGCCATGATGGCGTCCGCAACATTCGGGTAGGTGACCAAGTTGATTTCGAGCACCTTGGTTTGAAGCGCCGCTTGGCTTTCGTCATCCTCCTTGAGCAAGTCGAGTAAGATGGACGTCGCCTCGCGAATCATGTTGCGTTGCAAAAACAAGTCTGCAATCTTACCCATATCAACCGGCGACGGAGTCATTTGGCTCAGTTGTTGCGCCAACGAAACCGCACTCGCAGGGTTCTGCATCATCAACGACTGCAAGATGTACATGTAGTCGGGCTTGTAGTCGACCGCGCCGCAATATTGCGCCAACTTGTCAAACTCACCTCGCTGTGCGAAAGCCGTGACAACCTTCGGACTCGCACGCGCCTTGATGTAAAGCTTAAGGGCAGTATCGGCATCGGTCGGGGCGACCAAATCACCGAGCTCTTCGCTCGCTTCGAGTTTGTCTTCAGCCAACCACGTGTCGAGAAGCTGCTGCTTGTTTTGCGCGAGGACGAGCTTGGCAAGTTCAACAGACTCGAGCTTGTTGAGTTTGCCGCGCTGCAAACACGCGCCAAAGTACTGCAACAACGGCGAGCTTTGTCCAGGCTGCGTCGGCACGCTGCGGAATCGAGCGATGGTCTGATCGTTACGCAACGTGTTCATAGACGCCGCGAGCTCTGCGGAAGCCTTGTAGTCGCCCGAGTTGAAGAGCATGTCAAACTTCGGCATCACGAGAACATCCGCACCCGGAAGGTTGCCTCTAGACGCGAGCGAGAGCGCGAGTTCCAAGTTGTTAAGCTGAGTGCTGATATACGGAACCACGGCAGCTTCGTTGAGCGTCACCGACAAGACTTGCCCGCCGCGATTGACGACGTAAAAGCCACCAGTGTTCGGTGCCTCTGCGCCGACAAACACGGGTTCTTGCGAAATACGGCCGCGGTACACTGGCGTAGCCGTTTCAAGATCGTACACAAACAATAAACCATTCTTGGTCGCGATGTAAATGACGCCGTACTTGTCGCTCACGTGCATCACGACGGGGAAGTCGTCGGCAAACTCAGGCGGGAAAAACAACTCACTCGTGCGCTTCGTAAACGGTGTTTGCCCAGCAGGCGCACCAAGTTCAATCACGTGTAACTTGGATGCGATTTGTCCATCAGCCTGCACCATCTTCTGCGCGAACACGACGAGTTGACTCTTCAGCGCGTTGCCCGGAACTTGGTGCGTGGCGAACGACGCCATGTGCGCCTCCAACGCTTGCGATCGTTGCTGCGCGACAGAAAACAGCTGCATGTTTCCTTTCACCAACGCCGGTCTCGAAGCATCACCTTGAGCAATCCCAATGAGCGTAAACCATTGCATATCCGCCGAAGCCTTGTAACTGATGATTTGATTACCGTTCAGGTTTGCCGTGCGATCGAAAATCTTTGTCGGCGCGTTCGAGTCATCAATCGACCAATGATACACCGCCCCGTTCGTTACGATCCCTAACATCTTCGGTGTGATCCACTTCCAATACACCACTGCTTCCATGTCGTGCCCCTTAATTTTCGCCTTTTGATCAATGTTGAAAATTTGCAGCGAATCCATCACCTCTCCATCCGGGCTCTCCACGCGCGCCTTCAACGCAATCACCTTAGTCACCGGGTTCATCAACGCCGAATCCGCCGTAATCGGCTTCTTCATCGGCGTCAACGGCGACTGCATGTCAACGATCACCACATTATTCACCGCACCCGTCTCGCGAACGCAAATGTACTTGTCGCTCTCCATCGTGAGATTGGTGAATGAAATACATTGCGGGTTCACTCCGCATGTTTTTAGCTACGTTCGCATCGCGCGCACACGAAAAACCACGCGCGTCAGTACTCAACGACATTACACCCACCATCGGCGCCGACCGTCATCGTCATCCACCCATCGTCGCGCGCACCACCGCCCAGATCATCGCGATCGAGTCGCAAAAGCGCAATCCAAATCGAGACGACGCATTCGCGACTCATGCGCTCTTCACGCGACGCTTCGCGCACCTGTAACGCTTCTTTCACGGTCACGGGCACCGCGGCGGCCATCGTGCTCGCGATGTGCCTCGCGCGCTGCCGTCCGGGCGCCTCGCACGGCGGACAATACCGAGACACGCGTCGCAGGATTGCAGATTGAGGTTGACCGACGCCACGGCACGCGCCTTTTATGTCGCAACACGCACTATTCACTTCACTAGAGGTCTTAGACCTTACACATTGAGATATCGCATGTACGGTTATTTTTTATGACACGTGTATGAAATGTTAGAGGGTTCAGACGCTTCACAGTGTCATCCTGGGACACCCACGATCTGCCTCGCCTCGCGCGCGGATCCCGCGACCGCAGACGCCGACGCCGCCGTCGTCGACTCGACTCGATTCGATTCGATTCGATTCGATTCGCACACACGCGTGGCGAGTCGCGAACGTTTCTTTCTCGTCGTTCCTTTCGCGGCGCGCGCGCGCGATGTCGACGGTGATGGCGACGCGCGCGGCGTGCGCGCTGGGCGTTGCGGATAACCATCGTCGCGCGCGACATCGACGGTGTCGCGGGACGCGCGCGGTGGGCGCCGCGCGAGGCGTCGCGTGCGGTGGGGTCCGTCGCGTCGCGCGCGTGCTGGCGTCGTCGGATTCGGGGGCGGAGACGACGTCGAGCGATGCGCCGGCGAAGAAACCCAGCGACGGGTTGAAGCCGAGTTTGGTTGTGGACTTGGCCAAAGGCACGGTGAAATTTGCGCCGAAGCGTCGACAGAGGAATGGCGGAGAGTTAGCGAAGGATGCGGCGGTGAAGCGCATGACGTTTGAGATGAAGGATAAGGGTAACGTGACGATTGCGCAGTTGGAGGAGGAGGATGTGGACGACGCGACGAATTTGGTGATGGATTTGTTTTTTAAAGTGCGCCCTCAAGATATTTTGGCGAAGAACAGATTGCGTGGTGAACAAGCGAAGCGCGTGCGCATGGGATTGATGGATGGTGTGAAAGTGTCTGAGGATCGCGTGTTGCTTGCGGCAAAGGTTGGAAGCGTGTTGGTCGGCATCGCCGAAGTGTCGTTGCCAGATGGTAACCGTTTCGGCGCCGAAAAGTTGCGTCCCAAGGCGCCAGCGGATAAGCCGTACTTGTCCGACGTCGCAGTTAGCCCAACGCAGCGTGGCCGTGGTATCGGTCGACAGCTCGTGTACGCCGCAGAGCAAGCGATGGCGCGCATGGGACACACCGTAGTGTACACGCACACCAAGGTTGACAATGACGCGGCGCAGGCGTTATTTGAAAAGTCTGGTTACGAGGAACCAGCCGAGGTGAAGGCATCGCTCACGCAAGCTCAAATCGCTCAGCGCTCGAGCAAGAACAATCCATTCGCCAAGTTGGGACTCGTGGAGGTTGGGCACATCTTGCTAGCCAAACAAATCTCGCTCGACAGCGCGCCATGATACACAGTAATAAATAATCTACACGTTGCTAACTACTATCTAATCATCTACGCACGTGTCGTACTATCGTTTCTTCTCTTTCTTCTCTTTCTTCTCTTTCTTCTCCTTCTTCTCCTTTTTCTCCTTGTTTTCTTTCTTCTTGGATTTCTCAGATTCGTCGTGCGCTTTGCGTTTCTTATTCGCCACTTTGCGGAAGACGTGAATCACGCAGTTCCCAGCGCCAGTGCGCTGGAAGTCTGTGTGCAACGCCGTGACTGGTAACTCAGTTCTCGTGAAGTTCTTCGCCGTGGATTCGGTGTAGAACTTCGTTTCAGCCATGGGGTGATGAACTGGGTAGCGCTGCACATTCGCAATCAGAATCAACGTATTAGGACCGCTCAAATCGCACATCGTCCGCACGAGATTCGTCCATTTCGCCGGATCGTTGCCGTACACTACGTCACTCGCCATAACAAGATCTGGGTGCGATTTTAGAGCTAGTAGCTTCAAGGGATCGTCGACACCCCACACGAGTTTCTCCACACGGGCGCTACTTTTAGCGTTGTCGGCGATGTTTTCGCGCAGTAGTGTCAGCACATCATCGTCACCTGCATACGATGAACACACGCATAAAAAAGTCAGTACATGTCCGTCACGTTATAAAATGCGACTCAGTGAAATGTGCGGGAGCTACTATCAGATGACACTCATTGGCCCGCCGAAACGCGCGGAGTGCTGTCAGCGAAACTCTCGAGTTGATGTACGCCACATTTGAAACTCCAAGGACATGAAAGGTCCAATGAAGGGATTAACAGTGGCAACGAGCGACAAAGCACAAGTCGCGAAGCAAAACGATACGTACCATCAGTTGCAATCATCTGCACGCCAAGTTCAGAGGCGACGATTGATGGCAATCCCAAACCAGCGCCAAGTTCGACGCCAACTTTACCGCTCCAATTTGCATCTTTTCCCCAAGCGCCGTCCAGAGCCTCTTTAATGCCAGTAGTACAATGCGGAGTTTTCTGTCTCGAAAGCCACTCGGCAAGGACAAAACTGCCCTCCCAAAGCGCCACGCCAGTGTTACCTCGCCCCCAACCGCCACAGCTGTCATCGACGCGAACGCGGTCTGTGCCCTTGTAACTCTGCGGCGTAGCCGCCGTGAGCTCAATCGTCGAACCAAGCGCGGGAAATTCATACGTCAACGTACGCTGCGAAGAAACAGCCTCGGTCAGCGATTTGTCTTCGACACCAAGCCGCTCGTATGACCCTAGAAACTTTAAAAGCTCTTGAGAGTTGAACTCGTTTAATTTCTTTTTCGCGCAAGCGCCGATAGATGCAATGAACGATTTGTCTTCACAGCCTAGCGCCGCGAGCGCCCAAGCGGTGTTTGTCAAGTCTCTAGCATTGAAATCATCAATCATCGTCGCCATGGCTCGAATAACAACAGGCACAAGCGCCTCAGTGTCTTCGCTCAGCATCGCAAAAGACCACAAAAGCATAGTCAAGTGATGCGGCGTAAACGTCTGATATTCTGGGTCGTACAACATATCTCCGGCGACTTGGCTGAACATTTCAAATAACTTTGGCGCCTTCACATCGAGCTTGGCGTACGCCCACGCGAGAAATGCGACGTCGCGAGGTTGAAATTCATCTCGACGTTGCGTTGCGTGAAACTTGTACGCGTTCATGAGCGACGCGTTGTAAATGCCAAGCTTCGCGAGCGCGTGCGCTGACGTAGCCATTTGTTGTGCCGAAGACTCTTTTGCTTTTTCCGCCGCCGCGTTAGCGAGAACTTCCATGGTGGTGTGGTCAGAAATCGCTAACGTTGCCAATGCCCACAAAATCATTGAAAGCTCCTGGGCATTCAAATCCGACGCATACGCCTTGCACGCCTCACTCAGCACGTCAACCAACTTTTTGTCATCGCTCATATTCATCTTCGCACACGCCCAAGTGACATTTGACACGTGCTGGCATTGAAAATCTCCACGTGCCATCCAATCCTCTTCGTCCCGAATGCGCGCGGCTAGCGCTCGAGCGCCGCGTTCAGCTTCGCTCGTAAACGCTGAACACTTTGCAAATGCCCACATTGTATTCGCGCACTCTTGCGGATTAAACATCAGCACACGTTCTTCCACTGCAGTCGCCAAACCACGCACGAGCTCTTCACCAAGCGCGCTTTCTTCAAACATTTCTCGCGAAGCGTCCGTCGTCATCGAACCTAAACTCCACGCCGCGTTACTCACCCCTTGCGTCGTCCATCCCGTGCGATGATCCGTACCTTTATCCACCAACAACGACCGCCGTATTCGTTCACCTAACATCCTAATCAACCCCACCCGATCGCTATTCACCTTGGCCAACCCCCACAACGCGTTCGATAACTCTTGCGGCTTGCACTCATCCAACCGCGGCTCGAGCGCGACCTCGATCGCATCCTCCAGCCCTTTATGCCTCGCACCCACCTTCCCGAGCGCCCACAGCATGGCTGAACACTGCCTCGGCCACCACTGTCGCGGTTCGTGCGTCATCGCCGACGTCGCGACGTCGCATACGCCCAATATAACGCGCGTCGCGTCCGCAACCGCCGCCGGCGCGGTTGAAAACTTGCCCACTCTCGATGCGCTCAATTTCGCCGCGCTCCCGCACGCGGCGGCGCAATTGATGGCGTTGAGCAACTCATCGCGACCAAGTAACGCGCGTTCGATGTCCTCGATCGAGCGCGCGGTGGTGAGCGCGCGATTGAGCGCCTTGGCGTCCATCGAACGACGACGACAGAGGCGGCGTACGGCGTGCGTCGAAGCGACCGACTCGCGTGCGCGCGTCGGTGCGATTGACGCGCGACGCGACGCGGTCGTCGATCGCAGGCGTTCGCACGCGCTCGACCGTCGCGCGGTGCGCACGGACCTTCGCGTGCGCGGCGCGTGCGCGAATGTGCCGCGTCAGCGATGAGGTGCGTCGACGCCGATGCCGCTTGACGACGGCACAACGCGACGCGCACGTCCGCGCCGCCGTGAGACACGAGTGATCGTCCAAGGAGACGACACCTACGCGCACCTTTGAGTGCGACACACGCCGACGACGCGCCGCAGCGACGCGCGACGCGAAGATACGCTTTCGTGAGCCAGCGCATCGATTACGAAGATGTTCACCGTGCAAACGACGTCGCGTGCGACGGCGAACGGGCGCGTGACGCGACAAATGACACACCGAATGCCGGCGCAGCGCGTGCAACGCGCGCACGTCGGGGCGAAGCGCGGGGATTCGGTCGTTCGAGCAGGGCTCTTTGGTCTCGGGTTGCCTGAGATTGTCGTCATCGGCGGCGTCGCGGCGGTGTTATTCGGGCCGAGTAAGCTTCCGGAGCTTGGGAAGTCTCTTGGGAAGACGGTGAAGTCGTTCCAAGAAGCGGCGACGGTGCGTGATTGCGCGTGAAGTGCTTGTTGTGTTGCGAGTGTACACGTTGAGCGCGCGGCGGATGTGTGATAACCGACAGCCTCTAGGGTAAGATTATTTTTGAGCTCGACGACTGACGGCTTTGATGCGGTTTATTTTTGATTATAAACGCAGGAATTTCAAGAAGAGCTTAAGAGCGAAGCCGGTTCGGACGCCGAGCAAAAGGTGATTGAAGACAAGGAGGAGGATAAGTAAAAACTTTCGTTGTAATTGCACAGCTCGGCGAGCCGTAAAACGTACAGACATGTAGATTGTCTACACCCCACCTAGGAGCGACCTTTACCACCCGACGCGGCAGCTTTGGCTTTCATTTTCGCCTTTCTCGCGGCAACCGCTGGACGCTTACCGGTGCGTTCCTTGGTGCCAGCCTTTTTCATCGAAGGTTTGCCGATGCCTCCGGGTGTCGGTCGGGCGTCGCCGCCGCGGAACGCTGTCTTTTGAGACTTGCCACCAGGACGCGATCGCGAGCCTTCCCATGCATTCGCCGCGCGCACCGAGCCCGATGCATGTGGTGCTTCAGACGAGTCTTTGAGTTTCGGATTGCGTCGTTCAGCGCCAGTTGAAATTTTTGGTTCCGGTCGCGCTTTGGACGCCGCGCCGGGCTTTGGCGCCTTGGCTCTCGACGCTTTGCTCACGCGAATTTCTCGATCGCCAATCTTACTTCCATCTAATAATAACGCCGTGCGTGCTTGTTCCTTCGTTTTGAACAGCACGAATCCGATTCCCTTACCCATCGTGGTCTTTCTATCGCGAACGATGCGCACCGCCTCGACGCTCTTACGCAACTCTGGATACTCGGCATTCTTATTGAATAATCGAATCACTTCTTCGTCGTCGACGTTAAACGGGAGCTGGCCCAAAAACACGCTTCGATTTTGATCGTAAACCACCTCGCTCTTGACGATTGACGGATTACTCGCCAAATCCACGCGCACGTGTCGACCCTCAAACGACTTCATATTCATCTCTTTCGCCGCCTTCTGCGCCGATTCCGCATCAGTAAACACCACGAACGCCGTCGCATTCCCGCGTTCGGCATTCAACTTTTTCTGCAACACTTTCACCTTGCGTGGCTCGTTCCCATCCGCATCCACGGGCACGTTTCGCAACCGAACGCTCGCCACGACGCCAAACTTCCCAAACGCTTGCTTCAACTTTTTCGCCTTCACCGTCACCGGCACGTTCCCCACGAACACCGTCCGCGCCAACTCTTCCGCCGTCGCGCCCGCATCGCGGTCGCGCGGTCCTGACCCAGTCACCGCAACCGCGCGTCGCCGTTCGTCGTCGCTATCGCTCTCGTCGCCTCGCCCGGCGTTGGCTCGAGCCGCCGCCACCTTGGTCACCGGCGCAGCGGCGCCATCGGACGACGACGACGACGCGTCGCCGTCGCTCTCGTCGCCAGATGCGCTCGATGACGACGGTGCCGCCGCCGCCGCCGCCGCCGCGCGATGGTTTCGCCTCGGCGCTCGCGGCGGCGCCGTCGCGCGCCGTCGCGCGCCCGCGCGGCGTTGCCTTTGCCTTCTTTGTGCGCACGAGCGCCGGCGCGCCCACGGGCACGTCCACGCGAAACGCGCTCGAGGACGCGAATAAATCATCGCTCACGCCGGCGCGCGTCGCATCGGCGTCGGGGAAGATGCCCATGGCGTGGCGTCGACGAGTGATGTCGACGATGCGGATGATGATGATGATGCAACTTTTTTGTGTCTGACGCGTCAGAGTGCGCCGACGCCGGGTCGCGGGCGCCGAGACGCGGGGACGGCATGGCGTCCATACGCGATCAGGAGCTCGCGTTTAAGCGCGCGATTGAGGCGCACGCGCGCGAGTACTTTTCGCACGCTTCGGCGAGGGAGTTTGAGCTCAGTCTTCGGGAGACGCTCGCGGCGCACGGTGCGATGGCGAGCAACGACGTCGCGGGCGAACGCACGAAGTCTGGGCTCGAAGCGCACGTGGTGAAGCGGATGATATGCGCCGCGCTCGATCGCGGCGCGCGGGAACGAGAGCTGGTGAGTCAAGTGTTTTGTGAGCTGCACTCGAGCGCGGCGTTGGACGCGAATGACTTTGAACGCGGGTTCGATCGCGTACTCGCAGAGGTTGCGGATTTGAAACTGGACTTTCCGCAAGCGCTTGAAGAGTGTGGGACGTTCTTGGCGCGCGCGGTGGCGGATGATGTGGTTTCGGTGACGTATTTAGAGCAAGCGTGCGCAAGAGACGGTTACGGGCAGGGCGCGGAGGTCGCGCGCAAGGTAAAAGTGACGCTGGCTGATCCAGGCGGAGAGGCGCGCGTGCGAAACGCGTGGGGTGGTCCAGAAGGGTATAACGCATCGAATGCGCGGACTGAAATGCGGAAGATTATTGATGAGTATTTGATTTCTGGAGACGGAGCTGAGGCTGAGCGACGGTTGCGGACGCTGAATATGCCGTTTTACCATCACGAGCTCGTGAAAAAGGCGCTTAATTTAGCCATTGTGCAGTCAATCCTCACGCCTAACGTCGTGGATAAGATTATCAAGTTGCTCAAATATCTCGGTCGAAGCTCGTTTGTGAATGGGAGTCAAATGGCGAAGGGATTCGCGCGAACTGCGACGACATTGAAGGATTTGTCGCTCGACGTACCAAAGGCGCCGGAAGTGTTTAGCGATCTCGTGGAGCGCGCAAAATCTGCTGGACTATTACCCACGGGGCTGAGTGCGTGGGCATCTTTAAAGCCCGCCGCTGCGGCTGGCGCCGGGCGGGGTCGAGGGCACTCGCAATTGTTACGACTGGACAGCGCGCCAGATTTGGCGGCGCTCGCCAAGGCGACTCGGTCGCCACCGCATTCACGATCGGCGTCACCCACTCCGCTTCAATCAATGCGTGGATTGAGTTTACAACGCAAAACAACGACTGGCCTCACGCGCATGGGCAGCGCGACGAAGAAGCCGGTGAATGCTGGTTGGAATGGCTTGCGAGCGCAAACGACCAATGGCGAACGGCCACGCGTGCAAGGCGTGCACGTCGACGCCAAGGATGTGCTGACGACAAAGATTTCCAACTACAACGTATCATACTTGCTCGGCGGACGTGCAAATTATAAACCAGAGGGCGCAACGAAGAGTAAGAAAGGCTTGCCGCGATCAAACTCTGCACCCGGTGGGCTGAAGGAGCTCGATACGTCTCGTTTCGTGCGTCCCGTCGGCAAGGTGCACGACTACATGCCATTCAATGAAAAGTATGAATTACTCAACGTACTCGGCGCGGGCGGTTTCGCAGTCGTCCGAAAGGCTCGGCATCTCGCGACTGGTGAAATTGTCGCTGTGAAATCGCTCCGCGCGAGCGGCGCGGGTGGCGACTCTGATGAGGACAGCGGCGAAGAGTCGTCCAGCGACGAAGACAGCGACGACGAAGATGATGGTGTTCGCAAAATGGCCACGATGACGATGCGAGAAATCAAACGCGAACTCGTCATGATGCAACAACTCTCTGAACACCCCCATATTGTCACGATTCGTGAATTCTTCACCGAACAGAACGACGAAGTCGTTCACGTCGTCATGGATGTGTTGACGGGTGAAGAGCTCGAAGATTATTTGAATGAGCACGGGCAGTTCAGCGAGGACGATTGCCGCACAGTCATCGGTGCCATGCTCGATGCAGTCGCATTTATGCACAGCAAAGGCGTGATTCATCGCGATTTAAAACTCGAAAACTTTGTGCTCAAGGAAAAGTCGAAACTGGAATCCGTCAACGTCGTCGATTTCGGCTTGGCGAAAGCGTTGAGCGCGCGTCAACAAGCGCAACACGTGTGTGGCACGCTTTCATACGTCGCTCCCGAAGCTTTGCTCGCAGGGGTATACGGACAAGGCGTCGACGTATGGGCGCTAGGCGTCGCCATGCATTTGCTACTCACGAATGAATGGCCATTTGACGACGATGATGAAGACATTCTCATCGAGCTCATCACCGAAGCGTACATCGATTTCACCGACCCCATGTGGGCTGGCATATCGGACACCGCCAAAGATTTACTCCAAGGCTTACTCGAACCAAATCCTAAACGCAGACTCACCGCAGCGCAAGCGCTCGAGCACGCGTGGTTCACCGGGCAAAAGTCGCACACGTCGGATACGCTGCATCGCGCGCACGCCCGCTTGGATGGCTTAATATCCGTGTCGAGACAACCACCAGAGCGACGATTCAAGAGCGGCGACTACATCACGCGCCAAGGTGAAACCATCTCCGAGTTTTTCATCATCAAGTCTGGCGAATGCGAGCTCACGCGGGATGGTGAGGTTGTCGGAGCACGCCGCGTTGGGAATTTCGTCGGCGAATTACGCAGTCTGAAAGCCAACGCAGCCGCCGACGCGGATACTAAAGTCGTGTCCTGGACATCCGCCCGCGCCGTCGGTGACGTCCGCGCGCTGGTGTTTGAAGCCAACGTCGTGGAATGGGCCACACAATTTGATTACCGCTTGAGTCCCGAATTTGAGAACGCGCTGCGTCAACAACGGCGCGCCGTGGCGAAAGAGGCGCGCGAGGAGAGGAAACGCGCCATGCTCGCCGCGCGAGAGCGCTCAACGAGCGAGCTGGTTCTGCGAGAGAGCGCAGAAGAAGAGACTAATAAAACTACTCATTTGTAACAACACATATGCACGCGCACGCTTTTTCAAAAACATGTGAGTTTCATCTAATATACTGCTGAGGCGGCGGACCGTCGGGAATTTTACCGGCGTGAAACGCCGATGCGCACCAGGCGTCAGAATCAGGTACGTTCGGATCGGGCGTCAGTGGCGCGTGTTGCGTAGGACTAAATCCACCCCCAAACGCGGGCGCCGCGACGATGGGCGATGGTGCGCCGGCATTTGCGACAAATCCGCCCCCGTGTCCTCCAAACGCGGAATGCGTCGGCGCAAACGCCGGCGCCGTCGCCGACAACGTCGACATCGCACCACCCCCGAACGCGTTCGCCGCTCCGACGCCACCCACACTCGCACCCGCACCCACCGTTATCTCCGCCAACGCACGCCCATCAATCACGCGATCGAGTCCAGCAGGCGCCATCTGTCCCGCCGCCACGCGGTCGAGCACCGTCTTCAACTGGTGCTCTGGAAACGACAAAATCCCCTTTATATCATTCGCCTTGGCCTCCGCACACGCCTTCACGCGCGCGTACACCCCTTGCGCGTGCCCATGCGTGCGCAAGGCGGCGTACGACGCCCATCGCACCTCTTCCGCGCACGTATCCCCGCCGAGTAAGTTTGGTTCGTCGCCTCGCGGACCGTAGCAGCTCAACGCCCACGACGGGCGCTCGCGCACGAGGTCCTCCTGCAGCAGGTCTCGTCGCCGCACCCCGTGCGCCGGGGCGTTGGCGTTACCGTGACTATGTCCCGCGTGTCGCCCGCCGCCGCCGCCGCCGCCGTCGCGCGTCCATGTATTCGCGCGACCTCGACCGCCATTTCGACCACCCATAGCGGTGTCGCGCGAGCTCAAACCCCTCTAGCGCGCGCCTCGACGCGCGTGACGCCGCGATGCGTCGCGCGCGACGTCAAACGCGTGCGCGTGCGCGATGTCGCGCGCGCCGACCGTCGACCGTCGACCGTCGACTCGCGCGCGCGGCGAAATGGCGCACACAGCGGCTGCACACAGCGGCACAGTCTGACGCGAGGATGGGCATTCTCAAGCGCGCGCGCGCGACGTCGAGCGCCGCGGGGGACGTCGAGTGCGTCGAGCGCGCGGTGTCGAGCGCGCGCGCCGAGGCGACGGACGCGGAGGGCGCGTTGGCGGGCGACGGGGCGGGTGAGCAGGTGGTGGTGGATTATGCTGAATTCGACGCGCGCGTGGACGCCGTGTTCGGGGCGTCGACGGCGGCGACGGCGGCGGTCGCGTGGGATGAGTTGACATCGCGTGATGGTGCTGGCGCGGCGTGGCGCCCGCGATCGAGCGCGGTGGTGCGACGAGGGGTCGTTCGCGACGGCGACGGTTCGGACGCCGACGGCTCGGATGGCTCGGATGACGAACGCGGCGCCGACGCCAAGGTATTTAGCGATGATTTAGACTGTTTAGAATCCGACGAGGATGGCGATGATGACGTTCAAAAGATGGCGCGTTTACGCGCATCCGTCGGGCGATGTCGGACGTTGAATGATGAGGACGAGTTTGACGACATCGACGCCATGGCGTGCGGTTCCGCCGTCGCGGACGACGTCCGCGATGCGCGTCGGCGCGCCATCGCGTCGGCGCAACCGACGCGTGGGTTGCCTGATCACATCGCACATCCCGAGCGCTATACGCGGTACGAGCTCGACGAGCCGCTCGTGGTGGGTGGTGGCGCGTCGGTGAGCTCGCGCGCGGTCCCAGAGCCGACGCCGAATACGCCAGACGCGCGCTTTGAATCCGCGCCTCTGACGTTGACGAAACCCACGTTTGTGGCGACGAAAAAACGAAAAACGACGGCTGCGACGTACGATGCATCGATGCCACCGCCGTCGCGCGTGAAAATCGCGAGTATTGATGATGCCGTCGATGACGCCGTCGAAGACGCCGTCGAAGACGCGCCGACGAGCGGCGTCGCGCGAACGCGAAATTTGCGTAAACGCGGCGGTTAATATTCGGGCGTTGTCGTCGTCATCGTCGTTGTTGTACCTGTAATGTGCTATTTCGTCTACGTATACTATTTCACGCGCCCTCGTACACGCACGTGGGGAGAAAATATTTATCCCCCCACCAGTACCGCCGCTTCACGCCCTTCCAAATGTCATCCGCCGACGCGTCCACCGCGACGACGTCAAACGTCACCTTGAACCCTTTCGCCCTGAGCTCCTCCTCCGCGACGCGATTATACACCATGTGAAAGAAAATATTATCCGGACACATGCCGTTAAAGTACGAATACACCCCACCCACATTCATAATCTTGGGCAACATGGCGTGAAATATCCGCATCGCGTCGTAGTCTTCGCCGTACGTGTCGAAAAACACCCCGTCAAATTTCACGCCGCGTTTAATCAATTTCGGCAATACATCCTGCCAACGTCCAAACTCAATGCTCACGCCCGGAACATCATCCCACCCTTGTCGCGTCATGTGTGCGCGAACATCCGGATGCGCTTCGATAATCGTATGTCCGCTCGTCCTCCGCGCTCGAACGCACCCGTCCACCACGCCCATGCCAAATCCCACATTTAACACCCGTCCTTTCGCCGCACAAATCACATCCGCGTGCGCCTCCATCAACGGCGCCTCCCACGTCATCATCACCGCATCACCCTCCTCATCCAAAAGCTTATCATCGCCATCGTACGTCACTTTCGTCGCTAAATACTTTGCGCTCTCGACGTCGTCGTCGCGCTCGACATCCGCGTCCCGTCGCGCCGCCAGCGTCGCCTTCCCTCGCGCAATCTCATCGCGCACCGCGAAATCCATCATCGCCCGCGCGAGCTCGGCGTGCCCATACCCCGACGCGTACTGCCCCGCGCAATCTCCGTCGTCGTCGACGTCGAACCACGGCACGCCGGCGCTGAGCAAGGCGTCGACGATGGGTGCGCAACCCGCGCTCGCGGCGAGCATGAGCGCCGTCACGCCGTTCTCGCCGCGCGTCGTCGGGTCAGCGCCGCGGTCGATGAGGGCGAAGAATGCGTCGGTGTCGGCGTCGCGCGCCGCGGTGCGAAGAGCGTCGTCGAGGTTGTCGTTCGGCGTCGTCATGATGATGATGATGATGATGCGAAAAAGTGCGGCGCACAATGGCGTCGGCATTCATTCGCGCGCGCGCCGTGCGCCGTCATGGATGAACGCGGCGCGAGCGACACAGGCGCGACGCAACGCGATGCGTGGACGCCGCCGAGCGCGGCGGATCTCGAGGCGCGCGGGCACGTGGTGGTAAAACAGGCGTTTTTGGTGCCGCCGCCGGGTATTGGTGATGCGACGGCGGCGCACGCGCACGCGTCTTTGTCGACGCAGGATGGCGAGAACGCCGATGCGCGCGCGCGGAAACGCACGAATGGTGGATTTAATAAGCGCAGCAAGCGCGGCGGCGGCGGAGGCGCGAATGCAGGGCGTGAGCTGAAGCTGTGTAACGACTACGTGGCGACTGGAACGTGCAAGTACGGCGACGCGTGCAAGTACGCGCACGACATCGACGCGTGGATGCGCACGAAACCGAGCGATTTACCAGGCGAGTGCATATTTAGTGCGCTCGAGTCTGGATGCCCGTACGGCGTGCGGTGTAGGTATGCGTCGACGCACGACGGAGGCGCGAGCTCGAGCGCGTTGACGAATGTCGAAACGTTGCCGAAACCGACGAGCGTTGACAAAGAAATCAACGCGCTTCCGCGTGAGATACAAACGAAATTACGCAAAAAGATGTATGATTTCACTCGGGCGAATACGATTGCGAAGTTTGTGCAGCAACCGAAAGAGGTGCGGGAGAATGGGACGAACGCGGCGACGCGCGTGGATACGAAATCGGGCGACGGCGAGGAAGAAAGCGCCGCCAAACGCGCCAGAGCCGCCGCGGAAGATGACAACGTCACCGATGTCGGCGCGTTTACGAACATGCGTGCAGTGGAGAAAAAAGTCATTGACTTTAAAAATAAGTTGTATCTAGCACCGTTAACGACGGTTGGGAATTTACCGTACAGACGCGTGTGTAAACGACTCGGCGCCGACATTACGTGCGGCGAAATGGCCATGGTGACCAATTTAATCCAAGGCGACTCTCGAGAATGGGCGCTCATGCGCCGTCATCCGAGCGAAGACGTGTTCGGGGTGCAAATCTGCGGCGGTTTTCCCGACACCGTGGCGCGATGCTGCCAACTTCTCGGTGACGTCGTCGACTGCGATTTCATCGACGTCAACATGGGCTGCCCCATCGACCTGGTGTGCGGTAAAGGCGCGGGCTCGATGATGCTCGAGAAGCCAAAGAAGATGGAACAAGTCATCCGCGCGGCGAATATTGCGGCGTTGTGTCCAGTGACGTTTAAGACTCGCATGTCGTATACGGATAAGTCACGCGTGGCGCACGCGCTCGTCCCAAACGTCGCCGAATGGGGCGCCGCCGCCGTGACGCTTCACGGCAGAACTCGCGCGCAGCGGTATCGCGCCGAAGCAGATTGGGACTACATTGCGCAAACAAAACTTGCGAGCTCGGTACCACTCATCGGCAACGGCGACGTGTATAACCAACGAGATTATTACGAGCACGTCGAAACGCACGGGGTGGATACGTGCATGCTCGCTCGAGGCGCGCTCATCAAGCCGTGGCTCTTTACCGAAATCAAAGAGCGACGCGATTGGGACATTTCATCTGGCGAACGCTTGGACTTGCTCAAACAATTCGCATCGTTCGGACTCGAACACTGGGGCAGCGATGACCAAGGAGTTGAGAATACGCGTCGATATTTACTCGAATGGATGTCGTTTTTGCACCGCTACGTCCCCGTCGGACTCGTCGAACGCGGACCGGTGACGATGAATTTACGACCACCGATGTACGTCGGTAGGAATGATCTCGAAACGCTCATGGCGAGCACGAAAAGCGAGGATTGGGTGAAAATTTCATCCATGCTGCTCGGGCCACCGCCTGAGGGGTTTATGTTTCAGCCCAAACACAAATCTAACGCGTACGGCGGTACAGAGGGCGGCCAAGCGTTCGCGGATTGGGACGCCCAAGGATGACGACTACAAACTCCTTCTACAACTCCTACAACAACTACTACTACTACTAAACGTGTACTTCTAAATGTCTTGACCATAATAATATCATATAAGTTTCCCTTACCGTTCCCGATGAAATAAGCACGCGACTTCGACGTGGTTTGTAAACGGAAAATGGTCGAGCACGACGAAGCGTTTGAGGACGTGCTCGCGTCCCAATCCGTCTCGTATGTTCTCAAGCAGCGCCGCGGGGCCACAGCTGACGTACAACACAAAGTCAAACGTGCACACGAGCTTTAAAGTCGCGGCATCCAAGCCCGCACGCGGCGGGTCCACGAGCACGGCGTCGAATTGATCCTTCGACACCATGCGAACGCCGTTCGTCGTCTTCGCTCTAAACGTTCCCGACAACAAATTCTTCGCCACATTCTGGCTATCGGACAACACAATTTCTGCATTCTTCACGCCATTCAACGCTAAATTATGATTAGCCGCGTCCACGAGCTCAGAATTGATCTCCACACCGACAATTGTGCGAAACATCGACGCCAAAGCGCACGTATGGTTGGCGTTGCCGCAGTACAGCTCGAGCATCGACGCCTCTGGTTTCGCGCGCGCGATGACATCTCTCGCGCACTCGCACAAGAAATTCATCGTCGCCTCGGTGATTCGCGCGTTCGGATTGCTAAAAGACCCTTCGACGTGCTTATATCGTAAGGTCCGGCCGTCGGCGAGGGCGTATTCTTCGTGAACGCAGTCGTCTCCCACGCGAAGCGTTCGGCCTTTGCTTCGGCCAGTCACCGCGAGCCGAACATCTGTAAACGAATCCGCCAGCGCACGCGCCGCGCTTAGCCACGTCGCGGCGTCTAATGGTTTAGAATATACGAGAGTTACGAGCACTTCGTCGCCGCGCGCGGTTTCGCCGAGAAAATGCACAGCTTCGAGCGCGTGCTCGAGCGTCGGCGTCGTCGCCACGCGCTCGAGCAAACACCCCATCACCCTCTGCACGCTCATGACTGCATCGCTCAACGGCGCATCGAGCACAATATTAGGCGCACCGTGTGACCACATCGCATACGCAAGTCGCGGCGGCGCCTCAGCGTCAGCGCCGCCTCGCGCGTCGAGACGAACGATTTGGAACCGCAATCGAGACCTAAACTGCTCCGTCGGGCTACGCGCGACCGCAAAGTGCGTCGACGGCCCGAGTGCGTCCGCGAACGCGTCGCGCAATCGCGCGACTTTGTCATCAAACTCGACGCGGTGCGCGGCGTTCGTGCGTGGGCGCAGGGCGACGCGAGGCGTCGACATCTGGCGCGACACGCGAGCGACATCTGTGCGAAGAAAAAGTCAACGCACGACAAAGATATCAAGCGACACGGTATTCGCACGCGCGCGTGGCGTGGAGTTTCGCGCGCGCGAACGCGGGTACGGGTGCGGGATAATTAATTGAACGCCATGGATGCGCGCGCGAGACGACGGGACGCGCGCGCGGCGAGTGATCGCGCGGTGGCGGAGGCGTTTGAGAGATGTGAAGAGGCTGCGGCGGAGCGCGCGCGGGGGCTACAGCACGCGATGGAGCACGCGCTACGGCGTCGGGATGCATGTGCGGATGAAGAGATGCGTGAGATGGCGCGCGAGATTGAGCGGTGGCGTGCGGCGTGTGCGAGAGCGAGAGTGCAGACGTTGAGGTGTGTTGAACGCGTGGCGCGCGCGAGGGCGACGGAAACGGCGCGTCGGACGTTGCGCGCGTGGCGAGAAGAGATTAAGGCGCAGCGAGCTCTGGCGGTGATTGAACACGAGGAGAAAGTACATAAAGTTCGTGCTGTGCTGCGGGCATGGAGGGTGGTGATTATTGAGAAGCAGCAGTTGGAGAGGAATTTTATCGACCATGCGTTGACTCGCGAGGCTGAATATTACGACTCCAAGTGTAAAGCCGCTGTGGCGAAACTCACGGTTGATCAACACCGTCGCCGCCGACGAGATTGTCAGCCTCGTCGTGATACCGGGAAGCTACGGGCGCATGCTGCGGCGAAGGGTGAATGTGCCATGGAGGCGAGCATGCGCGAGGCGTTTATGCGCGGCGTCTGCGCGTTGGACGGAGACGCGTTTCGCGGCGACGAATAGTAGTGAGCGGCGCGGGTTCCTAAGATATTTCTAATAATTGCAATTTTGTTTTTGTTTTTGTGTTCTATTCGCCGCCAGACGTAATGAGGCGCGGCGCGATAGCCATCGACATGAGTTCTTGGAACAGCAGCTTGCACGCGTACGGCACCATAACTTGCACGACTGACGTACGTTCGCTCGGGTTCTTGCAGCACTCAAACGTTTGGTTCTTCAAGTTTGCAACGGCAATCAATCCGCACTTTTGGCAGACGTGAATTCTGTACGCATCAGATTGATCCATGAGACGCTCCTTGAGGAATGACGCGGCACCATGCGACATGATACAATCGCGCTCCATCTCCCCGAAACGCAAGCCACCATCACGCGAACGACCCTCCATGGGCTGGCGCGTCAAAATCTGCACCGGACCTCTACCACGAGAGTGAATCTTATCGTCGACCATGTGCTTCAATCGCTGGTAGTACGTGGGACCGATGAAAATTTGAGCATCCAACATGCGACCAGTGTGGCCGTTGTACATGACTTCGTTACCGCGCTTTTGGTAACCGCACTTGTGCAACATGGTAGAGATGTCCTCAGCGGTCACTGGGGTAAACGGCGTGGCGTCCCCTTCCTTACCCATGCACGCCGCAACCTTGCCCATGATACACTCCACAAGCTGACCGATTGTCATCCGGGACGGAATCGCGTGCGGGTTGACGATAATGTCGGGCGTAATGCCTTCGCACGTGAATGGCATGTCTTCTTGAGTGTACGTCATACCAACCGTACCCTTTTGACCGTGACGAGATGAAAACTTGTCACCAACTTGCGGCGTTCGCATCGAGCGCACGCGCAGCTTGACAAAGCGCAAACCTTGATCGTTCGTGGTGAGCAACACTTGATCGATGATTCCCGTCTCGGCGTGCTTCATACCAGTGGAGCAATCCTTCTTTGAGAAACGCTTTGAAAGCACGGCGTTGTCGTCTTCAGGCAAAGGTGCGGTTTTACCAATGATGATATCATCTCCACTAACGCGCGTGCCTGGGCAAATCAAACCATCATCGTCGAGCTTGTCATACGTGCCATGGCGCATACCCAAGCACGTGTCTCTATCGGGACGCTCGAACTCTTCTCGGCTCAAGCTACCTTGCTTCTTCTCTTCATCCTTGAACGAACGGTAATAGAGCGAGCGGAACAAACCACGATCGATGGCACTTTGGTTCATGAGCACGGAATCTTCTTGGTTGTAACCAGTGTAGCACATGATGGCGACCACGGCGTTGCAACCGGCGGGAAGTTCGCGGAAGTGCAAATACTCCATGGCGCGCGTCGTCACCAACGGCTTTTGCGGGTAAAACATGACGTAACCGAGCGTATCCATACGGATTTGGTAGTTTGTGACGTACATACCCATCGCCTGCTTACCCATAGCACTTTGATACGTGTTACGGGGAGACTGGTTGTGGTCGGGGAAGGGAATGATGGAGGCGCAAATGCCCAAAATCATCGACGGGTGAATCTCGCAGTGCGTGTAGCTGATAGCGACGCCTTGATTGCTTACGGATGCTTGTCGACCGGCGACGAGATCATCAATGGTCATCGAAATCATAGTCGTCTCTTCTTCTTCGGTGTCAACATACTCGATGAAGCCAGAGGTCACGAGCTCATTCCACGTGTACCCGGTCACGTCCTTCTCCGTCAACAATTCAATGTGTTGCTTCTTAATCTTGAGCTTTTGATCGTCGTCAACGATGAAAAGCGGGCGGGTACAGCGACCGTAGTCCGTGTACAGGCGCAACTCTTTCAATCTAATGTCGTGAACGACGCTGACAGAGGAATCGACATCAACCTTGCGGCGAAGTTGGCGGAGCGTGCGCACCAAATCCGCCGGATCGCGGTGCACGCCAACCCACACACCGTTGAGGAAAATCTTCGTCGATTCCACGATGAGCGAGGGCGAAATTTCTTCAAGATTCTCCATCGTCCATTCATCCAAGAACTCCAGAATCGGTTCCGAAGGCGAACCAACAGACACGAGCGCCATGAGGGCGAGGTTCTTCACGAGCCCGACGGCTTGGCCTTCGGGCGTCTCAGCTGGACAAATCATACCCCACAACGAGTTGTGCAATTGACGAGGCTTCGCGAGCTTGCCTTCGCGTCCAATGGGAGAGTTGATACGACGAAGGTGCGACAAGGTGGACGAATACGAAAGGCGGTTTAGCACTTGGCTGACACCTGCCCGGATATCCTGCGAACCTTGCGAGCCCCAGTTACCAGTGGCGAGAGAATACTTCAAGCCTTGCGTGATGGTTTTGGCCTTGATGGCGAGCTGAACTTGAATCTCCTTACCACTATCGATACAGCGTTGGGCGTATAAACGTACATCCTTGGTGAGCTTTCGGAACAATTGACGGAACAATTGGGCGAGAAGCGGACCACCGAGATCCAAACGTTTGTTACCATAGTGATCCCGGTCATCCTCCGGGCGGCGGCCAAGAGAGCACAACAACAATCTGTGAATCATGTAACCCATGAAGTACGCCTTCTTCGTCTCGCAATCTTCACGCACGCCCACGTGCGGAAGAAGTTCCTTTTGCAAAATCTCCTTCGCGTACTTGATGCGCTTCTCGCGCGAAACACCCACGGCAGAGCCACGCTTGCCGATAAAATCGAGCGCAACTTCTTGCGATTGAATCACGAATGCTTCTTCGATGGACGGTCTCAACATCTCCATCATCTCATTATCCGCAAGGTCGTACACAATGTGCTCCAAAATGTCTTTGTCGGCGACAAAACCGAGCGCTCGGAACACCACAAAGATTGGAATGTCGGTGCGAATGTACGGAAGCGTGCATCGAATCGGCCCGGGCGCATCCTTGGTGCCTGCCGCATGTAGCTGTCGAACAACGCACGAGCTCGCTCCACGCGAACCACGTTCGGGTTGCGAGCGGCACTCAGCGGCGAACATGTACTTGCTCGGTTGCTTCTTCTCAAATACGTAGACGTGGTTCGTGCTCATGCGCTCTTGCGCGATGAGAACCTTTTCGCTACCGTTGATGACAAAGTAACCGCCCTCATCGTACGGGCACTCACCAAGTTCGGTCAACTCCTTGTCCGTGTGCCCGTGCAACGAGCAGTAATCGGAGCGCAACATGATGGGGACCTTACCAATGAAAACCTTCTTAATATCCTCCTCCTCGACGCTCACGTCGCCTTCAGGTGACACCGTCGTGATTTCCTTCTTCATATCTACATACAACGGCGCTGAGTACGTCAAGTTCCGAAGTCGCGCCTCCTTGGGGAACAAAGTCGTCGAGTATCCATCCGCCTCGGTCACCATCGGTTTACTCAAGTAAATCTGGTTAAAGCTAATCTTGTACGTCTTATGCTCCGTCGCATCAATGTCCTCCCCAGGCATGTGTTGAAGCTCGGGCGTTAACTCAATCTCTCGCATCTCATCTGTAAAGCGACGAGAGAAAATACAAACTCAGAGTCAGTCGCGAGCGCCATCTTACCCTAAACCCCGCCACCGTCGTAGCCCATTCGCCCTTCGCGCGCGTCTCTCTTCGTCTATACACGCACCAACAATCTCCTGCATCGTGTGCTGAATGAACTCATTGAACGAATCGAGTTGCTGGCGAACCAAACCCTTCTCTTCGAAGAACGACGAGATCACCACCCACGCGTCCTCCTGCGCGACCGAGGAAAAAACAAATGTCAGTCTCGCGAATTCCACGCGATCTACCCCTCGTTCTCGTGCCTCGCGACGCGTGCATACCGCGAACACCACCCTTGTGAAGTCGGCGAAACGCCGCACATCACGTGCGCGTCCATGCGCGCGCGATATCGCGACGGCGCGCGACGCGTCGTCGTCATGTCGTGTTCCCGCCAGACACGATGGCGATCTATCGACGCACCTGCCCAATCTCTTCCTCCTCGTCCTCGTCGCGCGCGTCCATGTGCGCGTCTTCGACTTCATCGTACACGCCCATGATGACTGTGCACCGTGTACGTGCGGGTGTGCGTGTTCGAGATGCACGCGTGCGCGTGAATGCGGACGTGGATCACGATTTTGGGACGTTTGGCGCCACCACGTTGTGTGAACCCTGATGAATTTTTGCGAGCGAACGGACATCGAGAGCCCTGGCGCGGTTGGAGGCACCTTCGACGCATGCGTGCGGGCAACTAAGTAAAGATTACAAGGAATGACTAGAACGCTAGGGTGCTCAGGCGGTGTGATCGCGACCGGCGCCGTAGACGATGGCTTCGCACTTGCGCCTGAGTATGAATTTTTGGCGCGGGGAGAGGAAGCCGAACGCGCCAACCTCGGTCGGGGCGGTGGCGTCCAAACCTTTGAGCGCGAGGGTGCTCAAAGAATCGTACACACCGAGCATGGCGAAGTGCTTGAACCAATCGGCGATTGGGCCTGGACCAGCTTGGAGGAGGATGTTTGGGACGAAGAGCGGCTTGGTGAGCGTCATCGAAATCAACGTTTTTCCCAAGCCTTTGAATGTGACGACGTCTTGCAGGAATGGACGCAGAACATCTTCGCCTAAGTTTTCCATGACACCAAAATTAATCGTCATGAGCTTATTGATGAAGTCACGCTTGGGCTTGGCGTCGTGCGGTACCATCATGCAGCGTTGGAACAGCCACGCCGCACTCAACGCCGGTTGGTAATCGTTCACCGCACGAAGCGCATTGCGGTCGAGGGCATCGGCGTCTAACGCCTCTTCAACGGCGCGTGTGATGCGTCCGAGATGGCGCAATATTGCAGCCAATCCACCGAACGACAGTGGCGATTGAATTCCCGACGCATCACCGATTTGAAGCACTCGATCAAAATCGGTTTGCAGCGGCGAATCGCGATACGTCGGGAATAACCCAAACAAGACGCGCTTCAACCGCACATCATCGATGGATTCTAAATTCTGATACTTGGGCATGTAGTCCCAGTAGTTTTCGAGGATTTCAGCTATGGAGGGGCGTGGGTCTCGCGCGTCCATGTATGTAAACATGTACGTCGTTCGATGATCGGGACCTGTCGAAGCTGGAAAAGCCTCCCAAAAGTACTGGCCGCTCATGTTCGCCTCAATGTCCGTGGTGGTGTATATCAAATCTGCGCCCGTATTCTCCTTAAACCCCTCCGCACACGACCCGACGACGACGCACACGCCGTCTGGCTTTTGCTTGCCACGCATTTGTCGTACGATGGGAGACGCAAAACCCATGCAATCAATCACCAATCGTGCGTTGACGTTTTTGCCACTCACATCCAGCACCGCACCATCGTCATAGATGTCCACGCCACCGAGCACGGCGCGCTCGAAGACCACGCCGCCGGCTTCCTCAAATCTCGCTCGACACCGCTCGACGAGTCGCGCCGGCGAAACACCCGTGTTCAGAATGTCGCGCGTCATCAAATCCTTACCACCGTTGCCATGAAAACCGCATCGAATGGGATTAAATTCAATCATCACACATGCTTCGACGTCTTCCTTGGATAACACTCCGAGCGTGGCGAGCTCTTCGATCTCTTTCCGGCTCACGTTCCACTCTTGATCTCGCCCAGCCAACGGGCCGCGCTCAATCACGCACACCTTCGCCCCTCGTCGCTGCAACGCAGTCGCGGCGAGAATCCCGAGCGTCCCACCACACACCGCAACGTCAAACACCCCCGTAGCATCCGTCGCCGAATCACTCGCCGTCAACGCGTCCTCGACGCCGCGTCCGCGCCGTCGCCTCGTAAACTCTGGACCATCATCTTGTCGCCGCCCACCACCCTCGAGCGCGCGCAACGCCGCCCACCGCCCATCCAGCGCACGCAGCGCATCCACCGTCGTCTGCCCACCCGCCCCGAGCGCGCGTTCGCCGCCATCGCCGCGTTCAATCGACGATAACAGCCGCATCGTCCTCGCCGACACATCCGTCTCTGCACGCGTCGACGTCCAGTGCCCCCGCGCGCGTCGCTCGCGCCTCGCCCCAGCGCTCGCGCGCGCCAAGCTCGTCGCATGCATCGTCCCGCACGCCATCGCTGTTTCGCGCCTCGCCTCCGACGTCGCGTCGCGCGCTGACGCCGTGCGCTCGCGTACGACGCGGCCGGTCGACACCGCACTCGCGCGCGCGCGACCCCGCCCGTCGCACCGCCCCCCCGCACAATTCCGCGCGCGACCGTCGCCCGCGCCCGAACGCGCGCGAAACGAACGCACAAAAATGTCCGACGACGCCTCGCGCGCGGCTGACCCCATCGAACCCATCGCCGGCGTCGCCGTCGCGCGCATTCTGTGTCCCGATTCCAAAGTCGGGGGCCTCATCGGTCGACGAGGGACATTTGTGAAAGCAATCGTCGCCGCCACGGGGGCGTCAGTGAAAGTCCTCGACGCCTCTGCGGTGGCGTGTCACGAGCGTGTTGTGTTAATACATGCACCGCGCGCGAGAGGGGAATCGAGCGAGGGGTGTGCGGCGAAAAGGGCGGGGATGATGGTGGCGCGCTTTCTGACGCGCGCGACGTCGAGACGGGCGCGCGACGAGGACGCGTCGCATTCGGACACTGAAAGTGACAATGCGGAGGATTCCGAGGAGGAGGAGGAGGAGGAGGGTGATGATGATGATGTCGCTCGCGCGTCGTCGGTGACGCTGCGCATTATCGTGCCCGCAGGACAGGCGGGACATCTCATAGGCAAGGGCGGCGAGCACATTCGGGATATTCGTAAGCGCGCGAGCGGAGCGCACATCGCGGTGCAGGAGGTTGGGCAAGCGCCGCCGTGCGCGACAAGCGAAGACAGAGTTGTGGAAATACAAGGCCCGGCGGCACACGTGCGCCTGGCGGCGGAGGCGGTGTTTACGTTGTTGCAGGAGTTTTTAGTATCGCAGGCGGTGCTGACGTATTATCAGCCGACGGTGGCGTCGGCGGAGCGCGAACGCGCGGCGGCAGCGGTGGCGGCGTATAACGCGGCGGCGGCGGCGGGAGCGACTGGTGTCATGATGGATCCCGCTATCGTCTCAATATCGAATTCGGTGCCGGTGCCCGTGCCCGTGCCTGTGCCCGTGCCGATGGCGTCGATGCCATTCCCTGCGCGCCCGATGTTGCGCGAACGCCTCGACGTCGACAGCGCCAATGTATCAAACGTCCTCGGCGTACACGGAAGTAATATTTCCACCATTGCGCAAATCAGTGGATGTCAGGTGTCCATGCTCGAAGCCGATCCAGAGACGAAGACGAATTCGATTGAAATAATGGGTCCGCACGAAGCCAATTTGCGCGCCGCTCGACAGTTGGTCGAAGCGTTTGCGAACGGGCAGACTCCATCCGTAGTCCAGCCCCCGTGGCCACCCCAGCACATGTACCCAGCGTAGAACGCGATAGTTGTAATAGTGATGTGTGTTGATGTAGCGTTGATTGCGCCATGGACGCGAAGTCGTCATGGACGTACGTATTATTCGAGCGCGCTCGGGACGGAGCCGGGGCGCCAGAGCGCGCCTCCGTGCTCGTGCGGCATCGATGGGCGACCGTCCGCCGCCGCCGAATATCGGCGCGTGGTTTAAAACTAAAGCGTCGACGGCGAAAGCCAAGGCAAAGGCGACGCTGGATGGCGCCAAGGCGCGCGTTCGTGACGCGCAGGAGCGACGCCGCGAGCGCAGGATTGACGAAGAATCTCGCGCACACGCCGTACGAGTCGCTCGAGCGATCGCGCGCGCGGACGAGGATGATGGAGATGAGAACGCCATGACGTCGACGAGTCGCGCGAGAGAGCAACGCACGTCGCGTCGCGAGGTGTTGTTGGATGAGCTCGCGAAGGATGTCGTGGATGTCAATCGATTGCGGTTGTTGGCGTCGGATGGCGGCATCCCAGACGACGATGGTGGTCGTGCGCGAGCGTTGGTGTGGAAGTTGTGTTTGAAATATATTCCGGGCGACCGTGCGGCGTGGGCGGAGACGGAGCACGCGCGAAGAGGAGAGTATGGGCGGTTCTTGGCGGAGTTTTGCGGCGAACCGACGACGACTGTGGAGGGCGACGAGACGGCTTCTGGTACGTCGCGTGGCGTGCAGTGGATCGATCGTCACAAAGGAGACGAAGTTGCCGAACAGATAGATAGAGATATTGCTCGCGTGCATCCGGATATGCACTTTTTCAACGACGAAGGGGGGGTTGGGAAAGCGAGACGCAAGGATGAAATGCGAGACGCGTTGTACGTCTTCGCCAAACTCAACCCCGGCGTTGGGTACGTGCAAGGGATGCACGAAATGTTTGGATGTATATACTACGTGTTCGCGACGTGTTCGGACGACGCACAAGCGGCAAATGCGGCAGCTGATGCTTTTTATTGCTTTACGGAGATTTTCGGTGAGTTTCGCGACGTCTTCGTCATGGAACTCGACGCCACCGACCAGGGCGTGCGGGCGCTGCTCGACACCCTGAGCGACATGCTCGCCAAACACGGTCCCGAAGTACATCGTCATTTGCACGAATTACAGCTCGCAACGTCCATGTATGCGTTTCGTTGGATCACCTTGCTCTTCACGCAAGATTTTGATTTCGCCGACGCGCTCCGCCTCTGGGACGTCATGCTCGCCTCCCCACGCTCACGCAAAGAGTGCCTCCTTCGACTCTGCGTGGCGTGCGTGCTCAACATCGGCAGTGATCTCATCGAAGGCGATTTCGCGACGTGCATGAAAATGCTTCAACATTATCCACCAGTCGATATCCGCAGGATCACCCGCCTCGCCGCCGCGCTTCCCTACGGCATTCCCACCGCCCCCGCGGTTCCATCCCACGCCCGAGCTTAGAGTATAGAAAACACGTACCAAGTTGGTATTTAATTTAATTCACACGCGTTGTTCACTCGCGCGACGATTCGCTGTGATACAGAAAAATAAAATCCATCAGCGCGTGTGAAAAAGTCAACGAGATACGAAACGCCTCCTTCCGAGGCGTTTTTTTGTCCGATGAGCGCGGCTCACCACACGACGACGCACCCACGACGCGCGATGACGCGACGCGCGAGGACGACGACGCGGCCCAATTCGAACGAGCGCACGACGCCGGACCCGGAGATCGATTCGTACGTGGAAACTCTGGACCGCGTCGTGCGAAGCGAGTGTAATCGACGCCGTCCGTGGTCCCCTATGAAGATCGCCTCAAGAATCTTCGACATCACTAATGCACTCGAGGAGGAGTGGACAAATGAATACGAGGCGGAACGAAGGAGAAATAAAAATCTTGTGGTGCTCCCACCAGCCATCGGGCGCGTGTTTCGCGACGACGGCCTGATCTCGATTGAAGTGTTGACGGGTGAGAGAGACGACGACAGGCTCGAGAAAGGGATTGCGACCAACACCGCTCGTTATGAATATTTTAACGAGTGCATGAAAAACGAAGGCGGATTTCGCAGAGTGTATGAAGAAATGGACTCGCACCAGAAGCTTTGCGATGGTTTTTTGCTCGAGTTATTTTCCTCGTCGTACGACGGCAGTACCTACAAGCAGCGTCTGGACAAATTTGTCCAAAGATTCGAAGAAGCATTCCCACCAGAAATAAGGATCAAGTACCAAAATTTCGATGTTTTGTGTCGCGGTTTGATGGTAACTTTGTATCTTGTTCATGACAAGCATGGTTATGACTCACATGAATTCAAAGAAACTTTAAAGCTCGTCATGGAAAAAGACGTGGTCAACACGTTATCGGTGGAAGAGGCGAGGCTGAGCTTTGAAATTCAATATGCGCTCACAGCGCTTGAAAACTTAGCGTTCAACGCTCCGTACAATGAATGGGTATCAAAGAATGGCAGTCGCCGAAGAGAATTCTTACCAGAAGCTCAAATTTTGCCTGGATATGGCACACGGGACGCTCATGTAGTCATGGCTATGCAGAGCTTTCGTGTAATAGCCAGCAGCAGAATCCTCAAGAGCGTTCGTGAGTACCGACGCATGCTACAAACGCATTTGAATGTCGCGGCAGAGATGGGATTGGTGCCTCAATCTCAACCGAAACCGCGCCAGAAGCGAGTGAAATCTCTGCCGCCGCTCGACGAGTTGATTCCACGCTTTGGTCTTCGAACGCAACGACGCGTCCCACGCTAGCGCAACACCCTCGTTGTAACGTCACTTTGCTATTAAAAATTAAAACCTACACAACTATGCTACGCACCCCGCGCTTCGCGTCTCGTGGCGTCGTGTAAAATATCCACGTCCACCGCGTCCGCCGGCAGTTGTACGTACCGCACCACGCTTCCCCGAATAAAGCAGTTTCTCACACTTCGCATGTGCGGATACCGCTCCTCATCCGCAACGTGCGTATTCTCCAACTTAATGTTCAAGTACTGATCCACCGACACCAACGTCCCGGCGATCGCCAAGTCATTCTTAAGCTCCACCGTCACCGGCTTGCCCACCAAAGTCTTAAAGTACGAGTAAAACAACCTACACACGATTCAACGCGCGTCATCGCGCCCGCACGTCAGTCCCCGAAACACACGACCAGCGCGCGCACACCCGCACCCGCACCCGCCCCGCCCCGTATCACTTCGCATCGCATCGCATAAACACGCACATCGTCCCCGAATGACAATCGTCTGCACCACCGCGATCGCGCACCCACAATCACCCCGTTCGCGCGTCGTCGACCGACACCCGTGCGCCTCCGACGCGATCAATCCAACGCACGTGCGCGTCACTCGCGGTTCGTTCGCCTGCGTCGCTCGCGCGCGCGCTCGAATGCGGTCAACGGCGACGGAAATGGCGCCGTCCCGAACGTGCCCTAAGGGGACTGAAGAAGACTCGACACAAAAAAGCAACACAAAAAAAAGTATACGCGCGTCATTCGCGCGCGCACGCCGCGCCCGACGCGCGCGCACGCGACGCGACATCGTCGAGCGTAATTTTTCGCGTCGTTGCGCGCGCACGGATGTGCGAGGCGCCGTGCGAGGGCGTCGCGGGCGATGTGCGCGTTGGGAACGATGATGGCGGTTCGAGTTCTTCGGTGCGCGAAGACGAGGCGGATGCGCGCGGGGTGGGGGGCGAGGCGACGCGCGCGCGGCTCGGTGCGGCGCGGTTGAAATCGTTCGGGGCGGTGGTGCGTCGGACGGTGGTGCGGGTGTCGATGGGGACGAAGCCTTGGGCGACGCGCGCGGTGGCGAGGCTCAAGCGGGAGTGGGCGGAGCAGTTTCCTTCGGATGACGTGTGGGCGGCGGAGATGGATAGGTTGGACGAGCTCGCGGCGTTTGAGGCGGAATCGTTGCGCGAGGCGTTGGATGCGGCGGAGGCATCGACGTCGGAGGTGGCGCTGGGTGTGGATGCGGGCGAGGTTGACGACGCGGCGGCCGCGGCGGAGGCGTTGACGTTGGTCGCCAGCGATGATGATGATGACGCCTCGCGTGAATGCGCCGTCTTGGACGCGCAGTTGTCAGGCGATGAACACGATGACGACGATCCCGATGTTTTGTGCACGCCGGCAAAATCGACGGCGTCATTTGACGAAACGGATTACGTGTACGACGTCGTCGACGACGATGAAGCGGAGGACGCTGAAATCAAGCTGTCTGCGGGTGAGCACCGCGTCATCGTCATGCCCAAGGCGGTCGTTCTGCAGGAGGGCGTGTTACCGCATTCCGACGCCGTGAGCTTTGTCGCGCCGAAAGATGAACGCAAGCCGCGCACATTTTGGCGGAACGACGTGGCGAGACGCCGGGACATCGTCCCCGTCGTTCGCGCGCCTCTCTCGCCGATTTCCCCAGAAGCGCCCATCCCCGAGCGCTCCACGACGAGCACTGGCGATAAAGTCACCACTCATCCAGACACGCCCCCGTGGTATCAAAAACGCTTTGATCGGGAGACGCGAGAATTAGCCAAAAGCGCGCGGACGCTTCTCGATTGGGCGGCCGGCACCCCCACTCTCGCCCCTGCGCACGCCGCGACGACGCACGCAGGAAAACTCGTACAGAAAACAAGTTTTGAGCCGACATGGATCGACTGCGGCGAGGACTGCCTCGTCGTCGATTTGCCGGTGTCAAATTTCATCGAACTGGATAAAGCCGACTAGCTTCAGAAAATGTTAACAAACGCGTCGTAGCTCCCTTCACACGTCGCCATGCGCGCCAGCGCGAGACTCGATGCGTACTTTGCAAGTCGAGAAAACTACCCCACAACGTCACACGTCGTGATGGACGAGCACGAACACGACAACGACGCGGCGATGCGCGCGATGGTGCGACGACGCATGGAGCTGCGATTAAAAGGCTACGACATGTCTCAGGGTGATGTGCCGCGCATCGCGAGCGCGTCGACGCGCGATGCGGGCCTGATGGCGACGACGACGGCGAATCGGTCGGTGCCACTGGCGTCGATTGCGCCGGATGACGGTGAAGTCGACGAGGAGTGTGAAGACGTGAAGTCAACGACGACGTTGGCGACGCGTGGCGTCGAAGTTGTGCCGCCACGCGTACGCGCGGCGGATGCGATACTGAAGCGATTAGTACAGGAGCTTGGTGCGCATGCGATGACGAGGGATGGTGAGCTCGGACACGGTGACGCGCTTGGTGGAGTTGATGGGGCCGAAAGTTGGCAACCGAGCGGGACGGATTGGAGCCAAACGCCAGAGTTTCTGCGCACTTCGAGCGCCACGAGCGCCAGGGCGATGCGCGAAAAGTATCCAGATATGTTTGGAGGGAATCTTTTGGATTAACCGCTGCGATTAGCGAGATGCATAGCACTATGTGTATATTAAACGCACCTCTTGAGGTGCCTTGTATGTTATTTCGCGTTCTACGTTCACGCCCTCACTCGCCAGGCGGACTTGTCGGCCATTGACAACCAATCGATTGTTTTGCGCGTGCATTTTAGCCACACAAACGCGAGGATCGGTGAAAGCAATACCAAGAAGTAGTACGGCGCGTCGTTCGACGTGCATTTTCCTTTGCAAGCAGCCTTTAGCGCGTCAGTAGCGCAACTACCCATGACTTCGCGCGTTTGCTCGCTCACGCAAATCTTCGAACTCACCGCATCAACTGAGAATAAAGTTACACTTTCCATCCATTTGGCGCCGAGATTACTCACGGTGTTCAAAATCGTCATGTACGTTCCTCCCAAATCGGCGTCAGAGACGCGGTTGTAAAACGCCATGAAAGAAATAAAGTGCGCGTTACTAAAAGCGCTGTACACCGCAAGCCACATGAACAAGCATGCGTAATAAGCGTATGGGATTGAGCCACCCATGGATTTCACATCAGGCGCGAAGAGCACTAACGCCGCCGCACACGCGCACACGCCGCCGCGCATTACCCACGTCTTCGTTATGGTATCCAACGGCCGCGGGCCAGCGGTCCACTTTCTGGTCAACATTGGCATGGCCAAGTTGAGCGGGGTTAGCATGGCTGATATCGTCGCCATGTGCGACTTTGGAACGCCCTTCTCCAATAGTTTCAAAGTGGTGAGCGTTTCAGACGCGCTAAACGCGATGAAGCGCGTCAACAGCACCGCACTCAACTTCAGCACCGCAGGAAGCTTAAGGATGGACACAGCCTGGGCGTACGCCTCTTTCACGCTCAAATCCTGCACGCATGTTTTTTCTTTCGTCATGTACACGAAAAAGGATGACGCCAAAAAGACGTAGCCCCAGAAGGAAATAAACGTGCCCAAATCGAGCCCGTATGAGTTCAACACTAAAAAGCCGGTAAACGATATGAAGAAGCCAGCCATTTGTCCGATAGCGTTGCACGTTGACGCTAACCCAACATTCTTGGCGCTGAGCATCGTCAACGCCCATCCATCCACGGCGATGTCTTGCGACGCTAACAAGATGTAAATCCAGAAAAACGTCCCCGCGAGCGCGCGCACGTCGCTTCCGCTCTCACTGATCAATCCGCCCAACGCAGAAGACAACGCTAATAAAGTAACGCCCACAACTATTTGCAACGGCATGACCCACGTTCGACGCTGCCCTACGCTCTTAAAGTACGTCGCGTCTACGATCGGCGCCCACAACACTTTGAGCGAAAACGGCCACGACGCGAGCGAAAACACACCCTGTTCACCGTACGTCGCCCCTCGTTCTTGCAAAATGAACGTCACCGACGCGCTCAAACCCATAGGCACACCTTGTAAGGTGTACAGTAATAACAAAAGCGCGACCGCACGGGCGTCGCTACGAGGTAATCCAAACATTAATCTTTCATCGGGTCGGTTGGCGGCAGCTTTTTTCGTAGCTTTCGTAGCTTTCGCGCGCGACGGTGTCTTCGAGGCGCGACGGGACGCGACTGAATCCGATTTCGTCGCCGCGGCTCGAGGCGTGGATGAACGGCGCGAGCCGCGCGAGTTCGACCGCGACGGGCTTTTGCGAACGCTCATGTGAGCCGCAGTGGCGCGTTCTGAGGTGCACGCGCGCGCGCCGAGCGACGGAGATCTCGAGATCGCCATTACGTGGTGATAATGTATATCTACAATTGAGTTGAGTAACGCGCGTTACTCCGTTAATGCGCTCTTAATCGCACGCTTGTTCGCCATGCGAAACACGACTGATGCCGAAAAGTAATCGCGGCGGTTTTCGATTTGCATGGGCGGGACGCAGTGCTGGATTTCCTCCTTGGCGAAATCCGTCATTGCTGTCACAGAACCTCGAGATTGCAACGCTCGAACGACGCCTCGATCCGTGTTCATGCGCATGTGTTTGCTCGGAGCGAATGCGAGAATCCTCGGGTTGAATAAGCGCACTGAGTAAATGCCGTCATCGAAGAGATGGCATGCGTCCTTGTGCGCGAGCAAATACGACGACGCGCTCGTGTACACATTCACGACGATTTGATCGACTGAGAAGTCGTGTGGCAATACGCCGCGACAGGATAAAAGATCAGCCATGCGACATAAGATCGTCGCTCGGGGATCATCCAAGCCTGGGACTGTGCCAATCAGTCTTTGTTGCTCAACTCTGCCAGGCTTGGCTTTTTCGTATGCGTATCCAAAGAAAATTTTGATTCGGCCTGCGCTCCCAGCGTTCGCAACGAAAGGCTCGCCACCGTACTTACCTTTCCGAGCATCCGTTGCGAGCTCAAAAATGTCTCTTTCAAACTCGGCGAGTTCGCTATTGCTAAAAATGTTCTCATATATCGTCAAGCCAAATGAGCACATTTCGTCGTAGTACGTCGGGTACACGTGCATGAATTCAGTCACCATAGCACTAGTTGAAACTCCGGGAGGAGAAGCGACGACTTGCATCTTTACAGGACCACCGCGTTCTACCCATTTTGAGCGTTGAAGCAGCCAATCTTGCAAGGCTCCGGACTGCTCTTCGGTCAAACAATTCGCATCGTCGTCGACCCAAATTTGGGAAATTTTTGCTGTGCCGCTTTCGCCGCATTCGGACTTTTGAATCAGATACTGGGTTACATTCGTGCTTTCATTTCGGCGTCGACCGATGCATGTCAGCGCACTCGCGATGGGCTGCTCTCGCCTTTCTCGCAATCGCGCGTGTAGTCGAGCCGCATCGCACGCGTAGCACACAAACACCGCATCGCGGTTCTTTTTGTAAAAAATAAGTTGATCCTCACCTTCAATCGCCTTCACGCACGGCTCACAGACTATTTTCCCACACGTGTGTGTTGATGCTTCGCAAATGAAGGCTATCGTGCGCTCATCGCCGTGCCCGCACACCGTGCATTGTACTTCTGTCCCTTCGTCGTCGCGGGCCCAAACGCCGCTCGTCAAAAAATGATGACAACTCGAACACGTCGGCACATCACCGTCGACATCGGCGTCATCGTTGATTAATACATCACGAGACACTCCAAGCACTGGATGCGATGTAAGCGCCCCCCACCTTTCGCACAGTGCGCTCGCCGTCGTCGACCGCGCGTTGACGCACGTACCAAACGTACTTATCCGCGTCGGCACCCCACACACCGCTTTTGCCGCGCGCCAACTCGACTGCGAGTTGCGTACGCTCGCCACATCCATCATCACCACCCGTTCACTTTCGCCACTCGATGACTTTTGCCTCGCCGCACGCTTCTTCGGCTCTGGCGTCGCATCGAAGATGTCTAATCGGCGCCTCACCACAGCTCGGACTGCGCGCGCGTCGTCGTCGTCGTCGCTCTCATCGCTCGAAGCCTCCCTATCGTCATCGCTCACGACGCACACGCCGTGCACTTCATTTATTTCGCGTCGCCGTCGTTCGCGCGACGATGACACGTACGTCCCGCCCTCGTCGACGTCGAGAGGCGAGCGCATCGTTGTGATGTGGGCGCACGTTAACAACTCACTTTTTAGCATGTTATTTCAATCGGATCCGGATTCGTCTCCGGATTCGTCTTCGGATGCGTCATCGGATGAGGAATCTCGCGCTGTTTCGGGTGGGTCTATATTGAGACATTCGCGAACGCGTTCCCTCGCATCGACGTCGAGCGCCACGCGTAGATATTGAAGCACCTCCTCCTGAGAACCACTCCTACGAACCAACGCCTGATGGTTTCCAATCGTGTTATCCGGCACTTCGATATCGAACAAATCGGCGTGTGGAATACAACAGCAGCACTTAAATGAAGTATATTCTGCGTCACGATAATAGTGCGCGTGGTCGAATTTGAGCGTCTTTACGCGCTTGAACATACTCTTCGCGCGCCACGAGTAGATTCCGCGAGTGGTCACCGCGTAACGCGCGTTGTTGTACGCCCGTTTCCCACACAGCGCGTACGTTGACCCGATGAATGGCCAGCATAATGGCACGAACGCACAACATCCCCATCGCGAGAACTGGAACGCGCACGCGTGCTCCGGGATGTTTTTAAAGACGCAGAGCAAGTCTTCACCCGGAACTAAATGCGTCGCAATGAATGCGGCGTCGTCGGCGGTGGCGCCGCCGAAGAACTCGCACGGCGCGGTATGTGATGCCTCGGTCATGGCCCGTGGTGTGTGAGTGAATGTGCGGCTCGTGCGGTGGACTGTGGCGTCGACGTCGGGCGAGGCGCGCGCGATCTGGCGATGTGTATATGCGGTCGTTTGGACATGTCGATTCATCTTTCACTAGCTTGACTTAGCATGTCACTTTGCTCGAGCATTTGCTCAGCGGTGGCGTAGCTTGCCACGCAAAATCGTTTTAGTGCGTGTTTGGTGGCGTGGAATCAATTCATCGAGTGGTGCGCTTTCGTTTCCGGACGAGGCGCTCGACGAAGACGCTGATTTGTCTTTGACGAGGCCGAGGCGCGCGGCTTGGGTCATCCAGTAGAACGCGTACATACACATGAACTGTCGAGCTCCGAGAAGGGCATCAGCCTTCTGATGGTAACGATCGATGTAAAAATGATTGACTGCGGCGATATCACGTGTGCCGAGTCCGACAGGAACGGCGCGAGAGGGGTACGTGCCGGATCGGAAGACCTTGGGATCCTCGAGAACGTCGAGCAAACGCTCCATGTCCTGCAACAGCGTAACGCATTCAAACAACTCGGTACCTATTATGAAGTTTAACTTCTCCGCCCAATCGAATTGAATGGCAAACTTGAGTAAATCGATAAACTCTTTCGAGTTCTTTTCCTTTGTAATCGATGTTTGAAACAGGGCTCTGGTAACCGCTTGGACCTCGTATGGATGCGTCTCGAATGGCGAGCCCAGTCTAATCATAGCGTCGTTATGCACATCAGATATGAAGTCACGCGCGGTGCGCCTTTTATTATCGAATTCAGAGGCATATTTGTCGAATTGTAACCTCGCCATTCGTCTAATCGCTTGCCGATTGGCGAAAGTGGTCTTGTCAGACAAACTCGTATCCAAAAGCTTGATGTACGATTTGTACCTCGTAAACGCGTTATTCATGCAATGCTCGATGACATCCGGTGAAGCAGGCTTAATCACGCCAACATATAACTTTTCACGGCCGGAAGGAGTAGGTATAGGCATCATGTTGTACGAAGGTGGGAGCTCGTATGGCTCGTTTGCGCGCGCTTTCGAGTTCAGCCAGAGTCTGCCCGTGAGCACTTTGTCCTCCATGTGCATGGCGCGTTCAAAGCACGTCAGCAACTCATCAAGCCCGTACCAGCGCTTTGCATCATGAGCCTTCGATTTGAGCTTGGCAATCTTCTGACGCTTCTTAATCATGTATGGGTCATTGCTGTTTAACATCCCGCGTGTTCGCGTGCGTCGCGGTTTGAAGGTTACTACTACTACGCGCGTCGGAACGCGCGACGCGACTATTTCGCATCGTATCGCGCGGCGTTTCGCGCGTTCGCCTCGCGGACTTGCGGTAACGCTGCGATAGCCTCCACCAATCTATTAATACACGGAAAGGCATCTCTCGAAATTTTCCTCAC
>Ga0255752_10000651_pt1 | contig 42675 bp, 40 predicted proteins | sample 011ome_25_FD_179952 | JGI IMG/M metagenome (GOLD analysis project Ga0255752, IMG submission 179952) | Coastal salt marsh microbial communities from the Groves Creek Marsh, Skidaway Island, Georgia - 011512CT metaG (version 2) | ecosystem: Environmental > Aquatic > Marine > Intertidal zone >...
GCGCAGCGGAGGCGCTCAAGGATTTTGCCGCCATTGCGCAGATTGATGTCGATGAAAGCGAAAGTGATGAAGCAGAGCGAGAGCTGGAAGAGCTCGTGGAGTACGTGAGGATGGCGGCGCTCAATATCGTGATTGATGCGCTGAATGAACAAGAAGAATGACCCTACTTTAGAGGACACACCGTGAAAATCAGTAAAGCAGAATACGCCCGGCGTCGCCGTCATTTGATGTCAATGATGGATGGCAACAGCATTGCGTTGGTGCCAGCTGCAGGCGAATGTACGCGTAGTCGCGATACCGAATATCCGTTCAGGCAAGACAGCGATTTCCTCTACCTCACGGGATTCAATGAGCCCGACGCAGTGCTCGCGCTGATACCGGGGCGCAAGTCTGGCCAGGTCGTCATGTTCTGTCGGGACCGTGACCCGGAAATGGAGCTTTGGAACGGTTACCGTGCAGGCCCAGAGGGGGTCGTCAGCGACTTTGGCATGGATGATGCGTTCCCTATCGACGATCTCGATGACATCCTGCCCGGGCTGATTGAGGGCAAGCAGCACATCTATTACTCCATGGGGCACAGCGACCGGTTTGATCGTCGGGTTATGGGCTGGGTGAACCAGATAAAGAGTCAGGTCAGGACTGGTGCGAAGCCGCCGGGTGACTTTACCGACCTTGCTTATCTGCTTCATGAGCAGCGGCTGATTAAGAGCGCCTCGGAAATCCGCCTGATGAGGCGAGCCGGTGATATTTCAGCGCAAGCGCATGTGCGAGCCATGCAGGAGTGCCAACCCGGGCGCAGTGAGTACCACTTGGAGAACGCGATCCTCCATGAGTTTGGAGAGCACGGCGCGCGCGCGCCGGCCTATAACAGCATTGTTGGGGGTGGTGCCAATGCCTGCGTACTGCATTACACCGAGAACATGGACAAACTCAAAGAAGGTGAGCTCGTGCTGATTGATGCGGGTTGCGAGTATGCGGGCTATGCCGCCGATATCACTCGCACCTTCCCGGTGGGTGGGACGTTCTCTGCGGAGCAGCGAGCGATCTATGACATTGTTTTGAAGGCGCAGCTCGCTGCTATTGCGAAGGTCAAGCCCGGCAATACCTGGAATCAACCCCACGATGCGACGGTGCGCGTCATTACCCGGGGTCTGATAGCTATAGGGCTTCTTAAAGGGGACGAAAAAGCGTTGATTAAGCGCGAGGCGTATCGGGAGTTTTACATGCACCGTGCCGGGCACTGGCTCGGCATGGACGTGCACGATGTTGGCGATTATCGCATCGACGGTAAATGGCGCCAGCTGGAGCCCGGCATGGTGTTGACCATCGAGCCCGGCATCTACATTTCACCTAACAATACCCGGGTCGCGAAAAAGTGGCGTGGGATAGGCGTGCGCATAGAAGATGACGTCGCGGTCACGGCAACTGGTTGCGAGGTGCTCACCGCGGGCGTGCCCAAGACTGCTGATGATATTGAAGCACTCATGGCCGCAGGTTAGTCAGTTTTGAAGGTTCTAATTGTCGGTGGCGGTATGGTTGGGCTCGCATTTGCGATGGCCCTTCGCCACGTTTCCGCGTCCACTGAGGTCACGGTATTGGAGGCCCGGGTGCCGCCGTCGGGCACACCCAGCCCCCTAGATAGCCGGGCCTCGGCGCTTAATCTCGTGAGTCGCGACATTCTCTCGGTCTGGGGTGTCTGGCCGGCAATTATCGAACAGGCGGGTGTCATTCAACAAATTCACGTGTCTAACCAACACCGTTTCGGCAGCAGCGTACTCGAGCCCTCGGATGTTGGCAGTGACGATGGCTCTTTGGGTTTTGTTATCGAGAATCATTATCTTGGCCGTGCCCTGTTGAGTCGGGCGCAGGAACTCGGTGTCGTGCTGGCGGCGCCGGTGGACGTGCGGGCGGTGCAGCGTGGTGACCTCAGCCCCGGGGTGGTATTGGCTTCGGGGGAAACGCTGTCAGCCGATCTGGTCGTAATCGCCGATGGTAGTCAATCGAGTTTGCGACAGCAGCTCGGCATCCCCATTGACACGCGCAGTCCCGGTCAGCGCGCCGTGGTGGCCAATGTGCTTTTTGATGCTGAGCAGCGCGGGATAGCCTGGGAGCGGTTTACCCCCCATGGTCCTTTGGCGCTTTTGCCTTTGCCGGGCGGGAGTGGATCAAAAGGCAGTCGTTTCAATGTTGTGTGGTCAATGCCAAAAGATGCCGCCTTGGCGTTGGAGGCGACTGATGCGCCGCACTTTTGTGAGGCGCTGCAAGACGCCGTGGGTTGGCGCTTGGGCAAGGTGCTCGACGTGGGCACCCGCACCGGCTGGACTCTCGACAGAGTGTTAGCGCAGGAGCAGAGTAGACCGGGCTTTCTTCTCGCCGGAAACGCGGCCCATGGATTGCACCCTGTTGCAGGGCAGGGACTCAACTTGTCGTTGCGCGATGCGTGGCAGCTGGCGACAAGTTGGGGCGCAACCACGATGCAAGCCGAGCCCGATTTTATCGCCGCCATGATCAATCGGTTTGTCGGCGCGGTGCGAGAAGATCAGGACCGTACGGTCAGTGCTACGGATATGCTGTCAACGCTCTTCGCTCAACGAGGGCTGCTGCTAGATTTGCCGAGAGACTTAGCACTCGCTGGCCTCGATGCGATGAGCCCCCTGCGCCGATATATCGCCCGGCGGGGTACCGGTGTTGGCTCGCAGTTGCGGGCGGGGAGGCAATCCTCGTGAGTGACAGTCCGGATATCCTAATTGGCGGGGCGGGGATCGCTGGGCTGACTCTCGCGTTGTGCCTGGCTGATGCGGGCATGAATGTCCGTGTTATTGAGCGGGGCACTAAACCCGGTTCGCCTGAACCGGCAAGCGGGCTCGAGGGCTGGGATGTCAGAGTAAGTGCGCTGACGGCAGCGTCTGAATCCCTGTTTCGCCGACTGGGTGTCTGGGAATCCATTGACCCCGACCGTTTAGGTCCCTATCAAGGCATGTCGGTTTGGGACGCAGAGGGCACAGGACACATCGCATTTTCAGCCGCGCAGATTGGCGCCAGCACCCTCGGGCAGATAGTTGAAAACCGGTGCATTATTGCGGCGTTGATTGCAGGCGCGGAGCGACGGCCGCGCCTTGAAATTATCTGGGATGATGGAATTGATGAGGTGCACCCCACGGATACCGCCATTGGCGTGATGCTGAAGAGTGGAGAATCGCTGTCGGCGGGGTTGTTGGTGGGCGCTGATGGCGGCCGATCCACTGTTCGAGAACTTGCTTCACTGCCGGTTCGCGCTTGGTCGTATGAGCAACACGCTGTGGTTGGCACCGTTCAGTTAGCGACGCCTCACCGGGATATCTGTTACCAGGCATTTTTATCAACCGGACCGCTGGCGCTCCTGCCCTTGGCGGACAAACATCTTTGCTCCATTGTTTGGTCCTTGGATGACGCGGTCTGGGAATCGTATATGAGTGCGCCCGACCGAGAGTTTGCAGCTCAAATGAACCGTTCCCTGGGGCCACATGCGCCCGAGGTTATTGCGGTGGGACCACGAGCGGCATTTCCGCTGCACCAGTGTCACGCCATCGATTATGTCGCCGACAGAGTCGCTCTCGTGGGTGATGCCGCGCATGCTATTCATCCTCTTGCCGGACAGGGTATTAATCTCGGACTGAAAGATGTGGCGGTCCTCGCCAAAGAGCTCGAGGGAGCCTGGTGCGGTGGGCTGGATGTGGGTAATGCCGCGCCATTGAAACGTTATCAGCGAGGTCGTAAAACGGAAAATCTAGTGATGATGGCTGCGATGGAGGGGTTTAAGCGAGGCTTTGGATCTAGTCATCCTGCGTTGCGCGTACTTCGAAACCTCGGGCTAAATTGGGTTAACGACGTCGGCTGGTTGAGGGACTGGTTTGCCCGTCAGGCAGTTAGCTGAAAATCGCATCAAGGATGGCTTGCGGACAGGCAACCCGCGCTATAGTTTATGCAACCGGCTAGGAGCGCGTGTGCTGTGACCCGCGTGACCACTTTTTGACTTGCCTGTGTTGAATTGACAGAAGGACAGATATTCGCCATGAGTAACACCCCAAGTGAACTAAAGTATGCGCGCAGTCATGAGTGGGCGCGCCTTGAGGAAGATGGGACGATCACGGTCGGCATCACTGAGCATGCTCAGAACGCGCTCGGCGACGTCGTTTACATCGAGGTACCAACGGTGGGCGACAGCATCGCTGGCGGTGATCAGGCGGGTGTCGTGGAGTCGGTGAAGGCAGCGTCAGATATTTATTCACCGTTGACCGGCGAGGTGCTCGCGGTCAATGAAAGTCTTGAAGACGAGCCCGAACTGGTAAATTCCGACCCTTACAATGACGGCTGGTTTTTTCGGTTGCAGCCAGAGGATTTGTCAGAGCTGGAAGGACTGATGTCCGCGGATGAATACCAGTCCATGTGCGATGAGGACGACGCCTGAGGCCCAGCGCAGCGAGAATAGGCCCAGCGCAGCGAGAATAGGCCCAGCGCAGCGAGAATAGGCCCAGCGCAGCGAGAATAGGCCCAGCGCAGCGAGAATAGGCCCAGCGCAGCGAAATAAGGCTTAGCGTAGCGAAATAATGGGCCAGCCCCGGTCATTCGCTACTGCGGCGAGCTGTGGGTCAGGGTCAGTGGCAACAGGGTTGTCCACGCGTTCTAGTAGAGGAAGATCGTTGTGGCTGTCACTGTAAAACCAAGCCCCTGTCAGCGAGTGCCCTGTGGTTGCCAGCCAGTCTTGTAATCGAGTGACCTTTCCCTCTTGGAAGGAGGGCACACCAGTGGGCTGCCCTGTGTACTTTCCGCCGACGATCTCGGTATCACAGCCCATGAGTGTCGCGACACCAAGCCGCTCTGCGATTGGGCCTGTCACGACGGTATTGCTGGCCGTGATGATAACCAGCTCGTCGCCGCGATTTCGGTGCTTGTCGAGGAGCTCAAAGGCGGCCGGCAGCAGCATCGGTTCAACCCAATCGCGCATAAACTGCTGCTGGAGTCTGGCGACCTCTTCGATGGATCGCCCAGTTAAAGGCGCGAGCGCAAAGCGCAGATAAGCATATATATCGAGGCGTCCCTCCTGATAGTCTTGGTAAAACCGGTCGTTGTCATGACTGAAGCGTTGTGCGTCGACAAGGCCTTCCGCGCACAGGAACTGGCCCCAGCTGTGATCAGAATCTCCGGCGATGAGGGTGTTATCGAGGTCAAAGATGGCGAGAGCCATGGCTGTTTCCAGTTGGGTGCTGCAGTCTCGGTGCTAACACTGATGGCAGGGATGTGGAAGAATATCGGGCGAGCGGTGCTGGTACAAACCGAAAAAGGACACCTTTTGGGCACAAGGGATAAAGATCGTGTGATTGATGCGCAGGGCTTCAGGCCCAATGTCGGCATCATCATTGCTTCAGCAGACCACCGACTGTTGTGGGGGCGGCGCGTGGGTGGGCGCGACTCGTGGCAATTTCCACAAGGCGGTATGCATGCGGGTGAGTCGGCTGAGCAAGCCATGTACCGTGAGCTTGATGAAGAAGTGGGCCTGTCGCCAGAGCACGTCAAGATCCTGGGTAAAACCCGAGATTGGCTTCGGTATCGGTTGCCAGCCCGGTACATTCGGCGACGGGAAAACCCTGTTTGCATTGGTCAAAAACAGCGCTGGTTTCTCTTGCGTCTTACCGCGGATGAATCGGCCATTCGGCTTGACGCGCACAAGGATCCTGAATTTGATCACTGGCAGTGGGTTAATTTTTGGTACCCGCTGACCTCAGTGGTGGATTTCAAGCGTGAGGTTTACCGACAGGCCTTGGCCGAGCTGTTGCCTGCCCTTACCGGTGGCGGGCAACGAAAACCCGGTAAGCGATCATGATCGAGGTGCTGCGCAAAATAGTGCAGGCGGTCAACGACGCCGATGATTTGGCGCAGGCCCTCGAACTTATTGTCCATGAGGTCAGAGCGGCGATGCAGACCGAGGTCTGCACGGTTTATCTGCGAGACAGAGGCAGTCAGCGTCTGGTGTTCCGGGCCACTGAGGGCTTAAATAAGGACAAAGTGGGCGCATTTTCCTTGGGTATTGACGAGGGATTGGTCGGCTGGGTGGCAAGCCGGGGTGAAATGCTCAACCTCGACGACGCCATGGCCCACCCAAGCTTTCAGCTGGTGCCAGGGCTTGGTGAGGAAAGCTTCAATACCTTTATGGGCGCGCCCATTATTCACCAGCGCGACTTGCTGGGTGTGTTGGTGGTTCAGCAGTCCGATACTCGCCGTTTTAGCGACGCTGAGGAGGCGTTCCTCATTACGATATCGGCGCAGCTTGCTGCCATCATCGCCCATGCCGAGGTCACGGGTGCTGCACTAGCGATGGACGCGCCCAGCCAAGAAGTCTCGCGAATTCAGGGAGTAGCGGGTTCCCCGGGGGTTGGTATTGGTCAGGCCGTCTTTGTTTCGCCGACCGCCGACCTTGGCGCGGTGCCCTCGCGACAGGCGGTAGATCGACGACAGGAGATGCGGGCGTTTCGTTCCGCCCTTGCACGCGTGCGCGACGACATTGAGGTGGTCGCCGAAAATCTGCGTGAGGAGCTATCCGCCGAGGATCACGCCTTGTTCGGGGTGTATTTGAGCATTCTCGATGATTCCGCGCTCGGTGGTGAGGTAGCCGCCCTGATCAAGTCAGGAGAGTGGGCTCAGGGCGCCCTGAGTCAGGTGATGATCAAGCATATTCGTCATTTCGAACGGATGGAGCACAGCTACCTCAGAGAGCGGGCCGTCGATGTGAGGGATCTGGGGACCCGAGTCTTGACCTATCTTCAGGACGACGCTGAAACCCGCAGCGACTGGCCAGAGCACACGATTCTTGTCGCCGAGGAGATCACAGCATCCGCTCTTGGGGAGATACCCCGCGAACGGCTCGTGGGAGTGGTCTCTCTGCGCGGATCGGCGAACAGCCATGCGGCGATTGTCGCGAGGGGGATGGGCGTGCCCGCCGTCATGGGTGCGGCAGATCTCCCGTATAACCGACTCGGGGATCGCACGCTCGTCGTCGACGGCTACAGCGGGCGTATTTACGTCAACCCGTCCCAGCAGGTGCTAGAGCGCTTTCAGGCGTTGATGGATCAGGATCTGGCGCTTACAGAAGAGTTGGCCGGGCTGCGGGGTGAGCTCTGTCAAACGCTTGATGGTAAGCGCATCCCACTGTGGGTTAACACGGGCATCATTGAGGATCTCGCGGGGGCGATTGAGCAGGGCGCCGAGGGGGTCGGGCTTTATCGAACGGAGGTCGGTTTTTTATTGCGCGACCGCTTTCCGAGTGAAGAGGAGCAGCGACAGCTGTACAGAGAGCAGCTCGAGACTTTTGCTCCGGCACCGGTCACCATGCGAACGCTGGATATCGGCGGTGACAAATCGCTGCCCTACTTTCCCATTCAGGAGGACAACCCGTTTTTGGGGTGGCGGGGGATACGAGTCACCCTGGATCATCCCGAGATTTTCCTCGCGCAAGTAAGGGCGATGCTGAAGGCTAATGAAGGCTTGGGTAATCTCCGTATTTTGCTGCCAATGATCTCAGCGGTAGAGGAAGTGGATGAGTCGTTCGCCCTTATCCGTCGCTGCCATGAGGAGGTGCTCGCCGAGGGCTATCAGCAGCCGTTGCCGCCAGTGGGTGTCATGATTGAAGTGCCCTCGGCCGTTTGGCTCACGGGAGCCCTCGCCAATCGTGTCGATTTTCTTTCGGTCGGGTCAAACGATCTCACCCAGTACCTTCTGGCTGTGGATAGAAACAATGCGCGGGTAGCGGAGCTCTATCACGGACTCCATCCGGCCGTGCTGGGAGCCCTGCAGCAGGTTGTCGATGCGGCCCATCTTGAGGGGTGTTCTGTCAGCATCTGCGGCGAGATGGCGGGAGACCCCCGCGCCGTGCCGTTGCTGCTTGCTATGGGCTTCGATCAGTTGTCTATGTCGGCAATTAACCTGCCGCGGGTGAAAAAGGTGATCAACTCCCTGACCATGGCTGATGCAAACGAGCTGCTAGCCGAGCTTGTCGGTGTCCATTCTTCTCACGCAGTGATTCGGCTTGCCGAAAACCTGATAGAGCGCAAGGGCTTGGGTCGTTATGTCCGCTTAAATCGAGATAATCGCTAATGCTCGACTATCCAACGATTGATCCGGTCGCAATTTCCCTTGGTCCATTACAGGTCCACTGGTATGGCTTGACGTATTTGGTAGGCCTCGCTTTCGCCTGGTGGCTGGCCATCAAGCGGAGTCAGGAGCTCCATGCTCCGATAGCCCGTGAGCAGGTAGACGACCTGATTTTCTATGCCGCGGTCGGCATTGTCGTTGGTGGCCGCCTAGGCTACGTACTCTTCTACGGCTGGGATCGGCTCGTGGAAGATCCCCTGTGGCTGTTTCGCGTCTGGGAGGGCGGCATGGCCTTCCATGGGGGCTTTTTGGGGGTTGTTGCGGCGGTTGTTTGGTTGGCCAAGTCTCGGCAGATCCCGCTGGGCAAGCTCGCAGATTTTGTCGCTCCCCTGGCCCCCCTTGGTTTAGCGTTCGGCAGACTCGGTAATTTTATTGGCCAGGAGCTGTGGGGTAGAGCCGCCGATGTCCCTTGGGCGATGGTCTTTCCACGAGATCCGTTGGGGTTAGCCCGCCACCCCTCCCAGCTTTATCAATTTGCGCTCGAAGGCTGTCTGCTGTTCCTTGTGCTGTTTTTTTACAGCCGCAAACCCAGGCCGACCTGGTCAGTGACGGGCTTGTTCTTGCTGGGCTATGGGGTGCTGCGCTTCATCGCCGAGTTTTTTCGGGAGCCCGACGTTCATTTGGGATTTCAGGCCTTCGGATGGATGACCCGTGGCCAGTTGTTGTGCATTCCTATGGTTATTATTGGAGTTGCATTATTATGGTGGTCGATCCGTGCCCCGAGCCACCGGCGTTCAGCCTAGGGTGGATAGCGACCATCGGCAGTAGAGACCATTTATGCAGGCTTACCTGAATCTTTTGGCAGATATCAGAGCCAACGGTATTGACCGTGGCGATCGAACGGGCACGGGGACGCGTTCTGTCTTCGGGCGCCAGTTACGCTTTGATCTGACAGCGGGCTTTCCCCTTCTCACGACCAAAAAAATTCATTTTAAAAGTGTGGTCAACGAACTGATTTGGTTTTTGAGTGGCGATACTAACACCCAGTGGCTGCGAGAAAACGGGGTCTCCATATGGGATGAATGGGCCACGGCCGAAGGCAATCTTGGACCGGTTTACGGCGCGCAGTGGCGGCGCTGGCCGACGCGAGATGGTGAGGCCATTGACCAAATTGCCTATGTTCTCGATTGCTTAAAGCATCGGCCAGAAAGCCGCCGTATTCTGTTTCACGGCTGGAATGTGGAGTATTTGCCCGATGAAACTCAGTCACCACAGGCGAATGCTGAGGCCGGCAGGATGGCCCTACCACCCTGCCACCTCCTCTATCAGTTTTACGTCGCCAACGGCGCCCTCTCGGCCCTGTTGTTCATTCGATCCAGCGATACTTTTTTGGGCTTGCCTTTCAACATAGCTTCCGTCGCCCTGCTGACCCATATGTTGGCCCAGCAGTCCGGATTGGGCGTGGGTGAAGTCGTGATTACGCTGGGAGACGCGCATATTTACAGCAATCATGAGGAGCAGGTGGCGCGCCAGCTTGAGCGAACACCATCGGCTCTGCCGGTTCTCAAGATTTTGAGGCAACCAGCAAGCCTGTTTGAGTATAGTTTCGAGGACTTTGAATTGCTTGGTTACGAACCCCAAGCCCATATTTCGGCGCCGGTAGCTGTTTGATGGCGGCCACCGAAGCCGGCGAGCTACCTGTAGAGCTAGTGTTGGCGGTATCTGAAAATGGGGTCATTGGGCGAGGCAATGCCTTGCCCTGGGATCTGCCGGATGACCTGCAGCATTTTAAGCGAACCACGATGGGCTGTCCGGTGCTCATGGGTCGCAGAACCTTTGACTCAGTGGGTAGGCCGCTTCCCGGTCGCACCAACCTCATTCTGACCAAGGACCCTGACTGGCGTGCCCCGGGGGTCGAGGTCTTTCAGGACATCGAGGATGCGATAGAGCGAGCAAGACAGCAGGCGCTGTTGGATGACGCCCGGGCGCTGTGCGTGGTGGGAGGCGCGGAAATATACAAACTCAGCCTCCCGTATGCGAACCGGGCAGTGGTGACGCAGGTCCACGGTGATGTTCAGGGTGACACGTTCTTCGATCTGTCGTTATTATTGGGCTGGAGAGAGGTTTCGCGGCACCGTGTTGAGGCTGGAGACCGCAACAGCCATGACTTTAGTGTGGTTGAGCTGGTCAAGTCCGAATCCGATGCCTGAGCGTATGTAATAAACGCGAAACCTGATTGATTTCGGCTGTGGTCCTCATGTAGAGTCTCACACCCTTGAAAAGAGTCGCTATAAAATAATTCTAGCGAAGAGTATCAACATACCCCGAATGATGTGCCAAACAGCACCAGAACCACGCGACCAAGCGGAAATTCGGTGCCAGAGACCATAAGAGGAAGTGCCTAACCCATGACCATCCATCGATTCAAAACTGTTCTGCTCGCGGCATGCGTCGCTGGTGGCACCTTGGGTGTTGCCGCTTCGTCTTCTGCCACATCCATTGACGATATCCTTGACGTGGGCAAACAGCGGACTGCTGAAGCCAAAACCTCTCAGGCCAAGATCGACCGACTCGCCGACGAGACCCGGGATCTGCTCTCTGACTACAAGACCGTCATGAAGCAAGTCGACGGTTTGCGGGTTTACAACGCCCGGTTGGAGCGGCAAATCGCGAATCAGGAACGTCGAATTACCGATATCGACGACTCCATTGCGGAAGCGGCGGTTATTCAGCGGCAGATTCCGCCGCTGGTAGGTCGAATGCTCGATGGGCTCGAGCAGTTTATTAACCTCGACATGCCCTTTGACCTCGACACACGATTGGGCAACATCGAGGCGGTGCGCTCGAATCTGGATCGTTCTGATGTGACCTCGGCCGAAGCCTTTCGTCAGGTTCTCGAACTCTATTCCATCGAGCTACAGTACGGTCGCGGCATCGAGTCCTACCCCGACACAATTTCTGTTAACGGCGTGGACCGTGAGGTGGATATCCTGCGGGTTGGCCGCGTGTCCCTGGTGTACCAGACCAAGGATGGCGCAGAGACTGGGGCCTGGAACACCAGTACCCAGAGCTGGGAAGCCTTATCCTCAGGTGACTACGCCTCTGCGGTTCGCAAGGGTGTACGCATCGCCAAGAAACAAGCCACTATTGAATTGCTGAACATGCCCGTTGCGGCACCGGAGGCCAACTAATCATGAAAGCGCAGATTGTTAAAGCTTCAGCTTTAGTGGCGGTTGCCACACTGGCCTCTTGGGGCGCTTATGCACAGGATGAGGCGCCCGCCGAACCTGCGGGCCCAACCCCTCAGGAAGTTGCCGCACAAAATATGGATGAGCTCCTGGGGCTGGTTAAGCAGGGTCAGGCGCGCGCATCGAGTGAGAACGAGGCTCGGGAGAAGCGTTTCACCCAGGCCAAAGCCAACCAGGCGGCAGAACTCAAGCGCGCTGAGCAGGAGCGTCAGAACGAGGAGCGTCGATCGGCACGCCTCGAGAAAAAGTTCGAGGACAATGAACTGCTGATCGCGGCCAAACAGGAGCAGCTCAAGGAGCGCCTCGGCACGCTGTCAGAGCTGTTTGGACACCTGACCGCTGCAACTGGGGATTTGGCTTCCCAGATGGACGTGTCGATGGTGTCAGCGGAATACCCCGGGCGCGAAGTGTTCTTGAAGGACCTTATCGCTAAAATGAGCGGGTCTGATCGCCTGCCAAGCGTCGCTGAGATTGAGCGGGTGTGGTACGAAATCCTGCGAGAAGTGAAGGAACAGGGTACGATCTCTCGCTTTTCTGCTGAAGTGGCAACGCCCTCGGGTGAGTTGAGTCAGCGCGACGTGGTGCGCGTGGGTGCTTTCAACGTCATTGACACCGACGGTAATTACCTTTCTTTTAGCAACAATCAGCTCACTGAGCTACCCCGGCAGCCCGGTGGCGCTTTCGGCTCTCAAGGTGCTGATTTGGCGGGTGCAAGCGCGGGTCTACATCAGTTTGGTATTGATCCGACCGGACCGACCGGTGGCTCTTTCCTCGCGGCGATCATTGATAGCCCCACGCTGGCCGAGCGCTGGCATCAGGGTGGCTATGTGGGTTACGCAATCACGGCAGTGGGCGCCTTTGCCTTCCTGCTTGCCATCTTCCGCGTAGTAGTCCTAACGACGGTAGGTGCAAAAGTGAGCGCCCAGCTCAAGTCTTCAAAAGCGAACCCCAATAATCCTTTGGGTCGGGTACTTAAGATCCACGAGGATGCGCCCAATATGGATCCCGAAACCCTCGAGCTCAAAATGGCAGAGGGGGTACTTCGTGAAACACCGAGGCTGGAAGCCGGTTTGACGCTGTTGAAGATTATTGCGGCGGTAGCCCCTCTGATGGGTCTTCTGGGTACCGTGACCGGTATGATTATCACCTTCCAGGCGATTACTATTTTCGGCGCGGGCGACCCCAAGGCGATGGCAGGCGGTATTTCAAGCGCACTGGTGACAACGGTTCTGGGTCTGTTGGTTGCGATTCCAACCGTCTTGCTGCACACCATTGTTAATGGTCGTGCCCAGCGCATCATTCACGTCCTTAACGAGCAAGCCACCGGCATCGTTGCCGAGCATGCCGAGCGAGAGCACAAGCGCTAGGTCAACGCTGGAGAGGACGGACGCATGCCTGGGATATTTGAAACCATCCTTGCCTTTATGGACAAAGGCGGGAATGTGTTATGGCTAATTGCCTTGTTGGTGTTCTTTATGTGGACGCTGATCTTTGAGCGGCTCTGGTATTTTTCGTCGAGCTGGAAGGCGGATCGCGCCCAGTTTGTCGCCAATTGGGAGGGTCGCGGCGAGCGGCGCTCCTGGAATGCCAAACAGATCCGGATGCGATTGCTCTCCACCAGCCGCGAACTGATCAATGACAACATGAACGTGATTGCGACTTGCGTTGCCCTGTGCCCGCTACTGGGATTGCTGGGCACCGTGACCGGAATGATTGAAGTGTTCAACGTCATGGCGGTCACCGGGGGCGGTGACGCCAAGTCAATGGCTGGCGGTGTGGAAAAATCAACGATTCCTACCATGGCCGGTATGGTGGCGGCGCTGTCAGGCTTGTTTGCGAACACCTATCTCCAGCGTGTTGCAAGCCGTGAGCAGCAGCTTCTAGAGGATCAATTGACGTCCGATCATTGATCGGGGGTTTTGAGGATAAGCATTCATGCGCAAGCTAGCCAGACAGCAAGAAGACGGGGGCGCGGAAATCGATTTGACTCCCATGCTGGACGTCGTGTTCATCATGCTCATTTTCTTCATCGTCGTTGCGTCCTTTATTAAGGAGGCCGGTGTTGAAATTAATCGGCCCGACGATAACCAGCAAACAGACCCCAACGACTCGGTGAGCGTCCTAGTAGAGATCGCTGCTGACAACCAGATTTGGATGGAAAATCGCCGAGTGGATATTCGCGCGGTGAGAGCCAACATTCAGCGAATGTTGGCGGAAGATCCAGAGGCGCCGGTGACGATCAAGGTCGAGAAAGGGGCTGAGGCCGGTGTTGTCGTGGATGTAGCCGACGCGGCCAGAGAGGCTGGCGTTGGTTCCGTCAGCTGGGCCAGCGATAAGTGAGGTTCTGACGATGAGTATGCGTGATCAGGCAACCCGCCCCAGTCAGGCTTCCCAGCAAGACGGTAGCCAAATCGATTTGACGCCCATGCTGGACGTTGTGTTCATCATGTTGATCTTCTTTATTGTCACATCCTCTTTTGTTAAGGAACCTGGCGTAGAAATTTTTAAGCCCCAGGCAGCGACGACCGAGATCTGTGAACGAGGCACCATTATTTTTGCAGTGGATGAGCGCGGTGACATCTACTACAACAAGAATAAATTGCCACTAGACAAAGCACTGCGAACGGCCGAGGCGGCAAAGAAAGAGGCACCACAGGCGAACATTGTGGTGCAGGTGGATCGGGAGACCCCGGCGTTTGCGGTTGAAGAGCTTATCGATACGGTACGCCCTGTGCTGACAGCGCCACCCTGTATCTCCACGGATGACGAGGCGTAACGTTAATGGGTAGTTCAGCACGCGTTATTTTAGGTGGTCTGTTGGCTGTGCCAGTTGCCATCGGCTTGTTTTACTTGATGCAGGCCTTGGTGGACCGTGATTACAAGCAGCAAGACGCCAAGGCTCGCAAGATTGCTGACATCGTTGTCCCGGACAAGGTTATCGAAACCAATCTGAAAGAAGTTAAGCCCGAAAAGGTGGAGGACCCGGAAGAGCCACCACCTGATTTGGAGCCTATCGACTTTGATACCGATATCGATATGAATGTCGCAAATACTGCGCCGACGACCGGAATCAACTTGAAGCTTAGCTCTTCTGGCATGTCTTCAGGTGACGGCGAATACCTGCCTATTGTCAAGGTGGCGCCTATTTACCCGCGGCGCGCTCAAACACGAGGCATTTCTGGCTATTGCATTGTTGAGTACACGGTCACCAAAACCGGCTCTATCCGAGATCCTCAGGCCGTTGATTGCCAGCCTTCGGGGGTCTTTGAAAGCGCTTCTGTGAGGGCGGCTGAGAAGTTCAAGTACAAGCCGCGAGTGGTCGATGGCGAACCCATCGAAGTAGCCGGCGTGCAGAATAAATTTACCTACGAGCTCGAGCAGTAGGCAACCTGGGGAGGTTTGGACGATGTTTACCCGTGTTGTAAGCACACTTACCCTGGCAGTGATGGTGTCGGGTGCGTTGATTTTTGTCGACGGTGCGTTTCCCGCCGCTGGGCTAGTGAGCCACGCGGTCGCGCAGGGCGGCTCCGGAGAGAAGAAACAACGAGAGACCCGCCGCACCCCGGCACTTCGTAACAAGGTTTATGAAAAGCTGGCCGAGGCGCAGGCTTTTGCAGAGGCAAAAGACTATAGCGCTGCACAGAAAGTGTTGGATGACATGATCGCCGGTGAAGGCAAGCGCGCGTTGAATAGCTATGAGCTCGCTAACGTGTACAACCTTTACGCGTTTCTTCGTTATTCTGTCGAGGATTATCGCGGCGCTCTGAGAAACTATGACCTTGTAATCAGTCAGCCCGATATCCCGCTGGCGATGGAAATCAATACCCGTTTCACAGTGGCCCAGCTTTATTTTGTTCAGGAGCAATGGCAGCAGGGCATCAATGCGCTGCTCAAGTGGTTTGACATGACTGACAAGCCCAATGCCAACGCCTATGTATTGCTGTCGCAAGGCTACTATCAGCTCAAGGATTTTAACAAGGCACTGAAAAACGTTGAGATTGCCATCGATATGTACGAGTCCGACGGCAAGGTGCCAAAGGAGCAGTGGTACAACCTAGCGCGCTTTCTGTACTTCGATAAGGAAGACTACGTGAGCGCTCTGGATACACTCAACTTGTTGCTGTTCTATTACCCAAACAAGCAGTACTGGGTTCAAGCATCTCATTTACATGGTGAGTTGAAGGACGAACCTCGCCAACTGGCGATGATGGAAGCGGCCTATGTACAGGGGCTCCTGGACAAAAGCTCTGACTTAGTTCAACTGTCCTACCTCTATCTGAATGCGGAAGTGCCTTATCCTGCAGCACGGGTGATGGAGCAGGGCTTCAAAGACGAGTTGGTCGAAGATAAGGCCAAGAATTATGAGTTGGCGGGGAGTGCCTGGCGGCAAGCTCAGGAGACGGCAAAGTCGATCCCGATGATGGAAAAAGCCGCAAGCCTTTCTGAAGAAGGCGAGCTTTATGCCCGGCTAGGTAGCGTCTACCTCGATGGTGATCAACACCAGAAAGCCATTGATTCAGTTGATAAAGGCATCAAAAAGGGTGGCGTTAAGCGCCCCGATCAAGCCCACATGGTAGCTGGCATGGCGTACTTCAATTTGGGCGATTACAACGGCGCCCGCAAAGCATTTCGGCAGGCGGCGAAGGTCGCAAAAGATGAGCGCTCAGAAGACATGGCAGGGCAATGGCTGAAATACATCGCCAGCGAAGAAAAACGCCAGAAGGAAATTCAAGAAGGCGTTTGAGTCTGAATGACCGTGATTTGAGTTAAAAAAAGGGCTTCTTTCGAAGCCCTTTTTTGTTTTCTCAGAAGGTACTTAGGCGGGAACTACGTTTTCCGCTTGAGGACCTTTTTGACCGGTGGTCACCGTAAACTGCACTTTTTGACCATCCTGAAGGGTTTTGAAACCATCACCCTGGATTGCACTAAAGTGGACAAATACGTCGGGACCGCCTTCTTGCTCGATGAATCCGTAACCCTTGGTCTCGTTGAACCACTTTACGGTGCCATTAACTTGGGACATTGCACTTACCTTTTCTACTCAAATAATACCCACTCAACGGCAGCTGCCGTTTTGGTGGGCCCTTACACGCTGTTTGGAACAAAACCGTAGACCGAAGACTGCGAGCGCTCTGCAAAAAGCGTTGTCAAAAACCACTGACGGCCGCAGTGTAGCACTCAAATCGTGACAAAACCCCCCCATTGGCAAAATATTTTGGGGGTGATTGACGTGGCCTGGGGCCCCGATTACTCAACAGTGAGAATTTTCATCTGATTGGTTTTGCCGGCTTCGCCGGCGGTGCTACCCATGGTGAGTAAAAGAAAATCCCCGCGTCTGAGATAGCCACCGTCGAGCAGGAACTCAAGGATCCGGGCATCGAGGTCTTCAGGTTGGAAGGCGGTCACATCAAAGTAGAGGGGTATTACCCCTCGACACAGAGATAGCTTTTGGAGCGTCCGATGCTGACGGCTTAGCCCGAATATTGGCAGACCCGAGGATAGGCGAGACATCATGGTGGGCGTGTTTCCATGCTCTGTGAGTGCTGCCAATCCACAGACACCTGGAAAGTGATTGGCGCCGTACATGGCCGAGAGCGCCACAGTTTCTTGAGCACTGGAGAATTCCCGATCAAGGCGATATCGCGAGGTGCGGGCGACGGGGTGTCTCTCGGCGCCAACGGCAGCGTCGGCCATGGCGGTGACAACCTCGACGGGATACTGCCCAACCGCCGTCTCTGCAGACAACATGACGGCATCGGTACCATCGAGGACGGCGTTAGCCACATCAAACACTTCGGCCCGAGTGGGCATGCTGTTACTGATCATCGACTCCATCATTTGGGTCGCTGTGATGACCAGACGATCAAGCTTTCTGGTTCGTGAAATTAGGTCTTTTTGTATCCCGATGAGCTGTGCATCCCCAACCTCCACACCGAGGTCCCCCCGAGCCACCATAATGCCGTCTGACGCCAGGATAATGGAGTCGAGAAGATCGCTATCTGCAACCACCTCAGCCCGCTCTATTTTAGCGATGATGGCGGGATCAACGTTGACCGCGTGCAGCAGCTCACGGGCAAGATCAATATCGGTATGGCTAGATACGAACGAAACGGCGACAAAATCTGGCGCTATGGTTTGCATTCCGGCGATATCTTCACGGTCTTTTTCGGTGAGCGCTGGCGCCGCGAGCCCGCCGCCTAGCTTATTCACGCCCTTTCGCGAGGAGAGCTTGCCACCCACCAGCACGGTACAGTCCACGGCGGTTTCGGTGACATCATCCACTCGAAGCCGGAGCTTGCCATCGTCTAGCAATAAGATGTCGTCAACAACTACTTGCTGGGGAAGCGCCTGGTACTCGACGCCAACTCGCCAGTTGTTGCCTTGTTCGCTGTCCAGCGCGATATCCAGGCAGAACGGATCTCCTGCGGTGAGTTGAACCGCCCCTGCCTTAAATCCGCTAATGCGAATCTTTGGCCCCTGAAGGTCTGCCAAAATGCCGACATAGCGACCGGCGTGTCTTGACTGGCGCCTGATGCGTTCGGCGACTTGGGTATGATGCTCTATAGAACCATGACTAAAATTCAGGCGAAAAACGTCCACGCCCCCGTTAATAAGCCGACCCAACATATCTTCGCTATCGCATCCGGGGCCGACTGTGGCGACAATTTTGGTACGTCGATGGGTTTTCACGGGCAGCGACAAACGGGGTTTCCTCTTCAGTCAGTGCAGTAGGGTAAAGGTGCCTAGGCATAAAGTAGCCTGCGACAACGCTAACCAAACACGCCTATTATCTCACCCGCATCGTGACTTTCCTATTGGGACTTTTGTGAAAGCTTGCTATAAGACGGTCATGAGCGTTGACGATCCTCGTACCCCCTGCCCGCCCTATGGCTACAGTTGTTTCTGCGACCTGCCAGTAGAGCGCCAGATTGAACTGGTTGCAGAGTTTCATGCCTACCGCATCCGGCCAACCCGCATCGCCTACCGGCTCGGGATTGATATCGCGCTCATAGAATCGTTGCTGGCTGGGGAATTTGAAGCATCCCGTTTCGAGCGCCTCGTGAAGCATTATCGCACCCGCCGCCTGCGGCAACGACTGGGCGCGGCTGATAAGCGCCGCGGACAAGCAGCCTACGAGCAGCGTCAGATCGCCTTGCGGGAGTTTGAACTCAATACCGGGCTATAGCCTAATCTGTGCTGCCCGCATCCCGGGCGGCCTCGAGCCAGCGAAGCTTTTGCTCTACCCCCCGAAGAGCGACCAATGCGGACTCGCGTTCGTCCCCTTGCAGTTTTTTGACTTGCTCTCGGGATTCGCTGATAGCTTCTTTGGCCGCCCTTATCTCCTGACGAAGTTGCTCCTGATTGGCCGCCGCATTGGCACTGTCAAAAATCTTCTCCTCTGGCGTTATTACAGGACCATCCAGATTGCGCTGTGCTGCTTGCTTAGCCAGCGTTCGGGTATCCCCGGGCTGTTGGCGCTGAGCGACGACCGATGGTGAGGTGATTTCGACGTTGGCGAGATGAAGCTCATCGAGCATGTGTCGGCGAAGCGCGCTGCGGGCGCTCAACGGATTTTTTACATCATTGAGGAACCCCGCAACGCGGTAGTTAACCGCGTGATCAAGCAGCTCTAGGACCAGGACATAGGGGTCAGAAAAGCCGGCTTTTGAGGCCGCGCTCAGGAGATGATGCTCCGCGTCCCGGTGATGAATATCGTAGCCGAGCGAAACGTCGGCCTGAATAATGGTTCCTTCACGGTGCTGCACGGTGATGGGATGAGTGACTAGGAGCAAATTGGGGAGATTGGTAAAATCCCGGGTCTCGGTTTGGATCCGTGTACTGACCAGCGCAATCCGAGTGATTTGACCAAAGACGCCATTCACCAAAATAAAATCACCCGGCCGAAAAGGTTTTGTGGCCTGCAGCATGATTCCCGCCATGGCGTTGGCGACAAAGGTAGTCGATGACAGGGCAATAATCGCAGTCAGAACAACACCTACGAGACTTAAAATCTGTCCCCTGATGCTGTTTTCCAGCGGCAAGGCAACAATCACGGCAATAAGCAGGGTGAGGCTGCCAGCCCATATCAACAGCTGGTAAACAAGCAGGCGGCTGTCGCTACGGTCGCGCCGATCCGATAACACTTTGAAGGTGATAAGAGCAGCTACCCCAATACCCAAGGTCAATGCGGCGGGTATGAATGCAGTGAGTCCCATGGGGTCGCCTCCTCCCAATTCGATTACTTCTCGTCAGAGGCTAACATCCCCTCACGGTTTCTTACTAATTCTGCTACCCTCGAACCATGAACGATATGCCATCCGTTTTTGATCGCTGGCACACAGTGATGTCCCAGGTGACGACCTTAGGGCTTTGGGATCTTTTGCATGAGGAGTGCGTTTTTTGGTCGCCTGTGGTGCACACTCCCCAGCGAGGCAGGGAAATTTCTTTCGCCTATCTGTCAGCGGCCCATCAGGTGTTTAATACTGACTTTCGCTATGTACGAGAGGTCATTCAAGGCGATGTTGGCATTCTTGAATTCGAATGCACGATGGACGATATTGCCATTAACGGCGTCGACATGATTACTGCGAAACAGGATCAGATTATCGAATTTAAAGTCATGATCCGCCCGCTTAAGGCCGTGAATAAAGTCCATCAGCAAATGATGGCGATGCTTGAGCACATGAAGGCCCAGGCTGGCTAATGGTGTCTTCCTCCTCCCTGCGTCCTAGCAAGCTCAGAATCCGGTGGTTAACCGCTGCCCTGGTTTTCTCATTAGTCTCCCTGCAGCTCGTTGCTGCCGATCATTGGCACGGTGTTGCCGATACTGAGACCTGCCAGGTTTGCTTGCATGCAGCCGATACGCCCCTCCACTCATCGCACCTTCAGGGGGAGGTGCCCGCGGTCGGTTATACAAGAACACAGCCGTTTTCCCGGAATGTCCTGACCGGTGCTGTTCGTCTTGTTGGGAACCGTGATCCCCCTATTTTCTCCTGAAAAGCCAAGTCAGGCCTGTGGTCTGAATCCCCATTTACTCAGGAGAATTTAACAATGCGTATGATGCGTATCCTTCGTCGTGGCCTTACGGGCACGATATTAGTCACCTCGTCAGTTATTGCCGATGAAGCGCGCATGGAACATGTGCTGGTCACGCTGCCCATTCATCAAACAGCGACTGAAACCAGCCTGCCAGTAACAGTTCTGACCGGCGATGAGCTGGCGCGAGTGGCCGCCGCCACTATCGGCGGTACATTGGAAGCCCTGCCTGGCGTGCACAATGCCAGTTTTGGTCCCGGCGTGGGCCAACCCGTAATTCGCGGCCTTTCTGGTCCCCGCGTGACCACGTTACAGAACGGCACGCGAAGTGCCGATGTCTCCTCTTTGAGCGCTGATCATGCGGTTGCTGTTGAGCCGCTCCTTGCAGACAGCATTGAGGTCTTGCGAGGTCCCGCCACGCTGCTTTATGGCGGCGGGGCTATCGGCGGTGTCATTAACGTACTGGATAATAGAATCCCCACGTCGATGCCCGAACAGACACGCGTTGGTGTTGATTACCGGTACACCGGCGCCAGCCGAGGTAGCAATGGCACCTTTCGAATAGACACAGCCTTGGGCCCCTTAGCGCTGCACGCCGATGCTCTTTTCAGGGATACCGACAGCCTGGAGGTTGCTGATGGTGCCGGCAGTGATGGCGCCGATGATCTGCCCAATACAGATACCGAGGTGAAGGCGGGCACTCTAGGTGCGGCGTTTCATTTCGCCGGCGGATTTTTTGGGCTGTCGGTGAATCGACAAGAAAATGAATACGGGCTTCCAGAGGGCAGTCACGGCCATCATGGGCATGATGATCACGGTGAAGGCTTCGATGAGGATCATGAAGGAGACCACGACGACCATGAGGAAGATCATGACGGCGACCACGACGAAGATCATGAAGGAGACCACGCTGAAGAGGAGGAGATAATTCGGCTCGATATGGTTCAAACGCGCTACGACGCACGACTTCAGCTTGATGAGCCGTTGCCCGGTGTGCAAAAACTGGCGGGTTTCGTATCCCTAACCGAATACGAGCACACTGAGTTCGAGGGAGTTGAAATAGGCACCGTATACGCCAGTGATTCGATCGAAGGGCGTGTCGAGCTGGTTCATACCCCGATCGGTGAATTGCATGGCGTGGTGGGCCTGCAGGTCAGTGAAACCGAGTTCAGCGCACTGGGTGAAGAGGCGTTTGTACTGCCTACCGATATTTCCCGAACAGGCCTCTTTCTCGTGGAGGATTGGCACTTGGGAGCGCTACAGATCGAGGGTGGCGTGCGCTTTGATCGGGATGAGTTAAAGCCCCAATCAGCGATGGCGCCGGCACGAGATTTTAATACCCTGTCGGCCTCCCTAGGCGGGCTTTACGAAGTTACCGACGCCTGGCACGTATCCGCTTCGTTGTCGCGCTCCGAGCGAGCTCCCAGTGTTGAAGAGCTTTATTCCAACTTCGGCAACGTCGGGCCATCAACCTGGATTACCCACGCAGCAACCGCGGCAATTGAGTTGGGGCAGGTGAACTTAGACACCGAGAAAAGTGTCAACATCGATCTCGGGCTTTCCTTGCATAACGACACTCAGTCGCTGCGCATCGCCGCCTATTACAGCGACTTTGATAATTACATTAACCTGAGCAATACCGGCAGTGAGGTAGACGAAACGCCGGTGCGACAATACGACCAGGGGTCAGCGGAATTCATGGGGTTTGAGGTGGATGGCGACTGGCAGCTGTGGGAGACGGGGCGAGGCCGCGTCCTCCTCGAGGCTGAGGTGGACATCACCCGAGGCGAGCTGGCGAACGGAAGCGATGTGCCTAGATTACCACCACTATCTGGTGCTGTTGGTGTCATCTGGGAACAGCCCGCAGCCCGCTATTTCGCCCGCCTGACAGCGGCTGATAGCCAGAACCGTTCTGGAGAAAACGAGGAGCCCACGGACGGTTGGACTCGATGGGATATCGGGGGTGAGTGGTATATCCAGCTCAGCGAAGCCTTTATCACCCTATCTGCGGCGGTTAGGAATCTCACCGATGAGGAAATCCGACTGAGCACATCGTTTCTCAGGGAGTATGCGCCCGAGTCCGGACGCTCATTTAATCTCGGTATCCGAATGGAGTTCTGAAGCGTTACACTTAGTCGGTGGAACGATTAATTATTGGTATTAGCGGAGCCTCCGGGGTCCAGTTTGGTGTCAGGGCGCTCGAGCTTCTGGCGCCTCTTCCCATTGAAACCCACCTCGTGATGTCGCGTTCAGCGGAGCTGACGGTACATCATGAGTTGGATTGTTCCATCGATGATATTCGGGGCCTCGCTGACTATTGGCACCCCATTAAGAATGTTGGCGCATCGATTGCCAGTGGGTCATTTCAAAATCTTGGCATGCTGGTTGCGCCATGCTCTATTCGTACTCTCGGAGAGATCGTCTCGGGTGTTACCTCGACCTTATTGACGCGCGCCGCTGACGTGGCGCTTAAGGAGCGTCGACGACTTGTCTTGATGGTAAGGGAAACGCCGTTACATCTGGGGCATCTGCGAAATATGGTGGCGGCTACCGAAATGGGCGCCATCATCGCGCCCCCTGCCCCCGCGTTTTACACCAAGCCAGAAACGGTCGATGAGCTTGTCACCCAAAGTATTTCAAGAGCGTTGGATTTATTTTCCATCGATTTGCCAGAGACCAGGCGCTGGACTGAGTCGTGACGCAATCTCGCTGGAGTTTCCCAGCCGAGTGGTTGGTGTTCACGGTGATTGTGGTGGACCTGGTGGGCTTTGGCATTCTTATTCCCATCTTGCCCTTTATGTCCCCTCTCCTTGGGGGCAATGAGATTGATGTGGCACTGGTCATCGCCATTTACAGTTTGGGCGCCGGCATCGTAGGACCCTTCTGGGGTGCGCTATCTGATCGTATCGGCAGGAAGCGCGTCCTGATGATTTGCCTTTTTGGCGGTGCACTCTCTTATTTGCTCTTGGGGGCCGCCACGGAGCTTTGGATGCTGTACGCGGCGCGGGGCTTTGGCGGGCTGATGGCGGGGAGTTTGCCCGTCGCCTCGGCGCTGATGGCCGATGTCAGCGCGCCCGAGCGCCGGGCAAAGGCGATGGGCCTTGTTGGCAGTGCCTTTGGTCTTGGTCTAATTCTCGGGCCCGTTATTGGTGGCCTGTTAGCGGGTCCGGGTGATTCCTTTTTTCTTCCCGGAGTCTTCGCGGCGGCCATGTCCTTTTTGTCTGTTTTGTTGGCAGGCGTTTTGTTGCCATCTGAGGCGCCGAGAACCCTGACCAGTGCGACCGCTGAGAAAAGTAGTCCAAAAATGGGGTTGGTATCATTTCTGCGCGAGCGACAAGCGATGCTACTGGTTTCTCAATACGCCCTACACACAGCAGCCGTTAGCTCGGCTATTTATTTGAGCCCCCTCTGGTTAGCCGCTTTTCAGAACTGGGGCCCTCGAGAAATCGGCATTCTATTTGGGCTGGTTGGGGTGGCCATGATTGTGATTCAGGGCGCATCCATAGACTGGCTTACGCGACGGTTTGGACTGCTCAATGTACTTGGTGCGGGCGCTTTCGTATTTGTTAGCAGTCTAGTGGCGACTCTATTCGTTGATGGCGAGCTATCTAGAGCGCTAGTGGTATTTACCGCTTTTACGGGAGCAACCTGCTGCTTGCCGGTGCTCAATACCATTGCCAGCAGCGTCGTTATTCCGTCTGAGCGGGGGCGCATGATGGGCGCGACGGCCTTGACCGCCTCCATTGGTCGCGTCGCAGGGCCTCTTGTCACCGGGGCCGTTTTGGCGATGACTAACTACGCACTCGCCTGGCTTTTCGTGGCGCTACCGGTCGTGGGTCTGCTACTTTGGTCACGTACTGCGGCAAAGCGCTATCGTAAGCCCGACGGACTGATGCCTTCGGATTCAGGCGCCTAAGGTTTGTAGATGGTAGAGGCATGGATGCTTTGGTGTTTCGCCGCGACTGACAAGGCTCGGTTACCGAGCGCAAATGGCGAGGAGGTTTTTTGTCTGAACTGGTGGTGGTGACAGTCCCTTTGCCTGATGACGTATTGGACGTCTTGGCGGCGAAGTTCGATTTGCAGGTGTGGCGCGAGTCGTCGCAGATTCCGGAGGAAGTACTCAAAGAGTGGATCGCCCCCGCGCGAGGACTTCTCTGCTCCGTGGGCACGCCCGTCACCCGCAGTGTCATGGAGTCTGCCCCGGCGTTAAAAATGATTTCGACGATCTCGGTAGGGGTTGATCACATCGATGTCAGCCATGCGGCTAAACGTGGTATCCCCGTGGGCTACACCCCCGATATCCTCGTCGATAGTACGGCCGATATGGCGCTCGCTCTTATGCTTGCCGTGACCCGACGCGTGCCCGAGGCTGACCAGTTAATTCGTAACGGGGGATGGCAGGCGGGTTGGTCGACAGGTTTTTTTTTGGGCACAGACTTAAGCCGCGCTACCGTAGGTGTTGTTGGATTGGGGCCCATCGGGCAAGCCGTTGCCAGGAGGCTTCGCGGTTTCGGGAGTCGCGTACTGGGGTGGAACAGAACGCCGCGTGAGGTAGAGGGCGTTGAGCTAGTTGAGCTTGATACGCTGTTTTCGTCAGCCGATGTCGTGACCGTGCACACGGCGGCTACCCCCGAAACCCATCACTTGGTGAATGCCCAAAGGCTCGCGTCCATGCAAGATGGCGCCATACTTATTAATACCGCACGTGGCGCAATTGTGGACGAAAGCGCATTAATTTCGGAGCTGTCATCTGGACGACTGCGTGCTGGGCTCGATGTCTTTGCTGACGAGCCTCTACCTCAAGACAGCCCCCTAACACACCTCAAAAACGTTGTACTCACTCCGCATCTGGGCAGCGCGACTGCGGCAACCCGGCGGGCGATGGTGGAGCGCGCTTTAGAGAACCTGTTCACGGGTATGGCTGGGCATCCCCCTCCCTGGGGACTAGAAGTGTCCGCGCAGTAAAAAGAGTCTTCGGTTATAGAGAGCCTCAGTTAGCTGCTGGCAAGCGCGCCAGCGCACGGCTGACTGAGGTGTTGATGGTTTTTTCCATTTCTTTTGCGTCGAAGTAAAGTTTGTCGACGACTTTGCTCATCCCTGCGGCCCATACCATGGTCAGGCTATCGCCATCCGAGAACCGAAGCAGGATGCTATTCACCTCCTTGGGCCCGCTTAACGCATAGGCATTGTCGACCAAGGCTTGATCCGCGCGACGGTTAATGATCGCGTCATTAGTGGGCGTGGGGTACCGGTTGTCAGCAATTGACGCGGTGGAGTTTAAGGAGCCGCTCACAAGCGCGTCCTTGAACTGATAGTCGATGATAAAATCGCCCCCCGATTCCACCCGCTCATAGCCCTTAGCGGCTAACTTGCTGTCAACCGCGGCCCGTAATGTGGGATCCAAGGTATACAGAGGGTCCGTGGAGCCAGCCGTATTTTCAATGGCCGCGCCGAGCCAAGAGTAAGTTCGATAGTTACCTTGTTTGAACGCGGTGCTGTCGGTGGTATCAACTTGCAAGCTTGAGCAGCTTGTTAAAAAACAAAGCAGCAGGCTCGCTATAACCCAAATGGATACTGATCCCGAAAACTGTTTCATTTTTTGGTCTCCGCTCAAACTGTTTTTTCGATAATCCACGCCAAGTAGCGATCAGCTGAAAAATAACAGCTTGGTCACCATCGCGATGATAGCAACCGTGAGCACCCGTCGAATTAACGCGTCCCCGCGCGCCAGTGTTAGCTTAGCACCCAAGTAGCCGCCGAGTGAATTACCGACAGCGAGCACACATCCTATGAACCAGAACACTTCGCCTGCCACTGCAAAGACAGCGAGGGCACCAACCGTATAGACCGCGACAATAAAGACCTTGTAAAGATTGGTGCTGACCAAGTCTAAGCCCATGACCCGATTGAGGATGGGCATCAGGATGAAGCCCATACCAATCTGAATAAACCCACCCCAAAACCCGGCGAGCACCATCAGGGCATGGCCCAAGACAAGTCGCTTCGGTTCCTGCGTTGCCGGTTGGTTGCCTGCCTGACCAAACTGCATGTAAATCAGCACGCCGACCATAATGACGGCCAGAATCTGATTAAACCGCTCGCCACCCAGATTGGTGCCAACCCAGGCGCCGAGCAGTGCGCCGGGTAGTGCACAGCAAGACAATGATATTGCCAGCTTGTAGTCATAGCGCTTGTGGCGCTTGAAGGTGGAAATTGCGGCGATGTTCTGCGCGAGGATCGCAACTCTGTTGGTGCCGTTAGCGATGGGTCCCGGTACGCCAAGAAAGATCATCATGGGGACCGTAATAATAGAGCCGCCACCCGCAATCACATTGATGGCGCCGCCAATCAGCCCCGCGACAAGCAGTACAGCCCAGCCCCAAGGCTCGGACAACATCAACGGACCGGCTCCCGTAACGTAACAAACTCCTCGGCTGCAGTGGGGTGAATCCCAATCGTTCGATCGAAATCTGCCTTGGTCGCCCCCATCTGGATGGCAATTGCCATACCCTGCACGATTTCACCGGCGTCTGGCCCCACCATGTGTAAGCCGACCACACGGTCGGTTGCTGCCTCGACAATGAGCTTCATCAGGGAGCGTTCGTCGCGTCCGCTCAGGGTGTGTTTCATGGGCCTGAAATCGGACTGGAAAATGCGGAGCTCGCCAAACAGCTGCTCGGCTTGCTCCTCGGTATAGCCAACCGTGCCAACATTTGGCTGACTAAATACGGCAGTCGGCACATACTCAAGCTCAGGAGCGTCCCCGCCGCTACCGTAGTGCTGATGGGCAAAAGCGGTGCCTTGAGCCAGCGCTACGGGGGTGAGCTGGGGGCCGCCCGTGAGATCGCCGAGGGCATACAGCCAAGACTCTGATGTTTGAAACCGCTCATCGACGGCAATAAAACCCTGAGGGGTGTACTGGATATCCGTTTCTTCAAGGTTTAGATCATGGATGTTGGGCCGTCGTCCGGTTGCACATAGGATCGAGTCGACCTCGAGGGTTGATCCATTATCCAGGGTTACGTGATACCCCTGACCCCCGATCTCAATGGCTTGAGGATTGGCGTTAAAACGCAGGTCTACCCCGGTTTTACGTATCTCTGCGGCGAGGAACGTCCGCACATCTTCGTCGAAGCCTCGCATGAATAGATCACCGCGATAAGTTTGAGTCACCTTCGAGCCCAAGCCATTAAAAATACCCGCAAATTCGGTCGCGATATACCCTCCTCCGATGATCAGCAATCGCTGCGGAAACTCGGGCAAGTCAAAAATCTCATTTGAGGTGAGGGCGTATTCACTACCGGGGAATGCGGGGATATACGGCCAGGTTCCCGTGGCGAGCAAGACTTTTTCAGCGGTTAGCTGTGCGCCATTGACCTCTATACTGTGTCGATCGTGAATATGGGCGCGACCGTCAATAACGGTCGCTCCTGCGGTTTCAAGTAGCCGTTGATAAATGGCATTGAGTCGAGATATTTCGGTTTTCTTGTTGTCTCTCAGGGTCGCCCAGTCAAAGGTGGGTTCTGGGGTTTTCCAGCCAAAGCCACCGGCATCCACAAAGCCCTTTCCGAATTCACTGGCATACACATAAAGCTTTTTGGGAACGCAGCCTACGTTGACGCAGGTGCCACCCATGTAGCGATCTTCGACGACTGCAACGCGTGCACCGAGAGATGCCGCGGTTCGCGCCGCCCTGACGCCGCCGGAGCCCGCGCCAATTACCAACAGGTCATAATCAAATACGGCAGTAGACATAGGTCCTATTACTATCAATTGCTGACGATTGTGTGCCCGCTCATGTAAATTGCACAACCAATGGCGTAGTCTCGCCACCTTCGAACAAGATTGGAAAACAATGCAATGAGTTTACATCTTCTATCTGTATTGCGCCTGCTCGGGCCGCTCTTTTTCTTGGGTCTCGTGGTCCTATCGCCCGCTGCGCGAGCGGTTGATGCCACCTTGACTTCGGACTCCATGACAAGAGCGATGGTTCAGCTTTCCGACGGCTCTTTGATTGCTGGCACGATCGTCGATATTCGGGACGATAAACTTTACCTTGCGACCCAGTTCGATGAGGAGGACCTCGAAATTGGCATCGAGTTTGTGGTGAGCTTTGAGTGGCTGCAGCCGACAGAGATGTTGCTCAAAGACGGAACTACCACGGCCCTTGACAGCTTGATTGTGTCGTCCGGGCAGGTCACCAGCAGTGATGAAGTCGGTGCTCTGGGTGATATAGCCGTGATGAATCCTCGCGCGTGGGAGCGCGGAGAGGGATATCACTGGACCGGGGATACCAGTGCTGCATTGGTGGTAAATCGCGGCAATACGGAAACCGATGAGCTGGACGTTGCCGTTAACTCAGTGGTTCGAAGTACGCGGGATCGCTATACCGTCAACGGGCGCATCGACAAGGATTCGAGTGCTAATGCAGATTATGACGCCTCCGCGCCAGAAGGACCTCAGAACCGTCAGTGGATCGATACCGCCGATAACTGGAAGCTCTTAGGCAAGTACGATTACTTTCTTGCGGACAGTCGCAATTACCTGGGGGCGAACGTGGCCGTCGAAGCCGATGCGCTTGCGGCCATCGATCTGAGAACTTATGTAGGACCTTACTTCGGGCGCAAGCTGGTCGCAAAATCTTTCCTCACGCTGGATGGCGAGCTCGGGGCTGCCTATGTGCAGACCGACTACATTGCGCCTGACAGCTGCGGGCAGCGGGGTGTCGTTCAGGCGATCAGCTGCGACAACCTTAGCGAGCGTTACGGTGCTGTGAATTGGAACCTGACCGGTGAGAGTTCTATTTTGGGTGGGGATTCCAAACTGTACTTGCGCCATATCGGTATTCTTGGTCTAAGCGGATCAGATCAGCTGCTGCTAAAGACCACGGCGGGGCTTTCATTTCCGTTGGTGTTTGGCTTTCAAGCTGCGGCGGAAATTACCGTGGACTACGACGCATCGCTTGATACCGAGGTCGATCAAAAGTACAACTTTCGTATTGGCTATGCATGGTAAGCGGTGGTCCGGGGCCTGAGGCTACCTGGTTTCTGCCACTGGGGGGTTGCGGTGAAATAGGCATGAACCTCAACCTCTACGGCCATAATGGCCGCTGGCTTATCGTCGATTGTGGCATCACTTTTGAGCATGACGGGCGGGGGCGTGCCGGCGGGGCTAGTATTCAAATGGCCAACCCCGACTTTATCGCTGAGCGCTGTCAGCAAATAGATGGTTTGATTCTTACCCATGCCCACGAGGACCATCTTGGCGCAGTGCCCTACCTCTGGCCCAAATTCCGCTGCCCCGTCTATACCACGCCATTTACCGCAAACGTTCTCCGACGAAAGATTGGTTGGCGCGGCGGAGAGGTACCGAGTCCGCTCATTGAGGTCACGCCCACTTCCCGTGTTCAGATCGGCGTATTTGATGTTGAGTGGCTGCCGTTAACTCACTCGACTCCTGAGACCTGCGCGCTGTCGATTCGCACCGCCAACAGCCATATCATTCATACTGCAGACTGGAAAATCGATCAGCGACCGGTGGTGGGCCAACCTTGGAAGCCCACCGACTGGGAGGGCAAGGGTCTTAAGGCCCCCGATGCAATCATTTGCGATTCGACCAATGCGCTAAAGCCTGGCAGATCACCTTCTGAAGGCGATGTTGCTGATGGTTTACTAAAGGTCGTAGCACCATTGACAGGCAAGGTCGTCATTGGGTGTTTTGCGAGCAATGTCGCTCGGTTACAAACGGTACTTCGGTTGGGTCACGCCACTGGGCGGCGGGTGGGTCTGCTCGGCCGATCCCTTGATAATATGTATCGCAGCGCCGTCGCCACAGACTTACTTTCTGATGACTTCAAACCCATCGATCCTAACCACTTGGATTACCTGCCTAAACCTGAAATTCTCGCCTTAGCAACGGGCAGTCAGGGCGAGGTCGGCTCGGCGCTTCATCGCCTTGCCACGAATAGTCATCCGAAACTCTGCCTCGAGGAAGGAGATACAGTCCTTTTTAGTGCGAAAACGATTCCCGGCAATGAGCAGTCCGTTAGTCGGCTGGTGGAGCAATTTAAAGGACGTGGTATTCACGTGCTGCATGCGGACGACACGAGCGTTACGCTACATGCCTCTGGTCACCCCTGTGCAGATGAGCTGCAAGATCTTTACCGATTTCTTCAGCCTAAACTGGTTATTCCCGTTCATGGCGAGCCTCCGCACATGGCTGCAAACGGGCGAATTGCACGGCATCTGGGTGTCCATGCCGTGTTGACCGGAAGTAATGGCGATCTGTTTTACCTCTCCCCCACACCAGGAATCCGCCGGCGCTGGGTGAGCACCGGGCGACTCCGTTGGTTGGAGGATGAAGTCCGGCTAGAAGAAGCGTAGACTGGGTCAGCATGAAAAGTACAACAACTCATTCCGGCTGGATTCTACTGGCACCAAGTTTTGCCATCTTGAGCGCAGGCGTTTTCGCGGAGGACGTGCGCGGAATAAATCCCTACTTAACCCATGACAATATGGTGTTCTTCGGTGCCTTTATTCAAGATGGTAAGGGTAGCGTCATCGCTCAACGCAGAGATTTCGAGCCGCGCCCTGTAAGGCTCGATAACCTAGGCTCTGATGAAGAGTATACGAGCTGGCTTCTCGAGTACCGCCACCGCTTCAATAAGAAATGGTCAGCGTCATTAGGCGCCTATCGCTTTAATACCGGCAATCGATTTACCGCAGAAGAGGACTTCAATTTTGAAGGGCGCGATTTTACCGCCGGATCTGAACTTGACCTTTACTTCACCATGGATACGTACATGGCCGATGTCATGTATACCTTGCGTAGCAATGAACACATGGAATGGCAGGTGGGCGGAGGGCTTCACGTCTTCGATGCTTCGCTCACACTGACCAACACGCTGACCCTCGACGGCCAAGAACTAGTCCGAGATAAAGAGAGTCAAAGCAGGGCGACCTTAACCGCGCCAGTGCCCAATCTGCGGACGACAGGTTTCTATGCCTTTAACCCAAAATGGTCGATTCACGGCACATTGGGTTGGTTATCCGCTGACGTAGACCGTTACAGCGGGGACTTTTTTTATAGTAATGTGCGGGTTCAGTACCAAGTCACCGAACGGCTAGGGCTTGCAGCAGGCTTTCAGCATGTACAGGCCGACGTTGAGGAAGCGATAGATAAAGGCTTTAATCGCTTTGATATGCGATTCAATGGTGTCACGGCTTCCTTGAGTTATATGTTCTAGGTTGCGTTGCGCACCGGCAAGCTCGTTTCACCTTACGCCGGCTTTCTTGCGGGCTTCGTCTCTTCGTTTGCTCTGCTGATCGATCAGCTTGTAAGACAGGTAGTATTTAAAAATATTAGAAACATATTGGACGGTCTCTCGTCCAATCTGCTCGGCGGCAATAACCTCCACGTGATCAAACCACCGATTCGGGTCGTAGCCACGTTCACCGGCTTCTTTTCGTAGCCGCCTGACTTTTGCCGGACCCGCATTGTAGGCGGCTAACGCGAGCAGCGATCCATTAAGGGCATCCAGCCCCGGCTCGCTAAAGTAGCGGTCCTTTAGAAATGCCATGTATTTAGCACCAGCTTCGATGTTGGGTTCTACCTCTTCAATATTAGGTATATCGACATTTTTATCTTGTGCGGTGCTTGGTAATAACTGCATGACTCCGATAGCGCCAGCACGGCTGCGCACACTTTGATCTAGTCGGGATTCTTGAAAGCCTTGCGCTGCCAACAGCGCCGGCTCTATCCCATAGGTCTCCCCATGCTCCCGAAAGTAGCGTTCCAAGGCGCGATATTTTTTGAGTTCGTCTGAGTCGGTTGCGTTACTCGCCCAGTCGAAATCTCGGATATAGCGGTTGCGTACAATGTTGCCGAAAAGGGTGCCCTCTTTGTTTTCTGTTAAGAAATCGTTGAGAAAGTTCTTTAGCTGTGGGTTATTCCGGCGCACTGCCCAGGCCAGCTGAGCCCCCTCTCTGAAAACAAGGTCATTCCGAACAGTCAACTGAGTAAACACGTCTTTCCACATAATGGGTTTGTAGCTGTCGACGATAGCCCAGGGGAGTAGGCCGGCATTAACCATTTCTATCAAGTCTTCATCTTCCAGAAGCTCAGACATTGGCTCGATGGCTATGGCTGGCTGGTTGCGTGCTGCAAACTTTTCGTTGAGATGATTGACACTGTCGGCGTAGCTGGAGGAAGGACGTAAATAAACCGTTTTTCCTGAAAAATCTGTGAGCGTGCGAATGCCCTGGCCGGAGGGACCGGTTACTACAATCTCTTTCAGCGGTTTGCTGACCGGATTGGTGAAGTCAACATTTTCTCGGCGAGCGTCTGTAATGGTCGTACCTGCTATGACGACGTCGCCGCGGCCTTCGATCAACGCTTGGAAGAGTTCATCCCTCGCGACGGGAATCACGACTACCATTATCTTCAAATGGCCGGTCTCAAAGGTCTCGTTAATAACGGTACCCAACCGCTTGGCGTATTCTGCGGTGATACCCTTTGCTCCCTCATCGAGGTAGTAGCGGCCCGGGCCATAGACCGTCAAGATACGCAGGACGCGTCGTTCGACAATTGCACTCAGGTCACCGGTGTCACTTCCTCGTCCAAGGGCTGTGCCGACCTGCTCAGCATCGGTAGCTTGGCTGGCCTGGGGGGAGTTTAAAAGCACTAGCCAGCATAAGAGACGGAGGTAACACCGAAACGTGTTTTTCATTGTGCTCGCCTCTTAGGTTCGGGATGGCGGGAAAAAGATATGATACTTCCTGTGCTACTGCTTAATTCGGGCAATGAAAGCTGATAGTCACTGGTGAATTCAATATTAGATTGATCAGACCCGATGTAAAGAATCCCCGGTGAGTCAATAGACTGCCACGCTCCGCAGGCCTCCCCCGCATCACAAATGTAGTAGTCGTTATCGGTATCTGTGCCTGCCCATATTTCATAGGACCCCTGTGGCAAGTCTGGGAGTGAATAGGCGTATTTTGCGCCAGACCAGGTGGCGGCTTGTGCCACTGTCTCCTGAGATTCGATCTCTATGAATAAGATATAAACAACGCCTATATCACCGTTGATGTTTTCAGTGACGCGTAGGCTGATAGAAACCGTCGCGGTACCGGCAGAAGAGGTGAAAGAAACGGTTTCATTGTATTGCCCCTCGGCGAGTGTCGAGCGGTTTGCTCGCAGTCGCCAAACACCGAGACCAGCGGCATCGACATTCAGTGGTGTGATTTCAAGCCACGCGGCCGATGTTTCAGCGCTGGAAACAGTGAGCTCGCCGTCTCCGAGGTTAGTCAAAACGATGTCTGAGGTGTTTAGTGTGCTGCCAAAGTTGACAGAACTCGTGGACACTCCAAGCTGTGCGGGACGCTCGACTGTTTGGCCTATTTGGTCAAGAGCTGTCACGATGGATTTCTGCGCATTAATTAGTCCCCATCCATAGGTGTTATCTTTATTTGCACTACCGAGATCATCTGTGAGACGCCCCTGCACTAGCAGAGCCTCCATATCAGAGGTAGACAGATCATCATTGATACTCTTGATGAGAGCCATTACGCCGGCGACATGAGGGGTTGCCATAGATGTGCCCTCGAGAAAAAAATATTCAGGCACTCCGTCACTGTAGTAAGTGCTTAATACTCCGTCGGGTTGACCATCTCCGTTGGCATCCCCCTCCAAATTTCCGCCCGGGGCCATGATGTCCAGATCGCCGCCGCGGTTCGAATAGCGGGTAACACTGTTCGTTGCATCGGTTGCACCAACAGCGAACACAGCTTGATAGGCTCCCGGATAATCGACCGACTCGATCCCATCGTTGCCACTGGCGGCGACCACGATAACGCCTCGTTCTGAGACTTGCCGATAAAGGTTCTGCTCACTCGCACTATAGGAGCCGCCACCCAGGCTTAAGTTAATAACTGTCGCCGGCCTCGTTGGCAGAATGCCAGAATCGTTTTCTAACCCTGCGGCATAGCGAACTGCTTGCATGATGTCGTAGGTAGTGCCCTCGCCATCTGCATTGAGGGCGCGAAGCGGCATGACTTTGCTCCCATAAGCGATCCCCACAATGCCGGTATTATTATTGCCTGTCGCTCCGATGGTGCCTGCAACATGAAGCCCGTGGAAGTTGCCCGAGCGAAACGCGCTGCTGCCTTCCCCCTCATCGGTAGGGTCTGGATCGATGCCGTCGCCGTCTCCGGCCAGAGCAACATCGGAGATAAAGTCGTACCCATCAACTAGCTGGCCTGCAAGGTCTGGGTGATCAGCAATGATTCCTGTGTCCACAACGGCGACAACGACATTGCTATCACCCGTCACGGTGTTCCAGGCCGTGGGTACGTTGATCGCATCGTAATGCCAGAGATAGTTAAAGTATGGATCGTTCGTTGTTGCGGCGGCGTGGAGGAGGTAGTTTGGCTCAGCAAACATGATCCCTGGTTCACCACGAAGTTCTTTGATTAGCATGAGGGTGTTCCAGCGAATATTGTCTTCATCGGTTTTCAGCGCGTTCCGTTTGTTGAGTAAACGGAGTGGCAATGCTGACAGAGACAGAATACTTTGCACGTCGGCTTGAAGTTTCCGCGTGCGGTTTCTGCCGCCTCCTGCATCGCTGAGAGAAAACTTTTTCATTATCGCCAGATGGTTGGATTCCACGACATCTTGGCGCAGTACACGCTCACCTTGATAGGTGACCAGAACATCGCCGGGAACGATCTGCTGGCCTTTGCGAACGCCCGTGTTTGTCCCGATGGTGACAATATAGTTTGAAGCACCGCTGTAAAGAAATGGATTGATGTACCAGGTTCCGGCCTCAGGGATCACCAACTGTTCGGTTTCTCCACTACCGGCGCTGAATTCGACGATTTCACCGCTTGAGTCGTATAAGTAAAGATCCAGATCTGCCGCGGCATAGTCAGCGGTAAAAAGGGTTATTAGCTCCCCTCCTTGGGCCTCGACTCGATAGTAGTCATCGACATCGCCAGTGTCAGAGGCATTTCCTGGCTCTCCCTCGCCCGCATCGCTGAGATAACCACCCGCCGTACCCGGATTCCCCAAAGGCTGTGCCAATACAATGGAATCATTGCTTGCGTTACCGTTGTCAGGGTTGTTGGTATCGCTGTCGATGACGGTACCTTCAAGCACCCCAATCGTTCCGGCGATATTAAAGGTCAAGATTTCATCTGAGATTTCAAATACCGGTGTCAATCTCGCGACGTTTTCGGAAGCGAGAAGGCTTCTACGAAGCGTCAGGGGCACGGAGGACATGCTGAGGCTGCAATCTACCGTCTTGCCGCCGCAAACGGTGCTGTTTGTCTCAGACCACCCCGCGAATCGATATCCCGGCTCAGGCACGGCCGTAAAGCTATCACTAAAGTAATTATCGTTAATGTCCCACACGCAGCTGTTACCGATGTCGGCTTCACAGTCGTATCGGCCACTCCCTGACACTACCTGACCGCCTCCTGTCTGCACGACTTCAAGCCGACACCCCGATAGCACGAATGTCAGCGTCCAGAAGGTTATAGTGAAGAGGAGTTTTTGAGCGGTCGCCATTGCAAATTATCTTTTGATATTAGTCGCGGCAATCAAGTATCAATTTTCCGAAATGTGATCCGGTTTGCATCACCAGCTGGGCCTCCATGGCGTCGGCTAACGGCCATACCTTATCAATAATGGGGGCCACCGTCTTTTGCCTGACCCAAGGTAAAACCGTGTCGCGAATAGCACTGAATCCTTCGGCTCTGCCCACGGAGCCCATGCCTCGAAGCGTGCTGCCCGTCACGGTCAGGCGTTTCATCAGTATCTGAAAGAGGTCGACGGTAGCCTGAGCGCCGCGCATGACACCAATGCAGACAATACGGGCATCGGGGGCCGCGAGCCCGAGATTGATAGGGACGAAATCACCCCCGGCGATATCCAGAATCACATCGATTTTCCCGCCGTAGCCGGCGGTTGTAAGTTGTTCGAGCAGGTCGCCGCCTCGATAATCACCGACAAATTCGGCACCCAGATCCCTAACCCGCTGGCATTTTTCCGGACCGCCTGCTGTCGAAATCACCTTAGCCCCATGGGCGAGTGCCATTTGTATCCCCATACTGCCAATGCCGCTGCCACCGCCGTGAATGAGCAGCGTCTCCCCGGGCTGGAGCTGACCGAGGTGAAAAACATTGTGCCACACCGTCAGCAGTGCTTCGGGCAAAGCAGCGCCCTCTTTAGTGGACAGGTTCTCGGGCAGATGCAGGGTGTGATCTTCGCGGGCAATGGCATGGCTGGCGTATCCGCCCCCGTGGACCAGAGCACACACTACATCCCCCGGTTTGAACGCGCTGACGTTGGCACCGGTTTCGCAAACAGTACCCGCAACTTCAAGGCCCATGATGGCTGAAGCGTCCTCGGGGACCGGGTACAAGCCCATGCGTTGAAGAACATCAGCCCGGTTGATGCCCGCAAAGTCAACCTCGATCAGCACCTCATCCGGACCTGGTTTGGGAGCCTGATCAGTTCTCAATACGAGGGTTTCTGCGTCCTCAATGTCTATGTATCTTCGATTCATAAGAAATCTCCCGGCGTCGCGCAAGCATACCCCAGCCTTGAATTGCGCTACAGTGGAGCCGCAGCGCCTTTGCTAACAAGGCCTTTGCGAGTAGCGGTGGCGGAGCCGTTACGGCATCTGACATAGGGAGGAGGTTTCATGGCAAAACCAATGTTTTTACGGCAGGGGCTTTGGCACTTTAGGATAACCCTGGCGAAGTTGCTGGTGGGCTCCAAGGCAACATCGCCCCACTTTGCCTTCATCGGAGCAGCCAGTTCCGGCCACCTTTGTCGTCGAATCGCTGAAAGCGGCCATCGGGATGTACTCGTGGTTACGGATGGTCCCCTGCGTGAGTTGGGGATTGCCGATAAGGCAGTTAGCCCTTTATCACTACAGGGGGTGCGAGTGCATTGGTATGACGGGGTGAAGCCAGACCCTACCTTTACCCACGTCAGGGAGGGTGCCGCGGCTTTAAAGTCAGCCAATGCCACCGCGGTGCTTGCGGTGGGTGGCGGCTCCTCGATCGATGCAGCCAAAATGATTGCCCTAATGGCAGAGGCTGACAGTGAACCGGAAACCTGGGTCGGTTTTCAAAAAGCGCCGGAGAGTGCAGCGCCGATTTATGCTATTCCCACCACCGCTGGCACAGGTAGCGAGGCGACCATGGGCGCGGTTATCACGGATGAGAATGATCATAGTAAAAATGTTATTAGCGGATCCGCGATGCTGCCCAGAGCAGTGGCGCTAGATCCAGATCTGATGCTTGGTCTGCCCCCGATGATTACGGCGGCCACAGGCATGGACGCTCTAACCCATGGCGTCGAAGCCTATATTGGGCGATGGGAACGCGGTACGCGCACCGAAACCGCCAGTATGTGTATACGGGGGATTTTTGAATGGCTGCCTCGAGTCCTGGCAGAGCCACAAGACGCCGAGGCCCGTTTGGGTATGGCTGTCGCAGCCTATTACGGGGGCGTGGCCATCAATCAGGTGAATGTTGGCAGTATCCACGCTATAGCGCATCAATTGGGTTCTCTTTATCACCTCCCCCATGGAGTCGCAAACAACATGGTGATGCCCCACTTATTACGGGTCTATGGAGTCTGTGCAGAACCTAAACTAGCGGAGCTCGCAGCACTCGCCGGCATTGATGATACGCAGTCTAATCTCGCCGCTAGGGTCATTGATGCCATCGAGTTGCTTGGCGTGAATGCCAACCTACCCACGACATGTGATGCCATAACGAAGTCAGACTACCCTCGACTGATTAGTCGAGCAGTTGAGGAGAGCGACGGCTATGTGTCGCCGCGCCTACTGACGGAAGCGGATGTTGCTTCGGTCCTTGATAGGATCAGTGGTTAGACCGCAGCGGTGCTAACCACTCTGTCGCCAGGGCGATGAAGTGTTGATGGCCTTCAGTAGGGCCTTCTGAGCATGCAAAACCGTGGGCTTCATTGGCATAGTGATGGTAGGTGGTGTCGACGCCAGCCTGTCGCAAGGTAATGCCGAGTCTCTTGCCGTCATCGCGCAGCACGTCGCGTTCCGCGGTGACCACGAGGGATCGGGGAAAGCCTTTGTAGTCGGTACGGCGATTGACAAAAACGGTCTTTGCTTCGGTGGCTGCCGGCGCGGTATCTCCAAGGTATGTATCGATGAACCAGCGCATGATCGGTGCCGTCAGCGGCTTGGATTTTGCGTGCTCACGGAACGACGGAAAGCCCTTTAGGTAGTGCTCGGTGGCGGGATAAATCATGATGGTTCCCACCAAGCGCGGCTCGTTTATTAATGTGGCAGCGGTGCACGCGGTGAGATTGCCGCCTGCGCTGTCACCGGCAAGCACCACCTTGCCATTGTTGGGCGCCAGGGTATTGAGATTTGCCAGAATCCAGTCCGTGGCCGACAGGCAATCATCATGTGCTGCGGGGAAAACGTGCTCGGGGGCCAATCGATAGTCAATTGACATGATGGTTGACTTTGATGCATCTGCAAGCGATCGGCAAAAGGGGTCGTGGGTATCAAGGTTCCCAATCACCCAACCACCACCGTGGAAGTAGACGATCAGGGGGCGGTCAGCCTCGCCGTGGTACATTCTTGCACGCAGTTGCTCGACGGCACCGGGAATCAGCAGGTTGCTCACCTTGAGCTGGGGGGCAACCGGTGCATCTTGCCAAGCTTTTTTGCTGATGATCCGGTAGTAGATCCGGAAAAGGTAGGCCTTAAGTCGCGACAGGAACATGTTCATCGGTGTCTATGAAACGCGCATCAGGATTTTGAAGATACCAATTTACACCAGATTGATCGCTGGTTTTAGAAATATTGCCGCGGTGCAGTAGTAAATTAAGGTGGGCTAGGGTTTCTCCGGTCGCAAGCCCTAGCAACTCGGGGCCAATAGTCCGCTTGAAGAGTGCGGGAAAGCAGTCGATCACTCTTTTTGACTCCTTCAGGTACTCATAAATCGCCTGCAAGCCGATGCGGTGGCTGTCGATGATTTGATTCAGGCGAATGTGTAACCCGTAAAATGGCGTTTGGTGAGCGGGTAAAACCAGCACATCGTGGGGCAGAATTGAAATGAGTCTCGCCGTTGAATCCAGCCATTCTTCCAAGGGATTACCTTCGGGCTCGGTTGGAAAAACCGACACGTTGGGGGTAATGCGGGGCAGTACTTGATCCCCTGAAATCAGCAGTTTTAGGGCCGGGCAATACAAGCAAGCGTGTTCTGGGGAATGGCCGGAGCCGACAATTACCTGCCAGTAACGTCCACCGATGGTCATGGTTTCGAGATCGACAAGACGCCGGTACCGATGTGGCATCGGCGCGATCATTTTGCCGAAGCTCCCAAACCTTTTTTTATAGCCTTCAAGCGACGGGTCATCGAACCCTGCGCTACGATAAAACTTCAAGCCTTCGGTGGGCGCGTCCTTTCCCGTGTAGCTAGTCATCAGCTGACACATGAGAAATTCTTCTCGCGTCATCCAAAGCTCGCAATCATGTTGTTCGCAAATCCATCCAGCTAAGCCGATATGATCTGGATGCATATGGGTACAGATTACCCGCAGGATCGGTTGGCCCTTCAAAAAGTCTTTGAAAATTTCGTTCCAAATGTCTCTCGATGCCGTTGAAGCAAGACCGGTGTCAACCACCGTCCAACCCGTCTCATCTTCAAGCAGCCAAACATTGATATGATCGAGAGACATTGGCAAAGGGAGACGAACCCACCATACGCCCTCAGCTACTTCAACCGGCTGAGTAGGTTCCGGTGATTGTTTGCGACCCCAAGGATAGTGGAGACCGCGATAGTGTTCGTCTTGGACCTTGAGCATAAACCTGCTTACCAAATGGCACTCGAGGGTGTAGTGTGCGGCTTTGACCTTTGTCTTGTCTATGTGTGTGCCTGATTCATTAGCCTTGGTGTCGGCCCAATCTTGCGTCTGCTCCCAGCGGCGTGAATCAACAGACGAACAGTGTGAACATGACCGCTAGCGAAATGGCAACGACGCGATTTTCTCCCCCCGAAAGGGAGGGTGCGCTTACGCGACTTCATGAAGCGGGAGTTGATGTGCTTATCGTTGGTGCCGGTATAAACGGCGCCGTCGCTGCTGCTGCCCTAGCTGGCGCCGGAGCCTCCGTCGCAGTGCTTGATCGTGGGGATATTGCCAGCGGGGTGAGCTCTCACTCCAGCAATCTCGCTTGGGGTGGTATTAAGTATCTCGAGAGCGGAGAGCTTCGCTTGGTGAGAAAGCTATGCCTTTCCCGCAATCGACTTATGGACGCGTATCCCTCGACGGTTCGAGAAATTCGATTTTTTACCAGCATTAGGCGGGGCTTTCGACTCTGGGCCATCTTTGTCTGGTTTGGCGCCCTGCTCTACTGGCTCATGGGAAATTGTCGTATGCAGGTGCCCCGCTACCTGATGCGATCACAAATTCAGCGAGAGGCACCCGAAATTGCTGTTGACGAAGTCGTTGGCGGCTTGGAGTACTCCGACTGTTACCTCTACGACAATGACTCGCGCTTTGTTTTTAACTTTATTCGGCAAGCGATGGATGCCGGAGCAGTCGTCGCCAACTACGTCGCGGTAGAAGGTCTAGTCTGGGATGAGGTGACTGGCCTATGGCAGGCGCGCTGCCGAGACCGAGTATCCGGTGACGCGTTCTCCCTTCGTGTGAAGGCGCTGGTGAACTGTGCCGGACCCGATGCCGATCTACTCAATGAGACGAGCGGCATCACAACGGACCATCGTCACGTGCTTTCGAAAGGCATACATTTAATTGTAGATCGGGTGACCGACCTGCAAAAAGTGCTTACTTTTTTTGCCAGCGATGGCAGATTGTTTTTTGTCATTCCTATGGGACCCAAGACCTGTATCGGCACGACCGACACGCCGGTAAAAAATGCCGGCGTAAAAGTCACTGACGAAGATCGGCAGTTTGTGCTCGACAACGTTAATGCAATGCTTGATCTTCAGGAACCTTTAACTGTCGACGACATTATCGCAGAGCGAGTGGGTGTTCGCCCGCTGGCCATTGCGGGCTCCCAACAAAGCGACGATTGGCTTCAGCTCTCGCGCAAGCACGAGATCGAAGTCGATGAGACGCGTCGCTATATCAGCGTCTTCGGGGGCAAGCTGACCGATTGCCTGAATGTGGGTGACGAGCTGGTGGCTCAGTTAGAGGCGCTTGGTATCCCGATAAGTGACTCGAAAGCCCTCTGGTTTGGCGAACCCGGTGAGGCCGATCGCCAACGCTTCATGCTGTATGCGGCGGCGGCGGAGCTCGACCGTTTTACAGCGCCCCACGTCCCCGAACCTCTGTCCCGCCGGTTTTGGCGGCGCTATGGCATGGCGGCGTTTGCGCTTGTGGATGCTATCAAAGCCGATCCCCGCGAGGCTGAGCTGGTGTTAAGTGAAGCCGAATACACCCGGGCGGAACTCAGACTCGTTGCTCAACGAGAAATGGTCGTCGAGCTGGGAGACTTCATGCGCCGGCGATCAAAAATCGAGCAGGTGGTTCGGCGCACTAAGTTGACTGCTGACCCTGGTTTACGGGAAGTCGCCGAGATATTGTTTGGAGCCCATGCCGAAGCGCTTCTCGAAGCCTATCTTCGCGACAGCGTTTAGAAAGACTGCTGAGTTTTCGGCGGGGATGGGTCCCGGTGCTCTGCCTCCAGGCGCGGCAAGGATGAGCTTCTAGTTTTCCAGACCGATCAATGCCGCACGCAGCTTGGGTCGCGACGTTGATGGTGATAGCCAGATACCGGCGAAATCTGCTCCAAAACCTGCCGCTTCAATGCTGCCGACTCGATTGCCGTTAAACGAAAAAGTTGATCGGCCCTCGAGATCGATCGAGAGCGAAATAACATCCCCCGGGGTCACGTTGGGCCATATGGTCTCAAGTACCGCAAGCCAGCGGTCGTGTTGCTCAGAGGTAATCCCCTGGCTCTGCCACTCCTTCCGTGTTTGCTCGACTAGGTTTGCCGATTCGATGTTGCGGAGATAGCGGATATCGAGGCGAAGCGGCCGGATATCGGGAGACCAGTCACCGTCAGGAGTAAAAAGGGTTGATTCGTAGATATCCCAAAAAAGGACCCGAAGGGTTGCACTGCCGCGTGGTTTTAGCATCGTCTCCATGGCCCCCTGGGGGGCCTCATAGATCGGCCTATCGGTGGGGGTGTCCGCGGTTATGCCAGTTAGCGGGGCGCTTAAAAACAGTACTGTGGCAATGATTG
>Ga0255752_10000652_pt1 | contig 42666 bp, 72 predicted proteins | sample 011ome_25_FD_179952 | JGI IMG/M metagenome (GOLD analysis project Ga0255752, IMG submission 179952) | Coastal salt marsh microbial communities from the Groves Creek Marsh, Skidaway Island, Georgia - 011512CT metaG (version 2) | ecosystem: Environmental > Aquatic > Marine > Intertidal zone >...
AACGCCGCAGACTATACAATACCAGCAGAGCGTACTTTTCGTGAAGGTTGGGAAGCTAATGCAGATACAGGGGTAATCTCTGTGAACATGGCAAAGGCTAAAGACATCTGGCGTGATAAAATACGTCAAGCTAGGACTGAACCTTTAGCGGCTCTCGATACCGCTTACATGAAAGCCTTAGAGACAGGTGCAGATACCGCAAGTATTATTGCACAGAAACAGGCTTTGCGTGATGCCCCTGCACTAGCAAGCATAGATAACGCTACAACCCCTGATGAATTAAAGGCTATCCAACCAATTCCCAATGTAACGGTGGAATAAAATGGTTAGTACAATTCGTGGAAGCGATAACTTCGATAGTCTGACATCCGCTAATCAGGTGCATATGTGGGCTAGATTTAATGGCACAGGCACCATAGCTTATAATGACTCTTTTAATGCAGCCGCTCTAACTGATTTTGGCACAGGAGATTATGCTGTAAACATGTCAACACTCGCAAGTAATGGAAGTTATAGTGTTTCTTGGAACTATAGATTCACTAGCAATTTTAATTCAAGTATGGCGAGAAACGAAAGAGCAGGAAATACAAGTAGTACCTACTACATAAAAACTTCTAGGGATGATGGATTTGCAGACCACCCACAAATCTACGTTGCCGTGTTTAATAGTTAAGAAAAAATAAATGTTAGGTTTTTTACCACTAGCAACTACTACTTTAGCATCCTCTCAGGCAGGTGTTTCTGCAGAGGTGGCTATCACTGGTGTAGTTGCTACTGGTACAGTTTCTAATGTTATAGAAAAAACTACAGCGGGTGTTTCTGGTGCGTCTGCTACAGGTTTTGTAAGTAACGTTTCTGTAAATGTTTCTGAATTATTAAGTGCTGTTTCTGCTGCTACATCTCTAGGCTCTATAAATTTAGTTTTTGGTAAAATTGTATCAGGTGTTTCTGCTACAGGCTCAATAGGTAACCTAAAAGTTGATACATCTGAATTACTAAATAGTATATCGTCTATAACAAGTGTAGGTACAGTATCTGTCAACCTAACTAAAGTTACTGACTCTGTAAACGCTGCAACATTCGTAGGCACTCTAAAAGTCAATACATCTGAATTACTAAATAGTATATCTTCTACAACCCATTTAGGTATATTATCTGTAAATAATAGTAAAGTTATTGACTCTGTAGGTGCTTCATCATTCGTAAGTGCAGTAACTGCAGACATAAATGAGATACTTACTAGTGTATCGGCAATAGGTACAGTAGTAGCTGTAGGTTTTGACGCTAAAGGCAATCATGTATTGTCTTCTGTAAGCGCAACAGGCTCTATTGAGTCAGTTTCTATTGATGGCTTTGAAGTTGATGTATCTGAAAGTCTACAGTCTGTTTCTGCTACAGGCGCAATAGGCTCCCTAAAAGTCCATACGTCTGAATCACTAGCTAGTGTATCGGCAACAGGTACAGTAGTAGCTGTAGGTTTTGATGCTAGAGGTAACCATACAGTAGGGTCTGTAAGTGCTACAGGGTCTATTAATGGTTTTGAAGTTGCTGTAGTTGAAAGTCTACAGTCTGTTTCTGCTACGGGCACAGTGGTAGCTGTAGGGTTTGATGCTAAAGGTAATCATACACTAGGTTCTGTAAGTGCTACAGGATTTGTTCAGCCCGTAAGTATTAATGACTTTGAAGTTGATGTATCTGAAAGTTTACAGTCTGTTTCTGCTGCAGTTTTACTTGGTATTGTACAGGCCATAGTTAATGCAGACGCGCTAATTACTGGTGTAGCATCAACAGGTAGTGTAGCAAATGTTATAACGCATGTTGGTGTAGGTGTTTCTGGTGTACTAGCTACAGGTTCCGTCGAACCCCTTAGCTTTGATATATTTGAAGTTGATGTATCTGAAAAGCTAGTGTCTGTTTCTGTTACAGGTACAGTAGCAAGTGTAAAAGCAAATATAACAGAGGTACTCAATAGTGTAGCTGCTAATACAAATGTAGGAAGCGTAGTTGCTACAGGCGTTACCTTCCAGTTTGATATAAACGCATTTGATAAAGATAGAGTTATTTATGCAGTAGCAGTACCAAGAGAAAACGTAGTACATATTAGACCAGATAATAGAACCATTGTGATTAATGAAATAAATAGGATTAATCAAACAATTAGAGTTGCAGCCTAAAGGATAACAAATGTCATATAAGTGGCCTGATAAAGATAAAGATGAATTGCTTGACTACAGCATTGATTGGTCACGCTTTTTAGGTACAGATACTATTTCTGCAGTTACTTGGTTTATAGATGCTGCAGATGGTACTAAAACACAAGTTAGTGATACTGATGTTGTTGATGGATTACAGTTTATTCAAGGTACATATACTAATACTGTCTCTACAATTAGATTAGGTTTAGGCACAAATAATAAACGCTATAAAATTACGTGCAAAATAACTACAGTAGGCGCGTTACAGTATGAGCGTTCTGTGTTGCTGCGCGTGAGGGAGAAGTAATATGGCATACGATTATCTTGGTTTAGTTAATGATGTAAATCGTAGGCTTAATGAGGTAGAATTAACCTCTGCTAATTTTGCTTCCACTACAGGTTTTTACAGTTTTGCTAAAGATGCAGTAAACTCTTCTATTCGTCACATACAACAGGAAGAGTATGAGTGGCCTTGGAATCACGTAGAGCAGGAAGAAATACTACTTGCTGGTGAGGTTCGTTACAGTTTTCCTTATGATGCTAAGACTATCAATATGAATAGCTTTCGTATCAAAAGAAATGCAGATTTAAGCGTAGATACCGTTAAACTTAAAGTGCTTAGCTATGAAGAATACCTTGACAAGTATGCTGATTATGAGTATAACTCTAACACTAGCGTAAGATCTGTACCCTCTTTTATTATAAGAGCGCCTAGCAGGGAGTTACTGGTAGTACCAGCCCCAGACAAGGCATATGAATTAGTTTATGAATATTACACAACTGGTTTTGATTTAGAGCTACACTCAGATGTTCCTAATCTCCCTGAAATGTACAAATATGTAATCGTTGATGGTGCTATGTACTATGTCTATCAGTTTAGAGGTGATATGCAAGCAGCACAATTAGCTATGCAGAAGTTTGAGCAGGGAATTAAACAATTACGTAGCATACACATAAACCGTACTGAATATGTACGTGATCGAAGAGTATCCTTCTAATGGCAACACAATGGCAGACATTTCCTATAGAGTTTAGAGGTGGTCTTATCTCTAATCTCAGCCCGTTGCAGCATGGTGCAAATGCTGTCGGGTCTGCCACTATATTACAAAACTTTGAAGCCAATAAAGAGGGCGGCTACTCTAAGATAAGAGGTTATGCCAAATATAGCTCAACAACTGTACCTGGATCTGGCCCTATACTTGCCCTTAAAGTTATTAGCTCTGGTAGGGTTGTAGCTGCACGTAAGAATGGTAGCAATCAAACACAGTATTACTATAGTACAGGCTCTTCTTGGACTAGCATGGCTACTAGCGTTGGTACTAATGGCGGTAAAGCTAGGCACGTTCTGTACAACTTAGATGGTGATGATAAAGTTATATTTGTTGATGGTACTAACTACCCAGCTATATATAATACATCAGGTAACTCTACTACCTTTATGACATCCTCTAATAGCACAGATGTTTCGGGTGCAGAACACGTAACTATATTTAAAAACACTGCCTTCTATGCTAAAGGCAATAATATATACTTTACTGCGCCTTTTACTGTAGATGACTTTAGTGTTGCTAATGGTGCTGGTTCTATAAATGTAGCGAATGATATTACAGGTCTAGCAGTATTTCGTGATCAGCTTATTATATTTACCTCTGATACAATTAAGCGTTTAACTGGTAGTAGCTCCGCTGACTTTACTGTGTCACCTATTACGGATCGTATTGGCTGTATAAACGGTGATACTATTCAAGAGGTTGGTGGTGACATTATGTACCTCGCCCCTGATGGTATTAGATTACTGAGTGCTACTGACCGTATTGGTGACTTTGCTTTGGATGTAGCTTCTAATCAGATCCAGAAAGATGCCACCCTATTTCTTAGTCAAACATCTATCTTTTGCTCTGTGTTATTTAAAGAAAAAGCCCAGTACAGAATATTTGCATATGTACAATCAGAGCAAGATAATGCAGCTAAAGGTCTTATAGCTACAAAGTTTATATCTCAGGGTGCTGCAGGTATAGCTTGGTCAACTACAAAAGGCATTAAAGCATTTGTAGCAGACAGCAGATATACAGGAACAGCAGAGACTATAGCTTTTGCTAATGAAGATGGTTACATTTATGTTATGGATACAGGTTCAGACTTTGATGGTGCTGCTATAGAATCTATCTACGAATCGCCTTTCATGCCTATAAGTGATCCACAGGTACGTAAGACTTTCTACAAGATGACTCTCTACGCTGAGCCTACAGGTAGCATGAGCTTAGACTTAAACTTAAAGTATGACTTTGCTTCTGCCTCTAATACTAAAGTAGTGCAGCCAGCGACACAGCAGATTTCTAGTACAGGTGCATCTGTATTTTTATTTGGTGCATCTAATGCTGTATTTAATACCGCCACATTTGGTGGTGAGCTTGATAAAATATATGACACTAATGTTATTGGTTCAGGTAAAACAGTAGCATTGAGACTAGAAGATCTTTCAACTAATCCCACTTTTACACTCGACACGGCTTTGTTAGAATATAGCCAAGAAGATAGACAATAAGGAAACGACATGGCAGGTTATACAAGACAGGATACTGCAAACAACATTGCCAACGGTAACGTTATTGATGCAGATGACTTTGACGCAGAGTACAATGCAGTAGAGGCTGCATTTAATGCTTCTACAGGGCATAAGCATGATGGTACTGCTGGTGAAGGCGCACCTATAACTAAGGTTGGCCCAAGCCAAGATCTTGTTGTGTCGGCTACTAATGTCTTACCTAAAACAACAAACACCTTAGATCTAGGCTCAGCGGGTGCAAAGTTTAAAGACGGTTTCTTCGATGGCACTGTAACAACAGATGACCTTGCTGTAACGGGTGGCTCTGTTCTTACTGGTAACGCTACTGTAGGCGGTACACTAGGAGTGACAGGGGCTACAACACTGTCTAGTACAGCAGCCATTACAGGCAATACTACTGTAGGTGGTACATTAGGGGTTACAGGTGCATCTACATTAGATAGTGTTGCAGTTACCAATAATGCTACAGTAGGCGGTACTCTTGGTGTTACTGGTAATAGTACTATTGGTGGTACTCTTGGTGTGACAGGACAAATTACAGGGAACATTACAGGTGCCGTAACGGGTAATGCATCTACAGCAACCGCACTACAAAATGCAAGAAGCATTACTATTGATGGTGATGTAGATGCTAGTGCTACTGATTTTGATGGTACAGGTAACATTACTCTTACAACAACGTTAGATACAGTAAACTCTAATGTAGGTTCGTTTGGTAGTTCTACAGCTATTCCTGTTGTTACTGTAAATGGTAAAGGCTTGGTTACTGGCGTAAGTACTGCTTCTATCACTACCGCATTAACTGTGGGCGCTGATAGTGGTTCTGACGATAGTGTTGCTTTAGCTACAGACACTTTAAACTTTGTTGGTACAGCTAATGAAATTGAGACTGCAGTAAGCAACAACCAGATTCAAATTGGTTTACCTAGTGACGTTACAGTAGGTAGCCTTACTACATCAGGTGATGTTATTGTAGGTGGTGACTTAACTGTATCAGGCACCACTACTACAGTAAACACTGAGACTATTAACTTAGCTGATAATCAGATTTTATTAAATTCTAATGAGACGGGTACTCCATCACAGAATGGTGGTATTGAGATTGAGCGTGGTACATCCGATAACAAAACGCTTGTATGGAATGAGACAAGTGATAAGTGGACTGTAGGAAGTGAAACATTTGTAGCAGGTACGTTTGAGGGAAATCTTACGGGTAATGTAACAGGTAATCTAACGGGTAATGCAGCGACAGCCACTACGGCAGCGGCGCTTACGGGAGACATTACTACTTCTGGAGATATTAACCTAGATATTGGCGGCAGTGTTTTTATTGATTCTAGTGATGGTGTAATATCTTTTGCGGATGACAGCCAAGCTAACGCAAAGATTGATTTTGCTACATCTAACACTCTTAAATTTTATGCGGGTGTTATTAACGAAGAGATGCGGATTACGGGTAGTGGCGTAAATGTTATAAATGGCTTGCGCGTAGGAGACACTACAGCCCCTACGGATAATGATATTTATGCTACAGGTGATATTGTAGCAGCCCAAGCTATGGTTGCGGGTGATTTTATTACGGCAGGTACTAATGTCTCGGCAGGTAGTAATATAATTGCAAACGGGGAAGTTGTACTTACAGGAGGCGCTCAGGACTGGACCTTTGAAGTAGACGGTAGCAACCGTTTAGTAATCCAGTACAATGGAACCTCACTAGCTAGGATAGACACTAGCGGAAATTTAGTTGTTGCGGGTGACGTAACTGCATTTGGTACACTATAATGACTATAACCTCATTAGATAACTTTGGTCACGCAAGCGGCTCAATATCTATGAGTGAGTTACGTGATTATTATGGGCAGTCTGGAGCGGTATCGCTTAATGCAAATTTTAACGGGGGTACAAATCCCGTTCCTAGTAGTCTTCCTGCTTCTGGGGCAGAAACTTCTTTTTCAAACTATCGAAGTAAAAACAGAATCTTAAAGAAAAAAGGTAGAAGTTACCTTTACGATACGGGAACCTCATGGTCACCGGGAGAGTCTGGTTGCGTTCAGTATAATGTTTATGCGATTGGCGGCGGCGGGTCTGGTGGCGCGGCTTTTGCAGGTTCTGGAGTAGAAGGTCCAGCTTCTGGTGGAGGTGCAGGGGGCACGGCATTTAGACGTTATAGCGTCCAAGATGATTCTATTACAAGCGCTGCAATAAGCTTTCCCACGGCGGCTCAAGCCGTTTCTAGGACTTCAACAACGACTCAAATATCGGGTTATAATGGGGGTGATGTAACCTTTAATCCTGACGGTACTGGGGCAACGATTACGGGAACAGGTGGCTTTAGAGGGTTTGCTCGCTTTCAAGGTCAAGCGTCTACCACTCCAACTGCAACAACTCCCGTGGGAGAAGGTGATACCACCGCGGGTTCTGGTACAGGAGGCGTTGGTTCTGGGCAATGTGCAAAGGGTTTGGGGCAAACGGGTTCTGGTGGAGAAAATAATTATAAAGGTGGAGACGGTCCTGCTTTAAATATTGGGGGAAATCAAGCGGGTTGTACGGGAGGAGGATCTCCAAATTTAAGCTCTGGTGGAGTTGACGGAAGCACAACCTCTGGACAAGCAACGGGGGCACCCACAGAACCTAGTGAGTTTGGAAGCCTTTGGAAAATAAATAATGTTGATGCGAGCGCCCCAAGCTTTCAGGGTGGTAATGGGCTTAGCACTGGCGGCACCGCAGGAAGCGGAAACTATGGCGCGGGTGGCGGGGGTTCTGGCTCAATATCTTCTGCCACCACAAGTGGCGCAGGTGGCGCAGGGGCTTTGATAGTGATTCATTATGAGATAAACACATGACACCTCTTACACCTGAACAACTAGAAGCTATGATGGATAGAGCCGCTAAAAAGGGTGCTAGGCAAGCCTTGTGTGACTTAGGGTTGGCTGACTTAGATGCAGCTACTGATATTAAAGAATTACGTAGTCTATTAGACTCATGGCGTGATACAAAGAAGAGTATATGGAAAACACTCGTACAATTAGGTACAGTTGCAGTACTGACATTCATAGCTACTGCTGTGTGGATGCAAGTAGGCAAGTAAGGATAAGATAGATGGCTAAACGTTTTGCAGGATTTACACCAGAGCAGCTAGGTAGAATTGATCCTAGCCTTAAAGGTATGCAGTCTGATGAGCAAGAAAAGATTATTGCAGCTAACCCTGCCTTAGCAGCCCGTGTAGGTAAAATGACACAGATGGCACAGAAGCGTATAGGTATGGCAGAAGGTGGTTTTGTTGATCTGGAATCTCGTTTAAGTGCACAACGTAGAGGTTTCTCAGGTGCTGGACAGGTGCCACCGCAACAATTCTTAGTACAAGACCCTTTTCAAAGACCAGACGGTATAACCCCTAGACCGGGACCTAGCTATGCCAACGAGCTTCGTCCTATAATAGGTCAATTACCTACAACAATGCCAGTTAAAGAGCAGTTTGCAGCAGCTATACCACCTCACTCACATGGTGGTGGCGGTGAGATTCTACCAAGCGGAAATATAGCTGGCGGTAATAACCCTGCACCCAATCAACAACCACAGGATTTAAAGTCTGTTTTTGAAAAACAAAACGAGCTAGACATGGGTTTCGCTCAGATTGATATGGAAGCACAGACTAAGAAAGATGCGCTTCAAGAAGCTCTTAAAATGAAATACGGTTTTGCAGAAGGTGGGGATACATCTGGTGCAGATGAAGATAAAGAGGATAAGCCTGACCCAATGTCTGAGGCAGGTAAAGCTGCTGCTGAGCTAACTAAAACTGCTCTAGAAAGCCCTGAGACTTTAGTAAAAGACACAGAAGTTAAAGAGACTACAGAAGAACAAAAGAAAGCTGGTGAAATTGCAGAAGGCACAGGTGAGGCTGCTACTGTAGATGAAGCTGCTGCTACTGTTGCTACACCTGCTGCTGCAGTTACAGCACCTGTAAAAACACCTGCTGCTACTGTTCTTCCTGAGACTGTTTCTGCAGAAGTAAGTGATACACTCAAGAAGCTAGAAGCTGCTACAGGTAAGCCAAGCTCTGATGCATTAGCAGAAGCTGCTACCATGTCACCAGAAAAGCTAAAAAGTTTAGGTCTTACTGTTGAGCAGATTGAACAAGCTCGCCGCGTAGAAGGTGCACCTACTCGTAAGGTAGAAGCTGGTGAGATGATTGAAGGCTCCACAGTAGATATGGAGCGCGTAAAGAAAGAAGTAAACTTTGAGGCAGCTACAGGTGCACCATCAACTGATGCTACTGTACAAGGACAGCTAACTGGCTTGATGGAAGACTTTGAGGGTGCTGCTCCCCCTGCATGGGCTGCAGGTGCTATGAGGGCAGCGGCTGCACGTATGGCTAGTCGTGGACTGTCATCTTCATCTATGGCTGGACAAGCTATCGTACAGGCTGCAATGGAGAGTGCTATCCCTATAGCCTCTCAAGATGCTAAGACTGTTGCAAGCTTTGAAATGCAGAACCTGTCAAATAGGCAGCAGACTGCTATGTTCGCTGCACAACAACGTGCACAGTTTCTAGGCTTAGAGTTTAACCAAGAGTTTCAAGCTCGTGTAACTAACGCAGCTAAGATTTCTGACATTGCTAATATGAATTTTAGTGCAGAGCAACAGATTGCGCTAGAGAATGCTCGTATGGCACAGACTGTTGATATAACAAACCTTAACGCTAAGAATGCTAAGATCATGGCTGATGCTGCAGCTATGTCACAGGTAGATATGGCTAACCTCAACAACCGCCAACAAGCTAACATACAGGCTGCTAATGCATTCCTGCAGATGGATATGGCTAACCTGTCCAATGAGCAGCAGACTACAATGTTTGCAGCACAGGCGCAGATTAATGCTATGCTTTCTGATCAGGCTGCAGAGAATGCTGCCCGACAGTTTAATGCTTCTAGTGAGAACCAAGTAAATCAATTCTTTGCTGATCTAGGAGCACGGGTACAACTTGCTAATGCTGACCAAGCTAATGCTATGGCACGATTCAATGCAGGTGAAGCTAACGCCTTAGAACAGTTTAACACAGCACAAGCTAATCAGCGTGAGCAGTTTAACGCTACGAATCGTTTAGTCGTAGCACAGGCTAACGCTCAATGGGCACAAGCATACACAACAGCAGATAATGCAGCTATCAATGAAGCAAACCGTTTAGATGCACAGCGTCAAGGGCAGATGACATTGAATGCTTATAATGCTACAATTCAAACGTACCGTGATTTGATGAGCTTTGCTAATACTACAGCAAACAATGATGCAGATCGTGCTACATCAATCGTATTGGCTAATATACAAGCAGATGCAGCAAAGTATGGCGCAGATAAGGCAGCACAAGCGGCAGCATCGGAGGCAGCATCGGCTAAAACAACTGGCTTTTGGAGTGCTTTGGGTTCTTGGGCTGCAAGTGCTTGGGGATAAGGATAATATAATGGCAAATAAATATAGTTTTCTACCTGACTTTAGTGTCTTTGAGAATGACGAACAGAGCGATGTATCAACAGAAGATACAGGCTCTTCTATCATGTCTCGTAATAGGCAGGTTGATACAGATACGTCAGGTACAGGTGGAGACTTTCTAGAGCGCTTCTATCGCAACCTACGTGCTGCGTTCAATGATGATGATAAGTTTAAACAAACGTTTATGTCTAATAAGCGCCCTAAGCCTGATATCTCTGAGCTACGGTCATATGTTGATAGGGTTAAAGGCTCCAGTGATATTGAAGATGCGCTACTTGAAGCAACAGGCATGTATAATCCCGGTATGGCATCAGATGATAGCTCAATGAGTATTAAAGATGCATCAGACGGTATCACTATACCAAAGCAACCAGATATATTAGTAGATGAGTTATCTTCTAATGCAGGATCATATCTACGTAACCGTGCTAACAAAGGTTCGTCTTTTGTAGGTGAAGGTGTACAGATGGCTAGTGCAGGGTCTTTATCTGTAGAGGATATGGATCTAGCTAGAATGATGGCTGGTCAAACCATGAGAAAAGAAGCTGCTAAGATGGGCTTACCTGTGGTTGACATGGAAGAAGAAGCTAAGAAGAGCGCTGTAGAGGCAGCAAGGGAGAGAGCTAAGAAAGGTATCACGCAATCTAAAGGTGCACCTCAAGGGATTATGTCTCCTAAGAAAGAAGAGGAAGAGGTAGAAACGGTAGAAGCAAATTCTCTGACAGACGATGATATGGGGTTGACAGATATACCTACTTTTGGCGTTGGTTCTAGGAAATTTAATAGCTCTGTAGTAGATGAAATGGTTTCATTAGAAGGTATGGGTGGTGATGACCTTTCCGCTACACCAACATACTCTTACGGCATTACTAAAGAAAAAGCAGATGAGTACAATTTAGTACCTTCAAATTTCAAGACTATGAGAGAGTTTGCGGATGCTTTTGCTGATAAATACATAGAAGAAAAGTATGAGGCTAACAAATCCATATTTGATAATGTTGATAAAGAGTTTCACAAACCTTTAATGAGCTATTTATGGAATGCTGGTAGTTTTGGTAGAAATCAAAGAAAGGCTCTTAGTAAGAAAAACCCAGACCTTAGAGAATTTATAAAAGAGATGAGAGATGCAGTACACTCTGAGGGTTTCGCGTCTTCTGGTTTGTCGGCTAGAAGAGCTAAAGAAGCTAATCTTTTAGGTGAAGGGCTTGCAGGTTGGGAAGATATTGTTAAAGTAGAAGTGTCAGGAACAAAAGAAAAACCTGTATTTAAGTGGCTCACTGCCTCTGGGGATGTTGTAGAAGAGTTTGCATCGAAGAAAAAGCTACACCCTAATAATAAACTTTCTGACGTAGCTTTATAATGTTCGGTTTACCCTTAGAATTACTGACTATGCTCTTCTCAACAGTGTTGGGGGGAGTAATGTCTATATGGGGCCAGAGCATGAAGAACAAGCAAGAGCAGAATAAGATGATGCTTGCTAATGCTCAGTTTAACGCAGATCAAGTCAACCGTGCTAGGGATGCAGGTAAGACAGATAAGCACTTTGCATGGACACGTAGGATTATAGCACTATCTGCTGTGTTCTCTATTATAGTGTTGCCTAAGCTGGTGGCAGTATGGTATCCTGATGTAAGCGTTATTGTAGGGTACACAGAAGTACAGGGCGGCTTCCTTAACTGGTTGTTTGGCCCTGCAGAAGCAACCCAATGGAAGTACGCTAACGGCTTCGTAATAACACCCCTAGACACACATATCGTATCAGCCATTGTAGGATTGTACTTTGGCGCTGGATTTACAAAGTAAGGCATAAAGATGACAAACTTATTTCAAGGCCCGATTCCAGGTCAATCACTAACAGATTCACCTCGTAACGCTGCATGGGAAAACCCACCTGAGATGGATACAGTAGAAGAAGCTGTTGGGTATTATATAGAAAAGCTTTCTGATGAAGACTCTGCTGATGATCTGGCTATACTGTTTGACCTTGGTGCTAACATAAAGGACGTAACAGAAACCCTATTGATCATGGGTACTATGAAAGGGTTGCACACAGTTGATGTACAGATGCTGGCTGCACCTATCGTAGGAGCCTACATAAAAGCCCTCATGGTGCCCTACGGTGTTGAAACACCTGAGACAGCAATAGACCCAGAGAAGCTACGCACAGCGCGTGAGAAACGCCGCTTAGATGTAATCATTGCAGACGCTATAGAAAAGAGCGTTAAGTCTGGTGAGGATGAAGGAACAGAAATGCTTCGTGGTATGCAGGATGCTGTAGAAGAAGAACCAGAAGCAGCAGCAATAGAACAGCCTATGGATGAAGCTCCAGAGGAGCCTATGGTTGAAGGTGAAACACCGCAAGGTCTTATGGCGCGAGGACAGTAGATATGAGTGAAGCAGCACAGGCATTTCTGACAGGGTTTTTCAAAACATCTGCAGAGAACATTCAAAGACGTAAGAAAAAAGCAGAAGATTACATGGATGATCTTCGTGAGAATCAGGCTGCGTATCAAGCTAAAGCTGACTTGAAAATTAAAGCACGTAATAATGCGGAAACCCTTACACAGAAAATCATTAGTAAGGGCGGCACAAAAGAGATGGTCAAGGCTGCTTATGCAGAGAATGGCTTAGATGGGCTGTCTACTTTAGATAATGTTTTGTCTAAAGGTGTAGCAAGTCAAGGCATAGACTTTGTGAAGAACAACGCTGATATATTTGCTGCCACTACTCTTGATCCTGCTATGACAGGTGTGACTATACAAGATATGCTTGATGAAGGTTTTGGCATTGGTAAGTACACCACAGGAGATTACAAACGTCCTGAGTCTAACTGGTGGGATCGTACAACTGGACGTACTGCTATGGACGATGTTCGCTTCAAGTTAGACCAAGAAGAAGTCTATGAAGGTATGAGCTTGTTTGATCTAAAGCAAATGGCATCATCCTCTGCGTACAATAAAGTAGGTGGTAACTCTTACCTTACTTACCTGTCTCCTAACTTATTTAGTGAGAACGATGTGTCTAGCGCCCGTATAGATTTTCAGTCTACAGTAAATGCTAACGATGCCTTTACAGAAGCAGAAAGTGAAATAGAGCAAGCTAGAGAAGACATTATTGTATTCCAACGTAATGTAGATGCTGGTGTAGAAGGTTCACAGTCTCAGCTTTTAAAGGCTCAAGGTAGATTAGCGCAAGCAGAAATGAAGAAACTACAAGTTTTAAATGAGCAGTTTGCACCTTATGTGCAAGACCAAGCTGCAGCTTACTTTGGTGAGACTTTTGTAAAGCGTATGGCTAATCAGTACGATACCATTGTAGGCGTTCCGGGATGGACTGCAACAACTTTAGGTGGCGCAGTAGAGGAAGAACCAACAGAAGAAAGCTCACCTACCGCTACTGATACTGGTGTAGAACAACCTGAATTACCTTTGAATGAGACAGAAAATCAGCAAGCACCTACAATGCCTTCTGTTCCAGCACCTGTAGCAGAACAAACAGTAGAAACTGTTAAGATTGTTAATCAAGATAACGCTCCTATCCCTGTACAAACACAGGACATGGAAGGCTTACCCTTCTCGTTAGAGCCTGATGCAGTAACATTTACTTCTGCTGTAATACCCAACACTACTATTTTTGAAGATGGTGATGGTAATATGCGGGTGTTTAATCATCAGACAGATGAAACCCTTAGCGTACCTATGTCAGATTATGTATTAGCTTCTCCAGAAATGCAGGAAGAGATACAAACAAACCCTGATGCTAAACCTATCTTAGAGAGTAAGGCCTTTGTAGAGCAACCTATAAACCTTAGTGACAGAGGTACTAGCCCTCGTGATACAGCAGCTATCAACATCACTAAAGTCAATAACTGGAAAAAGTCTATGTCAGATGTTACTCTGGCAGAGTGGAAAGAAATGTCTCGTAAGGAGCGTGTAGCTGCAGGTCTACCACCACGCCCTCTTGATATGTGGTCTGTAGGAGCAGGGGCATTTAAAGATGTAGTGCAACCAGACGTAATTATAAGCCCTGCAGAAGAAGAGGCTAGAGTTATTGCAGCAGATCCTTTGGATGTACCAAATGCAAAGCCACCCAGTACGCCACTACAAGGTTTAGGTGATAGGCCAAGAAAGCAAGAAAAAGCACCTGATGTATCTACTGCACCACCTGTAAGAAGTAAAACAGACTTCTTTATGAAGTATGATAATCAAATGCTAGAGGCTATGGAAGAGTTTGGTATCACGAAAGATGATCCTATTTCAGAAGTTAAAGAAGCACTAGCTGCTTGGTTTGAAGAAAACTCAGGTAACTCAGAGCTTGTAGCTGACTCTACTTACATGGATCTAGACAACGCTGCCAGTATTATTTTGCAAGCCCTTAATATGATGGAAGAGTAATATGAGTGTTTCTTTACAGGATATACTGGATAGGCAGAAAAAAGAAGAGGCTACCACTACTACTACTGCTGTAGAGCCTAAGCCAAAAGGCGTTTCTTTAGAGGACATTCTAGCTAGAAGAGATGCTGCTCAAGATACAAACGTCAAGCAAGGCAAACTAAAGAAAGATGATCTAAAAAAGTCTGCCAATGCCGCTAAGATACGTGACTACATGATGTCTAGGTTTGGCTATCAGTACCGTGATGGTGGTGCGTATGATGATGATAAACTTGTAGAACAGTTTTTTGATCATATGAGAGCGTTCAATACAAACGTTGTATCTACTGCAAGTGAGGCTAGATTTGTATCTAAGGCAACAGAGTTAGATAAAGTAAAAGCAAAGCAAGCATATGACCTGTACGATCAAACAGGTAGTGTGTTTGTAAATGACGGGGTGCTTGGGGCTGTAGATGGTATAAAGGATTACATCTTTGCTGCAGCTAAAGACCCATCAAACTATCTTGGTTTATTGACAGGTGGTATAACTAAAGCGGCTGGCTTTGGTATTACCCAAGGGGGAAAGCAAGCAGTTAAGCTATCCGTAGCTAAGGCTACACAGGAAGCCCTTAAAAAGGGTGCCTCTCGTGAAGCAGCAGAGAAGATTGGTAAGGAGGCGGGAGAGGCTGCTTTAAATCATGCTCTATCTATAGGGGCTAAGAATCCTGCAGCTAAAAAGATTATGCGGGAGACAGCAAGGCGGGAGAGAGATCTTGCCCTACGCCGTGCTAGACTACAGGCTAGGCAGCAAGCTAAGCAAGAAATAACAGAAGGTGCAGCTAAGAAATCTTTGTATGCTACAGCAGCAACAGACACAGGCCTAGCAGTGCTGCAGGATCTACAGATTCAGAATCTTATGATTGATGTAGAGTCACAGGATGAGTACAGCTTGTTACAAACAGGTTTTAGCTCACTCTTTGGTGTGGTTGCTCCTGGTGCCCAAATAGTTGCAGGTAAAATGAAGGGAAAATCTGGTTACGCAGATCTAGGATTAGAAGGTGAGTTAGCTGCTATGCGTGAGAAGCGCACTAAGCCAGTAACAATAAAGCTGACTAATTCTCAAATAGATGACGTAACAGCAGACATCAAAAAGAATGTTCGTAGCTGGAAAGAGAAAGTTGAAGCTGGCAGAGACATGTTCAGTAGAAACATCACAGATACAGATGTATTCTCTCAGATCATCTTAGGCTCTAATGGTAAAGGTACAGTAGATGGCTTGGCTTTTCAGTTAGCTAAGTCTGGGCATAAGCTACCCAATAACGTTACTATATCTGACGCTCTAAGTAACATTGTACCACAACTGCCAGAAGATGAGCTAACAGAGATAAATAAACTGTTAAAAATTACAGGTATTACATTAGGTGATGCCACTAGCTCACAGAAGAACCTACAAGACTTGGTAGCATTTGAAGCAAGTCGGGGCGGTTCTACGCTTAACGTGATGAGCCAAGCAGCTAAGATAGTAAACGGCACTCTTCTGCACGGTGAAACTATTATTAGTGAAGCATCAGGTGAGATCTTAAAGAAGGAAGGCGAGAAAGCTAAACGTGCACAGCCTTTCGCTTATGGTCAAAACCTATGGCGTAGAATGCTTGTATCATCAACATCTACAACTGCAGTCAACGTTGCTGGCTTTGCACAATACGCTACTGTATCAACCCTAGCTGATGTTCTTAATGGTTATGGTCACATTGCTTTGAGCATGACACAGAAGGGGCAGAAAGCTGTTGAGACACGTAGACGCGGTAGAGTATACCTAGATATGCAAGCGCAGAAGATGCGTAACTTGTTAGATCCCTACACTACACATGACGCATACATGGCTTTTCTTGGTCAACACAAAGACGTAAGCAAGATACTCTTTGAAACGGTGTCAGGTGGTGTAGAGCGTACTGGTAAGCGTTATGGTATAGACACAACTAAAGGTGTAGCCAAGAAGCTTGAGACTATTGCAGATGCTGCGACAAAGATATCTGGTGTACGTATTCAAGATAGCTTTACTAAGTCACAGATGTTTATGGGTGAGCTAGATAAGTATGTACGGCTCAAGCACGATAAAGATCTTATGACTGTTCTCAAAGAAGGTGATACAGCACTCATTGATAATGACGTTATTGGTGGTGCCCTAGATCAAACATTACGCTCAGTTTTCTCTAAAGATTACACAGCACAGGATAACTTCTTAGGGCTGGCAGCAAAACAAATTGAGAACCTTTCTAACATTCCTGTAGTAGGTACTATACTACCCTTTGGAAGGTTCTTTAATAACGTTATAGCTACAGGTTATCAGTGGTCAGCAGGTGGAGCCATTGATATGGCAAGTGCTCTGGTACGTGGTGCTGCTAAAAAGGGCGAAGACGTAGACATGCTAAAGCCTACAGAGGCATTTGCTAGAACGCTGGTTGCATACTCTACTGCAGGTCTAGCTATAGCTTATGATGAAGAGCGTAGAAAGAAAGGCTTAGGCGTTTACGAAGTTGAATCGGGAGCAGGTAATGTAATTGACATGAAGAGCCAATTCCCGGCCTCTATGTTTTTACTTGCTGGGCGTATACTGGGTATCAGAAAAGATGGAGACGTTGTACCATCAGAGCTTGTAACAGAATTAGGTAAGCAGATGGCAATAGGCCAGTTTGCTTCTGATGCACAGTTTGGTAATGATCTTAACTCTATTGTAGACTTCTTCCTTAACATGGAAGGTGATGTAGATTACTTGAAGGCTGGGTTTGGATCAGGAATAACAAAAGCTGGTGGTAATTACTTATCAGGTTATACCCGTCCACTAGACACACTAAACAAGCTTGTAGGGTTTGCAACTGAAACAGACACAGCTAAAGATGTACGTCAGTCTCAGGGTATAGATACACTGTCACAATCTTCTCTTAAATATGTAGATAACCTAGCAGAAGTATTTATTGATGCTATTGATAATGCTAAAGGTGATCTAAATGATAAAACAAAGAATACCCTTACAGGCGAAGAGCTACGTGTAGGTATACGTGAAGGTGAGGTATATGATCCCAACCCACTTGCTAAAGTTTTAGGTGTGACTATTAAGCAAACTCGTACTGCAGCAGAAGAGTTATACTCTGTGGCTGAGATGGCACCGTGGACTGCAGGGGAGAGATCTGAGATTGCTGGATATGATAAAGTCTTTAATAAAGTATTTGCGCCTCTGTTAGAGAGGGAGTCAAGGACGCTGTTAGCTGATCCTAAGTTTAAAAAGGCTAACTTACAGCAAAGACGTACTATGGTATCTGACAGGCTGACTAAGATACGTGCAGATGTAAAGTCTTACTTAGAGGCAAGCTCAGACTCTGATACAATCATTCAGAGTTTACGTAGAAAAGCATCAGCTACTGGCAATAGAAACTCTAAAGCAGAAGCAAAGAGGTTTATGAAGAGCAAGGGAGCTACAACAAATATTAGAGACATGAATTACAATGAATTGTACATGTATCTAAACTACCTAGACTACCACGATCAAGTCTACAAGGAATAGCAGAGGGGGCGCACTAAGCGCCCCTTTCTTTATTTAATACCATACTTTTCAGCAGCAAGCTTAGCCCACATCTGTGACTCAGTAAGTCGCTCTAAAGCGTTATCCTTTTCATCACAATGATGTAGGTTTCTATTGTAGTGCACTTCTAAGCCCGTTGCCTGTGTTGTCAGGTCAGCCTTAAAAAGATTAGTCTTTGTGTCCATGTATGCCTTGGCTTCTCGTTCTAGTTTCACTGGTATTCCTTTTATTGTAGTACCCTTTTAAGTAAGTAAGGGCTTTTTCTACACCTTCTATATTATCCTGTAATAGACCAATTCCAGCATTACAAAAACGACATATCCACCCTCTAAATTCTTCTTTTTCATGGCAGTGGTCTAATACAATGTCTGATGATTGTTTACCACAACACCCACATATACTTGGTTTAGGCGGGGATTGTGCTTTTAATGCGTTTCTAAGTCTTACCTGCTTATTTACACATTCTCTACATCTACCATCGTGATTATCTTTATGGCCTATGTGCTTAGAAAAACGTGAAAAAGGCTTGTACTTATTACAAGCAATACAAACTTTACCCTCGCCTATAAACGCTTCTTCGCTCTGGTATTCAGACGATTTAAAAAGCTCATATTGCATTATGCACTTTCTGGTACTTGAAAGCAGTAAGTGTTAGCTGATGACTCTGGTGTAGGTCTAGTACTCATTAATCTGTTTTCCATTTCAACAGCTAACTCATTACAAGAACGGACATCCATAAACAAACCATCAAAAGCTTGCACTTTTATGTTCCCTTCAAACATCATAATGAGTACTAAAACATACATTAGAACCAGCCTTTGACTTGCTCAATAAGTACAGGACCATACTCTGCAGTAAGAGCAACAACTTCACCTACCGCTACCATACCAATAGTTGCAACTGCCATAAATTCAAAACCTGTCATATCATTCTCCTTTCAAGAGTTTTTTCAGGTCTGAGTAACCACCTATGTGATTACCTTCTATATCCCAGATTTGGGGTACAGTCTTTATACCTGACTTCTTAAATAAGTCAAGTAACCACTTAGAGTCATTGAGAGAGTAGTACTGAGCAGCAATACCACTATCTCTCAATAAACCCATTGCTTTGGAGCAGTGAGGGCAGTCAAGCCGCCCCACTAATGTATACACACTCATGTCAGATCCACCAACTCGCAGGAATCGCCAGTACATGCCATAGTCTGACTACCTGCAGTATTGTCTTCGCTTTCGTACTCAGTAAGCTCTGACCAAGCAATGCTGGTAGGCATCTTAGCTAAAAGCTCTTCGTACTCTTCCTTAGTGCAATCCTGATAGGGCGCTTGCTGATACGTGTGATCTGTGTGAGGCAGGAACGATACACCAGACATTTCATCAAAGTGTTTGTAAACAAATGCACCTACTTCCATCCACTCAGCATCCCGTACTGAGATTGTCACACTTGGCTTATGCTCACACCAATATCGCTGATACGTAAGCCACAACTCTAGCTGCTCGATAGCTGTCATATCGTTACGTGTAACAGCATTCTCAGGTGACTTTACAGGGAAGCTAAACACTGTGGTTGTGTCACCCTTCATTACACAAGGCTCATTAGGGATACCTTTGTCTTTCATAAACTGTGTTAGCGGATCTTTATTATCACCGCGCACAGTACGGATATAATAGGCACTGTGGCGAGCATGTATGCCACTGGCGCTATCCACCAATTGTGATACCGTGCCCGAAGGCTTGACGCATGTAATTGCTGCAGATACAGGTATATTAAGCATACCAGCAAATTCAGCGTTAGTATTGACAGCCACACTACGTAAATGCTCAAGAGTCTGCTCCAATCCTTGATTCTTAGGCGTCATTAAAGGGTTATCCATAACACCTGTAAGTGATACGCCAAGTAAGCGCTCTTCTTCTGTGTTCTTTTGCCATACCTTACGCAAGTAAGGAAACTTAGTATAAGTAGACTGTACTGTACCAAGAATAGTAGCCAAACGTACCTTACGCTCTAGGTCATCAATAGTGTCTGTAGCGCGTACAACAACTTCCGTTAAGTTGCAAAACTGATAAGGGCGTAAGCTGATTTCAGAACATGGATTACAGCCAAATTCATAGTTAGGGTCACGGCGTCCATGCTTGACTGCTAGATCAACACATGCTTGACGGTTGAACACTCCACGCTCACCTGATTTAGACGCTACAAGGGCTGTCCACTCACGCATGAATGTCTCCATGTCAGGCTTCTCTGTGTACCCTACGCTGTTGTTAGCTAAGGCTCTCCACGGCGCTGTTTCCCACCACTGGCCTGACTTAGCGTGACGCATACGGTCATCACTCAGGTTAGATAAGCTAATCATAGCACTACGGCGAACACCACCTACGACAACGATCTGACCAATGAAGCACATAAGATCATGGCACTCAATGCTAGACAGCTTGCGTCCTTGTGCAGCTTTGAAGGTTGTGATAGCAAAGTTAAACAATTCAACTAGAGGCGCTGGGCCACTTGCTCTACCACCAAACGTCTTGAGCCTAGCACCTGCAGGGCGTACTAATCCAATATCCCACTGAGGGATCTCACCAGCCCAAAGGAGTGCCAACAATTGTCTGAAAGCTTTAGCCCAACCTTCCTTACTGTCTTTAACAACGATTGTAGTCTCACTGTCGAAGAGTTGAGGTATTTCAGGGAGCTTGCTAACGTATTGCCGCTCGACGCTGAAACCGACACCAGTACCACACAAGAGAATGTACATAGCCTCATCGAAGGACTTAGGGTCATCTACGGGTAAATAGCTGCAGTTATATCCAGCAGTGTTATCTCTATCTAAAGCAGGGCCAGCAGTCATTAGCGCTCTCATAGAGGGCATGATGTCTGTGTTAAGTATAGCAGACTCAATCTCTCTACAAATCTTAGGGTCTAGAAGTGAATTAACTACATTGATCATGTAGCGCTCTACTGTATCTGTCCAAAACTCACGCCCGTAACCATCATAGTATTTAGCGTAACGTGATTTGTGTATAAATTTCTGGTAGTCTGTTGGTAGTAGGTTGCTCATCTATTGTCTCCTGAACCCTTTAGTTTTCCGCGCTGCTCTCTGTCATCCAGCTTAGCCATGTTCATTTCCATAGTCTTCTTTAAGTTACCGCCAAAGATGTTTGATAATGCAACAACGTAGAATAACACATCCCCCAACTCTTTCAGTACATCTTCATCACTAAACTTACCTTTGTCACGAAACAGTTTCTTTATCTTTTCTGCAACCTCACCTGATTCCCCTACAAGACCCAAAGTGTTTTCTACTAATCGTTCTCGCCCCTTAGTAAAAACTTTATCTTCAACAAATTGGCTGTAGAAACGTAGTGGGTCACTACTCCAATCAGGGCTGTTCTGAAACATATCAAAATACCCAAATGCTTCTAGATCTGTCTCATTAATCATAGCCGTTCCTTAACTATTAAATTTCTTATCGTTACATCATCAACATCATACATAATATTTGTTATTAGGTCATACACATCTTCTTGGTGGTGCTCATCAGATGATGATAAAATGTTGTTTTCCTCATCTATGTTTAACATAAACATAACACTAAATGTCTTGTCGTTCATTTGTGATTCTCTTTGTAGTTATCTATTAACCAACCTAAATATACCTGAGCCTTTTTTAAGTCTTCTAGGCCATTCTTGTACTCGTGACGCCAAACGTATTTCAATACATTACCAGCCATGTATGCACTTGTACCATTCATCTTACAAGTCATAGCACGTATAGCTTCTATACACTCTATGCCAGCTTGATTATAGTGTAGGGGTTTATTTACAGGATCTACCATTAAGCGTTTCCTTGTGTCTTAGTGAATGCATTAAGTGTATACACATTACCATTTTTGCTGTAAAGCTCTCTCTTTTCTTCCTCTGATATTTCTTTTTCAGCAGCAGCATATTGTTTAGGGAAGATATCTTTTAACATTGCTTGTTTATACTCAACAAGCTCTTCTTCAAAATCAGGATACTCTGATAAGAATGTTAAAGAAGCTGCCATAGATAGTGCAGCATCGAAAGCGGCATGTGCGGCTGGCATAGGGGCGTCTATTACTGCACCAAATGCTAAGCCTGTAGCTAACTCAAGAGTCCAGTTACCTTCTTCATCCATTACAGGTTTTATGATAACAGCAACTTCATCATCTTTTACTTCGTAAGACATCACTTCTTCCTTTGTGTTTTTAGTGCTACTCTTTCGAGTTTACACCGTCTACCTTTTTCTTTTAGCCACGCTATAGGTATTAACCTATGTGACCATAAGAAGCCGTGTTTATCGCACCAGTTATAGTAGCGAGATTTGGCACCTTTATACAGCTTGGCATTAGCGTTACTAAATACAAAGCGTATGTCTAACTCTGGATGTTGTTCCTTTATTGCTAAATGTTTGCGTCTATCTTCGTTGTCAAAGATACCTTTAGTTTCAATAAAGATACCATTGTCTAACTCAAAGTCAGGTGTGTATGTTCGATATCGTAAGTCTTCCCATTCTATCTTTATCTTTTCGTACAACACCTTCTTTTGATTTACCTTTAGAAATGCAGCGGCCTCTCTTTCAAGGCCACTACGATACCTTCTGGTATTATGGTTTTTAGGCATCAATGTAGTCTACCATTTTTGGATTCTTAGCTTTTGATGATCTAGCAGGTTCTGTACTTAGGTTAGGCCAGCACTTATGCTTAAAAGCACAAAAACCACACTCAGTACCTAGCTTCTTAAAGCCTGTCTTCTTCTTGTAAAACGTTTCTTCGATTGGCTCAAAGCAACGCTCGAAAGGCTGATCTTGATCAATGTAATCAACCGTATCCTGGATATCATCTAGCACAGATTGTTTGTCTACCTCAGAGGCTGAGACATACTTAAACTCACCATTAGCTTTGTTGATAACCCACCAGCCACCAACACCCTTACCTGCACCCTCTGCGTAGCCTACAAGCTGTGGGATGTAACCAAAGCTATCATCATTCTCTAGCGCATCAAATGAAGCAAACTTGTTTTGGTATGACCAAGGAGATGCCGACTTAACATCGTCAATCTTACCATTCAACTCCATGTCATACTCACCGTTTATCTCTTGACCGTGAGGTAGCTTTAGTGTGACTTTATCATTATCCTTAAAGTCTATGCCAGCAGAACGCATGATGCCCTTAAACACAGCTTCAACAATGTCACCTAGAATCATGTTCATCAAAAAATGTGGTGGGAAAGGAGTTTTATCCTTTGGGTCATTCTTCTCGTACCACAACTGACACTTAGGCTTACCAAGATTGGACATACGCATACGAAACTCGTCACGCGGCCCACTAGCAAACTGCTTTAGCATAGCAGCCTCAACATCAGAGGCGACTTTAGAAGCCACCTCTTTTGACATTGATGCCTCACCTGCCATAGCCTTCTGTAAGTAAGAGAAGATTGCTAATTCAGCAGGGTGTTCCATTATTCTTCCACCTCTACGATTGAAGCTACAATCTCTTTGTCGGCGTGTGACAGACCATCAGAGCTACGCTCTTCATGTTTATCTAAGAGCGAGCCGTTGATGTACTCAATGAAGTCTAAGAAGTTTCCTAGTATATCATTATCATCATCAGATAGCTCAACCTTATCTCCAATTGCTGCAGAGACATAACCAAAGGTAGCACCTGTAGGGATCTTACCTACAGCAGGAGATAGCTTGATAGTAGACATAGGTGGTAGCAGGTTCTTCTTGTTGATCTGTGCTAGTACACCGTCCAGTGATTTTAGTGAGTCACGGTTCTTAACGTCAAACACAAATGGTATGTCCGTGAAATTACCGTCTACTTTTTCACCCATAGCATCTGTAGGGCTATCTAGTGTTACCAAACCAAAGAATACCTTGACTCGCTTTACACTACGAATGAGAGACTTCGTTGCTTCTGGAAGTGCATTGAAGTCTTCTATGTAACCTGATGGCCTACCTAAGTTGTAGCCACCTAAGTTATCTTTAAGGTCTTTGTTAAGGCTGTTAGCCAAAACGCTTTTCTCCATTTCAGTAGTGTCACCGTTCCAGCGCTGCCACTGTTGGCGTACAGCAAAGATACGCACAGTAACTGTTTTACTGTATACTACATCATCACCTGTAGTTAGTTTATAAGCTCCTTTTGGTACGGTTGGCTTCATAAATGTTTCGCCATCCATAGATACCTCTTTCTCTAAGATCTCTTGGTTGACGTTGAGCCGTGATACGCTAGGCGTTGCGCTCTGTTGTGTGTTGTTAGACACACCCATAAGCTCTGCCATTGATTGTCCACGGTCTAGTGCTACTGCTAATTCTTGGCTCATATCTTTTCCTTTCGATGAGCGTTACATGAAATTGTAGTTATACATTATACGTCTTTTGTGTCAAGCCAGTTTGGGCCTATTTTTGCCTCTAATAATAGTGGCACATTCATACGTACTTTGTACACATCTTCTATCAGATCCACAAGATTATCATTAAGATCTGTAACTATTTGTAATACCTCTTCTTCTTCATCTGGGTGTATGTCAGCCACCGCTGAATCATGTACTGTGTTGATCAATACAGACTTTAGTGGCTTCAATCTTTTGTGAAACTCATTAAGTACAGCAGGGGTAACATCACCCGTAGCAAAACCCTGCACAGGATAATTCTTTAACATAGTAAAGTGCGTGACACTACCATTAGCTCTACGCTCAATGTCAGGGAAAGCATACTGCCTACCACTGATGTTGGTTATCTTGTTGAAGCGCATTGCTTCGTCAGCTAGGTTTTGCTGCCACTGTGCTATGCCTTTATACTTCTCGTTAAAGTGCTCATAGTAAGCCTTCTCAGCGTTGCTACGCCCATAACCAGTAGCGCCAAAGAGTGGGGCAAACGTATGTTCCTTCGCTGCCTGTCTAGCTGTAGGTTGCCCTGCATCAGAGATAACCTTTGCAGTGTAAGCATGTACGTCAAAGCCTGTCTCAACTTCTTTCATTGCAACCTCATCTTGGGCTAGGAACGCAGCCGCTCTAAATTCTAGCTGGGCAAAGTCAGCCTCTAAAATTTTCCCACCTTCCCAACGTGACACAAATACTTTCTTAACAGGGAATGTACCGCCGCGAGGCATATTCTGCATGTTAGGGTTCTTACTGCTAAACCTACCCGTAGCTGTTATGTGCTGGCTAAGAGTTGCGTGAAGGTATCCGTTAGACTTAGTATGCACAGATATGCCGCTAACAAAGCTAGAAAGATAGCTAGTGATAGCATTAAGGCGCTTAACATCCATAATAAAGTTTGCCGCAGTTTCCATGTTATTGTTTCTTGCTGTTGCCACCAATGCATCTAAGTTATCCTTTCCTGTTCCAAATCCACTATGAGCGATCCACTTCTTATTTGGTGCACTAAAGCCAAGCCCGGCCATCTGTTTTGACTCTTTCAGGCCATAACCTCTTGAGTCACAGGTAGTGCATTTGTTGGGCCTAGCGTAACGTGTACCATCTTTCTTTGTTTTGTATGTATGACCTGCCCCATTACAGGTAGGGCAAGTGAAAGCTGTAGTCTTAAACAACATCTTAGAATTAGCATTAACTGCAGCTTTAAACTCAGCCTTATCTTTTACAAACTCAAATACATCAGCCCATTCTTTCTTATCATTAGGCTTACGTGAGAAGATAACCTGAGATAGCTGTTCAGGTGAGTTTAAATTGATAGGTGTGTCACCCATAAGGTCACGTACTTGACTCTGTAGGCGCTCTTCTATCTGTGCCTGTTCAAGCTCAAACTCTTCCTTAACTTGCTCCAATACATCTAGGTCTACCTTTAGTCCTGACATGTACATTTCGGTGAGGGTTTTGCATGTTTGAAAGGTGACGGTTCTGACTGCATAAAGGGAGCGGGATTCTGGGGTTGCATAGTCTGCTTCGATGCTGTGGAACAACTCACAAGTTGTGAGGATGTCAGCCCGAAGATAAATGCTAAGAGAGTCGAGATCCGTCTCATGGGTGTTTATTCCTTTCTTTATACATGCAGTAAGGTAGTCTTCTTTCTGCTCTGCTAGACCTCTTCTAATAGCACATGCTGATAGGCCAATACCTTCTTTGGGCTTCTGCCCTCTGCATAGTATATATTCTGCCAGCATGGTATCGTAGATGTCACCATCGTATTTAAACCCACTAGCCCACAACCACATAAGATCATGCTTGGCATTATGCATAATAAGCAACGTAGTCTTATCAAGAACGTTCTGTATCAAAGCTCTACCTAGACCGTCTGAATCTTTATGCTCATTGTGATCTAAAGTAACAAGCATGACCTCTTCTTTGTTATCAGCATTTACCATGCCTACCTGCACAAGGTGGTTGCCTACCTCGTAAGGGTCAATGAACGTCTTACCATCACGCCATGTGATGCTGTTCTCTACGTCTAATACAAGTCTCATCTAGTCTCCTAAGCGGTGTAGAGTGAACGCTCACCATCTAACTCACAATGGACAACCCCATGCCATCCACCCTTTAGTTTATTCTTAGCAATGTTTAGGTGCCGCCGTGTTGACTCTTCTGACTGCCCTTCTACGATAGGATCTTTAGAGATTAAAACCATAAGATCTGCTTCCGCTGCCTTACCTGTCTTAGACCCTTCCATCATGGACTGATCCACGTAGACCTTACCTTCTGCAACAGCAGATAGCTGTGACATCCATATCACACAACAATTATGTTGCTTTGCAATGTTACGTGCATGGATGGCTGCATCCTTGAGGTATATGTCTGACTTATCGCTATTCTTGGTTGCAAACTTGTCACCCATATCCAACACAACAATATCAGGCTTTTCATTCTTTACTACCGCCTCAACCCATTTCATATCTTTGTTGGTACTGTCTTTGATACGGATGTTTTGTTTCACGGGATCATAGCGCTTACGTGCAAGTGATACATTCTCTTTCACTTCATCCATACTCATGTTGGTTGCAGCACTTAGGTAACGTGCACCTACACGCTCGTAGCTCTCTTCGTTACACAGCACGATGCACTTAGCACCCTGTGACGCCCAACCATCTATACCTGCTACCAGAGAGGCATGGAAAGAAGTTTTACCAGTATTGGGCCTAGCGCCAACCACAAGAAGATGACCATTGCTAACGCCTTCCACCTTCCTACGGAGACTTGGTATGTTAAACTTCCACTGCGTTTCAAGGTTATTCGCAGCAAGCAGTGTGTCAATGTCAATATCATCCCAATCAATGCGAAGGTTAGGAGTAAAATCATCTTTGTAATCCTCTAGTAAGCGGCGTAGTGGCTCAAGGCTATTCTGACTACCATTCACAAAGTCGAAACCTAGATTGGCAACTTGCTCCCCAACGTACTGTTGAAACAGGTGGCTCAAGGTGTCTTCTGCAATATCTTTCTTGATAGGCTCAGCCTTATCTAAACGCTGAAACAAATCCTGGAATGCAGATTTGGTAGCCGTTGTCATGGTTTGATTAAGCCCCATGAACACAGCCTCAAGATCAGACACAGACATGTCTTCTTCATACGTCTGCATTGCTGTGTCTAACGCCTGTTTGATCTTACGTGTGTCTTTAGTAAAGATCTTATCAGGGCAGCGTATACCCTTGTGTTGATCGTAAAACTCTTTGTTGAGTAGAGTTTTTATTAGTGATAATTCAATCATCCTTGTCTCCTACAAGTGTAGTTATTTATTTATTCTTGCTCTCTCTAAGGCTCTCTTACGTTCTTCATCGTCAAACTCACGAATCAGTTTGTGATCCTTAATGAAACGTCTAAGCCTACTGTTCTCATCTTTCAACAGTTTTATTTCCCAGCGCATGTCTTCTATTGTTCCAACCATACTCATATCATTCTTCCTCTAAGCAAAAGCCACACATATCATTCTGCGCTGGGCCACCACAGCTTACACAGGTCTGCCACTTCTTTTTCTTACTTCTGTTTGACTCTGATTCCAAGCCAGCTTCTATCAATGCTATAAACCCTGCATTAAAGATAGCTGCGAATGTCTCAGGGTCACACTCTACTTGTAGTGTAGCACTACCATCTTCATGCTCTTCTATATCTATTACTTTAATTTCACTCATCACCTTTGCCCCTTTGCTAATGCCATCCACGATACAGGAAACAACTTGTGCATCTGTATGCTAATCTTATTGGCTACCTCTTGTGTCTCTGCTTGTGTGTCAGATGCACAGCGAAGCTTACACATATCAGCAAATGCATCCAAGCTACCTGACCAGTACCACTCAGTCATCATGCTCTGTGGCAGTACCATACGTGCTTGCTCAGGGCATACACCTAAATCTAAAAGATACTCATACTCTGTCAATGCAATCTCGTTAAAACCATTGTCAGATACAGTTACTTTACCTGCGCTACCTTGCTTCTTATCAAGGCTACGTCCACGATACTTATCAGGCACGTAAAACTCAGGCTCACTGTCCACATACCTACGGCTAATCTCATTCCACCGTAGAAACTTATGCTTTACTAACTGCCTAGCTACAAAGACTGGTGCTTTGATGTGGAAGCTGGCAAAGCAATGCCCGAATGGGCTGATGTGTTTGTGTTTGGCTAGGTATTGTATAAGCTTCCTATCTTTTGTTTTAAGGTGTTGCTTAAAGCTGTAAGCATCTGACTCTTCGTAATCCCACTCAGTTTCTTTACCAAATGAAACACGGGCAGCGTTACAGACTGTAAGGTCATTACCCATGTGACCTTTGTATGTTACTTCAATCATTCTTCTATCCTATTAATAATATCTATGGCTTGTTCTACTGACATCTTAAACCATTCACCGTTTTCTTTTTTGTCGTGCCCAATGTGAACCTTCTGAGCTTCTGCATGTGCAATACTTTCTGCGACATGCCTGTCAGAAAACTTTTTCATGTACGCATACTCATGGTTTCTATGTGGAGTTGATGTATGAAACTGACCTATTCTTCTATTTTCATGGCCTGTTTCTACTACCCCAATCTTTACCCAACCTTCAAAGCAAGATGTAGTCACGACATATACATACCCCTCTGATGATTTTACTCTTTTACTTTCTTGAGTAAATTCACCTACTATAATCTTTGCATCTTTATTCATCTTAGCCACAACTTCTGCCCAAGTTTTAAAATATCCTGGCGTGTGGTATCCTAGCAACACAAAGGGGTGAGGGTCACGATCTTTCCTTGTGCCTTTAGGTATGTACCCATCCTTATATTCAGGCTTAGCTTCTGCTACATACATCCTTCCTTTGTTTCTTTTATTGTGTGTAGACAGCCGCTGCCTTGGCTTACCATTTAACATGTACCACCATTCGCCATCAATAAATTCTGCGTTAGCAAGGTTCAGTTTATTACTCATTGCTCAATATTCCTTCTAGCTTTTCCATGTCATCTTCTACTCTGTACTTAACATCGTCGTTTAGCATGTAAGCCATAGTGCGTAGCCCTGTCCATGCCTGTATCTCTAACCTGTACTTGATAGTCTTATCTATAGCATCAGGATCAAGAGCAATAACAACCCTATCGTATTCACCTATCTTCTCCATATGCTTGTCTGTTAATTGAGTACCAAGAATAGCCATGCTAGTTATATGCGGAAACTCTTGATATGCAACGATTGCTGACACGACATCTTCAACAATGAATAGGACAGACCCTGTACCTATCGTGTAGTAGTCAGCTTTACCAGTGTAGCGATACCATTTAGGGTGCTGCGTATTACCTACAGCCCTACCAATAGCGTCTACCATGCGCCCCTTGTGGTGTATCGGAAATACAACACGCTCATCTTTAACATCGTAAAGTAAATTATCTATTGCCAAGCCCCAGCGCCTTACAAACCTGTTAAACTTTAGGTGTGTAGGCATAGGCTTCACCACGTACTGTGGTATCTCCATAGTCTCTTTCTCCCTATGTCGTTTTTGCTCTACAGTTTGTCGCATAATCATCATTATTTCTGCAGCAGTCAAATCAGTGTGAATAAAACCACCGATAGTGCAGGTATTTTTGTAGCAATTATACTTTACTACACCATTGTCGTTGGTTGCAGTGAATGTATTACGCCCACCACACATAGGACAGTTACCACGATGGTTCTCACCTGTAGTAAGGCATAGATCACCGACATATTTACGAATCTTCATCATCATTACCCCTTGCTGCCAAAGCTCTGCTTGCACCACTGAATGTATTGACCATGTAAGGCTTCAACGATGCAGGGTTTACATGACCTGTTACTTGCATGATGCCCACTAGGTCAACCCCTGCTTCCATCATTTCAGTTACAGCAGTACGGCGCAGCGACATAGCTGTAAGCTCTCTAGGTAGATTAGCTTCGTCCAGTACCTCATTGATAAGAGGGGCTATTTCATTCAACCCATAGCGCCTAACCTGGCCTCGATCCAGTGATACCTTTGGTGCAACGTAATCTTGAAAGCCAAAATCTTTATGTTGCTCACGTAACATCTTGCACAGGTTCTGACTGATAGGTAGGTGCACATCAGCACCCCTCTTAGATTGTGTCAGATCCATGCGGCACTGATCCAGATCTAATGCATCCCATGTCAGGGTACGCATGTCACCAGTACGTTGACCCCAATCATATGCCATGTGAACGATCAACCCAATGCTGCGCCAACGCCACTGGCTGTACGCTGTAGTGAGGAAGGCCTTTACAGCGGCCCGATCCCACTTAGTCTTTGTTTTACGCTCTGTGCTAGTCTCTATGAGGCTCACAGGGTTATGTCTCATAACATCCTTGGACATGCTGTACTTCCATGCCCTAGACAGCACAGACTTTGTGTAATTAGCTGTGCGTATGCCATGATCTTGCTCCCACTTCTCATAAGCTTTGTTGAGCATACCGGCTGTAACATCTTCAATAGCCTTGCTGCCGATACTTTTATTAACTCTAGCCAAATGATACTCATAGTCTTTCTGGCTGCGAGGGCTGAGTTTAGCAAAGGCAGGGCTGTGCAGGTAGTAATCAATAAGCTTACTTACCTTGTCTGTTGCCTTTGGGATCTTTACTTTTCTCATTATCCTTGTCTCCTTTTTTACTGGAGGGCATGTTACCCGCCCAGTGTGATGCATCATCGTGTGGATTATCGCAATCCTTTTCGCTTTGCACGGCTTAACTCCTCATGGCTAGTAAACATCAAAGCAACAAAACCAATTATGTAAGCAGCACAGATTAATAACACGATGCTATACTTTAAAATGAAGGAAACCATACATCACCTTTCTTATCTAACTCAGTTACGTGCGCTAGATCTGTACGTAGGAAATCAGCGCGCTTAAAGTCACCTTCCCACTCTAGATCATCTATCTGTCTCTTCAAAGAATACATAAGCTTCCTCACTGATATGCAGTTTCGCGGGGTGTATACTTCTCCACCCTTGCTTTGACGTTTTCCCATCTAGAATACTTCTCCAATAGTTTATCTACTTCAAGTCGGTTCTTCGTGCTGATGTAACAGAAGTCAAAACCTTTAGCATCACTAAGCCAGATACGATAGGTCATTTAGGTGAACCTTGCAGGTAGTAACGCACATACCGTTGATTGGTGACAGGGTGCCACTTCTTCATAGATAAAATGTCGTAGCCTTCTTCACGCATCTCTTGGATACGCTTGGTCAAGCTGCTAATGCTGTATTCAATAAGCGCTTCACGCACTGTGATTGAACCTGCAGTTTTAAGGTGCTTCAAGATAGTTTGTTTTTGATTAGTCATTACCATTTTCCTTTTCTAATCATCCAATATGACCAACATGTCATACAATGCCCTTTTCCACAGATCAAGTCGATCAAAAATACCAAGTTAAACCTGTGATCTTTTTGCCACTGATAGTTACGTGCACTGAAAGTCTGGTTCGATGAACCGCCTAGCAGTACGTTAAACCAGACAGAGGTGGCAATGCCTAGCCTATACAAATAACCACTCATTCTTCATAATCCTCTGGATTTGGATCATATTCCATAAAAACATTATGAAATCCATCCTTTGTTAATTCTTTCAAACGTTGAACAGCATCATATAGATCATTATGCCCTTCCCATGTTGTCTCCCATCTGCCATAGAACCAACCATCATATCTAGTAACCCAATGATCCTTCATGCTGTCACTCCTCTTCATCTGTAGGAAAGGACACGACAACGTGACCATACTCATCGTGAGTGATTTCCCATTTGTGGGTAGGGCATGTGTTTAACCATTCAAAAAATTCTTCACGGGTCATGCTGTCACCCCTCTTACATAGCCCTCTAAGATAGCTTGCACTTCATCTAAGATATCGTTGAACCGATCCTGCGCCTCTTCTGTGTAGCGCTCATCACCGTTTTCATCCTCAACATAGATGTCATCAAGATATGCGTCATTCATCCATGCTTCTGCAATCTCTGCAGATAACTCAAGAAATGTTTGATTAGATATTTTCATTTTCTTTTCCTTAACTCTTGGCTGTATGTCATAGACTGATCCGCGTAATAGTTTTCACGGTTAGGGTTCCAACCATGCATTGCCTCTTTAGCTGCACGGCAGTCACTAATTACATATTCTAAGGACTCTTTAGATAAAGTCTTAGCGTGGGCTTCCCACTTCTTAAAATCTTCTACTGTTGCACCTGACATTATACCGTTACTCCATTTGCATAATACACAGCCTTAGCAAAACCGCGAGGCGTTGCGCTGCGTATGTTCTTAGTCTTCATTGATTTACCACCAAGCTTTAGGTGCTGCCTACTGTGACCGTCCTCTGGCTCTACTGGCAAGCGGTATGGCATAGTAAAGCCGTTGCCTGTCCACAGGCATGTCTTTTTAGGATAAGCATCACGGGGCGCAATATACTCAGGCCATGTTGGGTGCTCAGCATTGCTCTTGCAGATATATCCACCATACTCATACGGGTGGAAGCAGTGATCAGGCTTGCGCCACAGCGTTGCCAATCTAGAAACAGGGTTCTCAATAAAGAACGGCACCCCAAGCTCATTAAATAGCTGTGCACACATCTTTGCATAGTTTGATGCTTTGATCTGAAAGTCGGGATCTTTTTCTGCTTTGCGCTTGAAGTGTGCTGCACCTGAGACAGCCAGATCTGTACAAACAGGGAAGGCCATGCCAAACACCACGTTCTCAAACTGTAGGTTTACTGCAATATTGTTGAGCACATTCTGATCGTGCAGATCTGCTTTGACATACTTGATGCTGCCACCACTGCCATACACATCTGTGACTGTATCGTCGTGCTGTATATCAAAGGCAAGGCAGCTATAACCTGCTTCTGCCCACGGCTTGAGAGCCTCGCCTGTGTAATCGTACAGGCTGATGACATACTTATCTACATTAATATTCGACATGATTAATCTCCTCTTCGATAATAACTCTGTGACCACTAAGCGCCAATTCTTCTACACGTTCAAGCGCTAATTCAAGATCAAGATACCAACTTTGATTGTGTTGCTCATTTGCAACATTGGTGGTTGCAACGTACCACATGCTTTTACCTGTCAATCTCATGCCTCAATCCTATGTTCTCTAAATTCTACATTATAGCCGCGTTTTTCCCATCTATCTGCGGCACGTTTCATAGATTTCCCTGCAACCTCACAATCACCTTTGTAAGGCCTTGTCTGGAAAATAATTTCACCTTGTTTATTTATCACAACAATAGAGTAATCCATTAATCCATGCCCCATCTTTTAGCAATTTCAGCCAGCTTCTTTTTGTTGCCCACAGGCAAGTAAACGCCATAAACATCTATAACTTTGCGCCTGTCACGCTTCCGCGCTGCAGTATCAACCCATGTTTGACCTTGTGGCCCCAGCGCTAACACATGGCCCTCGACACGCACCACATAAAGCACGACATCACCATGCGTTTTAAAATGCTTTTCAATTTCACTGCGCAAGCTTCCTACCGTACTATCTTTTTTGCAATGCACTGCAGTCTTTACGCTGCGGAAGCTATACAAAGAACCTATAGCGCGTTTAAGATCCGGCCATGTGTGAAGGTAAAGCGTTTTCTCTTCGACGCCTAAAATCTTAGCTATAGCCAATCCACAAATATTCTTTCGCGGGTTGTCAGGATTGTTTGACCTTTGCATTAAATATTTTCTTTTAAAGTATTGCATCTTTTATTTCTCCAGTTTGTTGCCGCATCAATCCATATGACAGACCAAGATGCCCACCATATTTTTTGGGTTTATCGGTGAAGCGTAGCGCTAAACGCGCTCGCCTCTTTTGCTTTTTATACCGCCACAAATAAAGCATTGTTTCTTGACGATCAATTGATTGCTCTAACGCTTGCGCTTTGCGGATTGCTTTTAATGGGGTTTTCATTTTGTAACCTTAACTTGATGTTCACGCGGCGCGTTTAGGTTTATCTCAAAGCGCAACCCGCCTAAGCAATCGCGCCCAACAATAACGCAATCCATTTTTCGCGCTAATTGTTTAGCCTCTTTAAGCTTGTTATATGCGCTCACATTACTTCCCAATATTGCAAGCGCTTTGCCGTGCTCATATTGCTTGTGTAAATATATGGTTAAATTTTGCATTTTTATTCGCTCCCCATTGTTGCAAGCTTAAATTTAACTAAGCCGTTCAAGCTTATTTCATGCACGTCAATTGTGCGCGAAATAAAATCTATTTCAGGAAAAGCGCCCAATAAATCGTCCAAGCATTTTTTGTGCGATACTATACGCACCACATTTGCGCGAGCGCTTGTGTGTAAACTTTTTTCGGGGCACCTAAGCTTTGCAGCAATTATTCTAGCAAAATGCTCTTGTTCCGCGCGGGTTGTGTCGCGGTTGGATAGGCCAGTTATTCTAAACGCTATTTGCATTGTTTTTCCTTTCTTATTTTAAAATCTATTATCTAGATACATGCCAAGCAATTGCTCACGCTTTTCTAAAACGGCACGGATCAATTCGTGTCTTTGATCACGCGCAACCCGCGTTTTACTATGGGGTTTTAAAACGCCATGCACGGCTTGAATAAAGCGCTTCGGCGGTTGACCCACGCCGCCAGCGCGGCTTTCTATGCGGCAATAAAGAGAAAATGAAACATCCATGATTTTTTCCTTTGCTAGGTTAGGGTTTACGCTGCAGCAATTGCAGCGCTTAGGGTTTTTGCTTCACCAGTGTAAAGCTTGCGTACTGTAAAGCCCGTTGTATCGGTTTTAGCGTCACCTTTTGCTTTCAAAACAATAACGCTATTGCTTGGATCAATAGGCCTAAAATCGTGCGCGTCACCGTCCACGGCTTTGTATTTAATCGGTGCACCCGTTGGGCTTGGCAATGAAATATAACCTTGCTCTAAAACGTGCTTATAAACCTCTTTTGTTGCCACCATTGCAACATTGCCACCGTGCCATAAAACGCGGGAAACCTCTTGATCATTGTCTTCTTTTTTACTGAACGTAATGTGATAGTTTTTCGGCATGTCACCTTTTGCAAATTTAATAGCGCGATTATCAAAAGCCGTATAATCATAGAATTGAATTTTGCTGAAAGCTTTCATTAGCAAAACGGGTTTACCGTTTATTGTCACCTTGCGGCTTTCAAAAGGTAAATCACTAGTCGCGTTTAATCGGAAAGCAATTTCAATTCCTTGCTTCACAAAATACTTGCGATAATGGGCAAGCATCTCAAAGAATAAAACTGCCATGAAAGCTTCACGCTCTAAGAAATAGGCGCGGGTTTTAGCAATGCGGCTTTTTTCTTTTTGTTCCATATATGCAGGGTTGCCAGCCGAATGTAGACACGCTGCAGCGCAACCTTGTGAAGCTTTAGCGCATACTTGAAAGCCGGACAAATTAAACGGCGCAAGGTGAAGCGCACATGTCATCACTTCGACAACCTTGCCATTTTTTGCAACCTTTGGATTGCTTTCGGGTTGCGCTAGTAAGGTGCAAATATTGTGACCTTTACTTTTTAAATAGCGGATTGCTGCAGCTTTTGAAGTAAAGCCGTTTACGTTAAAACCTTTGGTCAATTTTGAAATAAGCATTTTAGTTTTTCCTCTATGTTAGGGTTGCTGGCAATTGCGCCAAAAATACGCCACCAATAAGCGGCGCATTGAAAGCGTAATTATGATAGTCCAAAAAGAATGTTATGTATTTCAACGGGCACGTTTTGCTTGCGCTTAAATTGCCCGTCATAAAAACCATAAATTTTGCGACCCTTGAAAACGACAATTTCTTCAACGTCATCTATGGTTAAACCGAAAGGTTCCTTTTGCATTTGACTAAGATAATGCGCTTTTGCAGCGCGTAGAGTTTTTGCCATAGGTTGCAGCAAGCCGTTGCCGCGTTTGGTGTTTACTTCAATATAAAACATTTTAGTTTTTCCTTCTTACCAATTGATAGAGCCAATGGTGAAACCATCGTCATTTATCCAAATTCCATCCGCGCCATGATCGTTTGGAAACAAGCGCTTCAAAATTGCTGTAGCTGCAGCAAGGTTGCTTGCTTCAATGGTGCCCATTTCAGCACCACATTCACCTTCAAAACAAAACTCGTATTCATTAAGCATCTTAGTTTTTCCTTCTCTGTTAAACGTTTATATTTTAGCGCAATCAACGCCATGAAACTCATAACAATCTATAAAAATCTCGTTCTCACAAGGTGACATTAGGTGCGACAAATGCTCTTCAATTTCAGCATATATTGCAGGCTGAAAAGAGACGTTATTTTTATTTAACTGGTGGTAAGCGCGTATCAAAGATTTGATTAAAGCTGTTCTTTCGGGGTTAGTCATTTTAGTTTTTCCTTTTCTTTAAAGTTAAATTGAACCCAATAATTGCGCCTTTTTTCAAGCGCTGCAAAGCCCTGCTATACGAAGTAACCACTCACATATACATCCTAGCCGGGCGTATATACATTCGGATAGCCGCCGCCCGGCTAAAGAATATAACGTTATAACCAAAAGGATATGTCAACCTATCATGAAGCATATAAAACTATACTTTTGATAGTGCCGATAAAAAAAGTCTAATGATTTCAATAAGATAGCCCAAAGTATTTTTCATGTAGGTAGACCAGCAAAAGCGCTTTCGACGCTGTAGACCCCATTACAGCGGCTCTGAGCGCTATATATACTGACGTATATGTTTTGAGCTAACCCGTTGTGCCACTCGTATATCCAACAGTATAGCGCAACCAGGCTAAAGGATAGCTCGCCCGGCTAAAGGATAGATGTTATATCCGAAGGGATAGGTTTGGTATAGGTGCCGCTTTTGTGATCACATATAAAAAGAGAAAGCGGTTTTGTGATCACGTTTGAAAAGGGATGGTTATTTTGTGATCACAAGAAAGAGGGGGATAGGGTTTTTGTCCATCCATCTTGCGAAAACGGCACCATATGAAAAAAGCCGTTAAATTTTCACGTTTTGAGCATTTCAAGGACTACATATCAGTTATAAAATCGTGTCTTTTCAATGGTTTACGCAATAAAATCAGCGCAAATCAGCAGAAAAAACTTAAAGAGGTAACATGCCACCCCCCTGCGAGGGCCGGTACCCCTATCCACGATGTACGTGTATGTACAAGCACACAGAAGTGGTTTTTTAAGCCACAACTTTTACGTGTATACGCACCTATGTATTATCACATATTGTTACAAACCTGCAATATATGTAACATTTTACAAGTAATCGCTTCCGGGGGTATTGACAGGGGTGCTTTTCTGCGTATAACTGCGTAGCAGTAGCAGCAGAGTTATAACACTTTAAGTTAAAACACTTAAAAAAGAGTAATACTTAAAAGTAAAGTAATACTTTAGAAGAGTTATAACTTTATATAAAGTGTTGTAAATGGGTTAGTGGACATAGGAAGAGTTATAACACTATAGTAACACTTTATTCTTGTATAACATGTTTGTAAGTGATATACTTTTCTTAATGTAACACTTTCTCATAAGTAATAATCATAATTTGTGTTACAAACTGGTACGTGTTGCAACGCTTAGTGTTGCTCTCCCCCTTGTCTCCTCTCTCAATACTTGTAGTTTGCGGCACGTACCACTTTTTACGTGTATTAATGTATTGACAATGAAAAATAAAAACATACAACTATACGCATCTGATAACGTAATAGAAGAGTTTTACGATGCTCTTGTATCAGGTGACGCAGCACGTTTGAAACGTGTACACATTCCTAAGAGTGACGTATTCTATGTAAGGGCAGCTATAGAGGCTGACACTGGCATCAGGTATTCTTTAGATCACGTAGAACGTGCTATGTACTTAGAGGGTCACTTACCTAGAAGAGACGTATTAGATCCTGACAGAAAGCGGAGCTACGGCTAATGCCCTATATGACTAACGGTAAGCGTGACTACAAGAAGCAAAATGCTAAGTATGACAGTAAGCCATCCGTAAAGAAGGATAGGGCTTCTCGTAATGCTGCACGTAAAGCTATGGTAGCTGGTGGTTTAGCTAAGAAGGGTGATGGTAAGGATGTTGATCACAAGGATGGCAACCCTCGTAACAACAAACGTTCTAACTTGCGTGTTCAAACTAAGGCTAAGAACCGTAGTGTAGCTCGTACAAGCAGTAACAAGAAGAAGAAAGTGTAGCACACATGGCTAACGAGACTCGTAGAGAAAAAGCTATACGCAAGACTACTAAGGGTAAGAACGCTAATTACCGTAAGACCAGTGATGGTGCAGGTATGACACCTAGAGGTATAGCTGCACATCGTAGAGCTAATCCAAAATCTAAACTAAAGGGTGCTGTAACAGGAGAAGTCAAGAAGGGTAGTAAGGCTGCAAAGCGGCGTAAGTCTTACTGTGCTAGAAGTGCTGGACAAATGAAGAAGTTTCCTGCAGCAGCTAAAGATCCTAACTCTCGTTTGAGACAAGCCCGTAAACGTTGGAAATGCTAAGGAGTATAAGCAGTTTTGAAGAGTCAGATTAAACGGAAGTTACCTAAACGTAAACGCCCTATTCAGAAACTCAAGAAACAAAGATACCTACAAAAGAAGAGAGACAAGGAGTTTGATAGAGGTGACACTTATATCACACCTTCCGCTGCCTAATATGCCTTTTCAGACACATGATAACATTGTGTTTGCAAGTCAAGACAAAGACAGATCACATAAAGCTAACGTAGAAGAGAAGCCAGAACCTAACAAGGTTACGCCTGACACTGCAGTAGAGGATCTCAAGTTAGTTAATCAAAAGTATGCATATCACCCTGACCCTAATAAGCTTAGGATGCCTGATGGTCAGATTGTAGACTTTATCATTGCTTAGGGGTAGGCGATGCAAATTGAGAGAGAGACATTATGGACCCTATTACAATCGCTATGGCGAGTTTCAGTGCTGTTAAAGCAGGGGTTTCTGCCGGGAAAGAAATAACGTCTCTAGCTAAAGACATTGGTAGTTTATTCCAAGCAATTGATGACATTAAGGATGACCACAGTAAGAAAAGAGATAGTGTCTTTGCTAATTCAAATGAGGAAGCTTTATCTACATTTGTAGCTCGCAAGAAAGCCGAAGACATGGAAGAGGAGCTAAGGCAGATTGTCATAGCAACACGAGGCTTCTCTGCTTGGGGCGAATTGGTAGAGTTACGCAAAGAGATACGTGTACGTAATAAGAAGGAACGAGAAGAGAAGCGCAAGAAGACGCAAAAGATGGTAGAGAATATACTCCTGTATGGCGGTATAAGTCTAATATTTTTATTTGTTTGTGGGTTTGCGTTACTAATTCTGCTGAGTTATTTAGGGAAAATATAAGTATGGCTAAACCAAAACCAACAAATAAAAAGCTTTATGATAGCAAAGTAGCTGCTGCTAGAAAAAAATTTGATGTATGGCCCAGCGCATATGCATCAGCCTGGGTAGTTAAGGAATATAAGAAAGCGGGAGGCAAATATAGTGGCTCAAGCAAAAACAAAGTCGCGTAAGACAGGCCACCTAATACAAAGCCGTAGGGGTTACGCTAAGGGTGGATTAGGTAAGTGGTTTGGTGAAGAGTGGACAGACGTAAAGACAGGCAAAGAATGTGGTCGCTCAGGCAGTAAAGACTCAGGTAGACCTTACCCTGCATGTAGACCTAAAGCTGTAGCTAGTAAGATTAGTAAGAAAGAGGCCGCTAAGAAAACTGGCCCCAAGAAAGTCAAATGGTCAACGACTGCATCAGGAAGAAAGAGGAATGCGTAATGGCTGATAAAAGACCCCCTAAAATAGGAGAGTTTCAAGAGCGCTACACTGGAAAAAAGACTCCTAAGTGGTTACTTGATGCATATATACAAGGTAGTAAAAGCTATAATGCAAAAGAATTAAAGCATAAAATAATAAGTTATGCAGAGAAAAATAACCTAAAATACCCCCAAGTTGTTGCACAAGCCAGAGGTGAAGCAAATCAGATTAAAAACTACTTGAAAAAGACTGTGACGCCTAGTGGTAAAAATAAAGCAAGAAAACCTAAAGTATCTGGCGGCGGCGGTATGTTTAAAATAGGTGATACAGCAAGCTCTATAAATAGAGGAACCCTATCTGTAGCTAAAAAACGTCAGATGAATAAGGGTGGATTATTGAAAAAGGCTAAAAAATAAAGGAAGCGTAATGCCTAGTAAAGTACCTTGTAAGGGATGCCCTACTCCCGCTAAATGTAAAAAAGCTAAAAAGTGTTTGAAAGGAAAGAAGTGATGATGGGCAAGAAACCAATGAACGCTGGAATGAAAGCACTTAAAAAAGAAGCACCAGAAGTAGCTAAGAAGATGGGTTACATGTATGGTGGTATGGCTAAGAAGAAGGGTTATAACAAAGGCGGCTTATGTGGCGCTTCTAACCCAGCAAAAAACCCTGTCAAGCGTGGTAAAGCCTAATGGCTAAGTATTACGATAAGTATAAGAAGCAGCTTAATGCTGCAGGTTACACTATTGATGGTGATGGCATGGTATGGGATGCTAATGGCAACCAAGCTGCAGGTGAGGATCGTTTTGGTAACGTACAGAGTAAAGACCCTAACGTTACTCAGATCTGTAAGGATGCAGAGGCATCAGGTATCTTCAATAAAGTAAAGAAGGCTATTAAGCCAAAAGCTAAGAAAGAGGCCTAATGTCTTTTGTGAATCAAGGTAAGCCAGCACGTATTAAGTCTGTTTATGGGCATAATACAGGTACGACTACAGAGAATGTTTATACGTGTCCTGCAAATTGTACTGCTGAGATTACCTTTATTCATATAGTTAATGGAGGCGGCTCTACTAACACAGTAGAAGTAGGTTGGTACGTAGCTGCAGATACTTATGTTTCTAAGTTTTTAAGTGCTAAATCTATAGGTGGCGGTGACTATGTAAGCTTTAATCAGATAGATTTAGTACTTCAACCTAACGATCAAATAAGAGTTACCCCTACAGGTGCTGGGCATATAGATACGATATTAACAGTTACAGAAACCTTTGTGCCTGTAGGGTAACGGATATGCACATTATGTATCTACTATAGCGCTAACATATAAGTATAACTATCTCCGCACGTAACATAAGGAGATAGTGCAATGTTTAAGAATTTACTAACACGTATTCAAAATCACCAGCAGCGTAGAGCAGACTACTGGGTTTTAAAGAATATGTCTAATAAAGAGCTACACGATATAGGTATTTCTCGTGGTGAGATATACAACCGTGTATACGGTGAGTATAAGTGAGGTTAAGAAACAGCATTCCTGTTATTCTTAGCCTTACAGTTTTTACTCACGTATCATCTGGTGATACAGATAGGCAGACAGGTTCTGGACTTAACAGGGGCTTAAATAAAAATAAAGCTTGCTTTTGTAGTAAAACTTCATAAAACTATAAGGCAAGCCTATTTATAAAGGACAACTTCATATGGCAAGAAACCTCACAGAAAACCAACAAAAGTTTCTAGAAGTACTCTTCGATGATGCTGGTGGTGATGTTGTGCTTGCCAAGAAGTTGGCAGGTTACAGTAACGGCACACCTACTCGCATTATAGTGGAGGCACTTAAAGATGAAATTGGAGAAGCTACAAGATCTTATTTCGCCCGTACAGCGCCTAAAGCTGCAATGGCTATGGTACAGGCTTTGTCTGACCCTACAGAGCTTGGTATAAAAGATAAGATGAGTGCTGCTAAAGACTTGCTTGATCGTGCTGGACTTGGTAAAGTAGATAAAGTTGATGTTACCTCAACAGGTGGCGTCTTTTATCTTCCACCAAAAGAAGGTACTAACGAATAGTAAGACCAAAGCACATAAGCAGAGACTTAGAGTATTGGGAGCTACCTAAACCAAAACGCGGTAAAGAGAAAGAATGGCACGTTATAGCCAGACTATCTAAGAAGCCGCCATTTGGTTATGAGATACATCCTGAAAACGAAGACTTGTTACAGCCTGTGCCACTTGAGTTAGAGGCCTTAGAGCTTGCAAAGCGTCATCTTCAACAGTATAGTTACAGAGATGTAGCTAATTGGCTCACAAAACAAACTGGACGCAGCATATCACATGCAGGT